>JACCDR012067157.1_pt1 | contig 13107 bp, 15 predicted proteins | sample 7446431 | NCBI WGS metagenome assembly JACCDR01 (sample SAMN15323443, study PRJNA562643) | freshwater metagenome | isolation source: river surface water | place: USA:Blue River Watershed | collected 2017-08-17
GAAGGGCCGGACCCGCGTATCGCGTACGTGCCGACACTGTCCGGGCCGCCGATCCGGCACCTCCAGGAAGTCAACGGGGCCGGTGTTCGGTAACTACTGCGCGATACACGGCGAGGAGCCGATCCCGCCGATGTACTACCGGGTGTGCGGCGCATGCGGGCACGCGTTCATCACGCGCGAGGAGCTGGAGGCAGAGGATCACGCCAGGGCCGTCGAATGCGGGTTGCAGGGAGACCCACAACCGGCGGAGCAGATCAGTACGTGCCCGATGTGTACGCACGACTTCTGAGGCGTGAAACACGAAAAGACCCCCGCCCCCCCATGTCAGGGGGGCGGGGGTCTTTTCGTGTGTGGCTGGTCAGGTGACGGCGACCCAGGGCACCGCGTAGGGGCCGTCGACAGCGACCAGCGCGCTTGACGCGTCCGTCACCGCCGGGGGCCACGCGGTGCGCCCTGACGCCATCGTGAGCGCCGGAAGCGTGAACGTCAGGGTTGCGGTCACCGGCGCGGTCACCGAGCCGCCTAGCGCCGCCTCCAGGCCCGGCAGGACGGCGGCGGTCGCGCCGACCACGGTAGGGGTGCCGGTCAGCTCGGTGTCCAGGCCCGGCAGGACGGCGGTGGTCGCGCCGACCACGGTAGGGGTGCCGGTCAGCTCGGTGTCCAGGACCGGCAGGACGGTCCCGAGCTGACCGGCGGTCGTCGACCCGCCTGCGGCCGCCGCCTCCGCGCCGGGCAGCGTCGCGGCGATCTGACCGTCGTTCTGCGCCCCGCCGGTCAGAGCCGCGTCCATCGCGGGCAGGTCGACAACACTGGTGCCACCGGTGGTGGCGGTGCCCGCCGCGCCGACCACAACCATCGGCAGGTCGACGGCGAGCGTGCCGGTCACCGTGACGGCGACCGGCGGCCCGTCCTCGGTGGTGGTGGACGTCGACCCGGCGGTCAGGTGGTGGCCGCCGCCGGAATGGTCGGTGAGGTCGGTGTGGACTTCCAAGGGCCAGTCGGCCCAGAGGTTCGCGGTGCGCACCGGTGTGGGCGACGCCCATTCGGTTTCGATCTCGGACTGGGTGAGTTCGGCGCCGTAGAGCCGCCAGTAGGCCAGTCGGCCGTTCCACCATTCGGTGCCGTCGACCGGGGACCGGCCACCGAGCGTGACGCCGGTGGGTGTGGCCGCGCCGCCCACGGTGCCGGAGTCCGCCTCCGTCGCACCGCCGACCGTGGCGACATAGCAGCGCCCGGTCGTGCCGGTGCAGGAGATCGCCACCTTGCGCCACGCGCCGACCGTGAACCCGGTGCTGTTGGTGACGGAGCCGCCGCCGGTGAAATACCCGGGGCCGCCGACCCCTTCGCTGCCGGTGGCGAAGGTGGCCGTGGTGGACGCGCCACTGCTGGCATGCAGGCGGGCCATCGTGGAGAAGTCGTCGCGATCGACGGCCACGTACGCCCACCCGAGCAGTGTGAACCCGGCGGACGGGTCGGGGACCGTGCCGGTGCAGGAGATTCGATCGGTGGCGGCGTCGAACCGAACGGCCATTGTGGACGCTTACCCTGCGGGCATCGTGACGGTGCCGGACGTGACCTGAACGGTGACGCCCACCGAAATGGTGGTGGTGGCCAGCTCGACCTGTCCCCCGCCGCCGGTCGCGGTGACCGCGCCGTCGAGCACGGTCGCGCCGGTCGAGTCGGCCAGCCGCGCCCACCCGGCGGTTCCGGCGGCGACTCCGGTGCCGGACAGCGGGGTTCCGGCGAGGGTGGCGACACCGGAGCTGGCCGCACCGAACGCGGGGTCGCCGAATGTCACGGTGGCGAGCAGGGTGCCGGTGGCGGAGTCGTTGGCGCTGGCGGGCTGGGTGCCGGTATAGATCTTGATCGTCCCGGCGCTGGAACCGGCGTCGAGTAGGTCCACTACGGAGTCGCACGCGGCGTTTCGCGTGGCCGTGGGCAGGCGTGTGGCCATAGGATCGGCATCCTCTTTCAGGGAAGGAAGAATTCGCGGTGACGGAACTGGGAGTGCGTTTGGTGACGGACACGTCGATCAACAAGGCAGTCGGCGCGGAAATACGTCGTGCCCGGGAAGGACTAGGGCTGACGCGTGAGCAGCTCGTGGCCCGAATGTCGTCCGACATCAGCCCCGTATCGATCGGCAATTACGAATACGGCGTGCGTCCGTGCACGATGCCGCGCCTCGCCGAGATATGCGAAGCCCTTGGCGTACCGATGTCAGTGTTGGTTGCGTTGGCGTTGCAGCGGGCAGGCGTCGAGCCGGAACCGGGCAGCATGTACGTCGCCCTGACGTTGATCCTGGAAGACGCGCAGGATTTCCCCAATGCCGATCTCCGCAATGGCGTCCGGATGTGGGCGCGACGTCGATGGAGTGCGGACCGGGATATCGCGACGGTCGTGGTGAGTAAGGGTGGGATCGACGAACTCGCAATATTCTTCGGTGTCACCTCCGCCGAGTTGCGGAAATATCTGCGCCGGTTCACGCCGCCGCGCACACCCTGTTGGATTACCTGGGAAGGCCACATCTAAGGAAGGAAGGGAGTCGCCATGCTTCCCACGCTCAGGCTGGCTGGTGGGGTCGCGCAAAACGCGCAGGGCGCCATCCTGCTGGTACACCGGAACACGACGCGACGGCAACAATGGGAACTACCCGGCGGGAAAGTTGAGTACGAGAGTCCGCAGGACACCGTGCGCCGGAAAATGCGTGACGGACTCGGCGTGACCGTGCAGGTGGGTCGACGTCTCGGCAAATGCACGTTCGTCGAGGACGGCAACCATCTGACCTACACGTGGTTTCTCGCCGAGATCACCGAAGGTGAGCCCAGGACGCAGAATCCTGACCGGCACGATCGATGCGACTTTTTCACCCTGCCCGAAATTGCCGCCACGCGACGCGAAGACGTTTCAGCGAGCCTGCGCGCCCTGATGGAGGCGCTTATACGGGGTGACGTGGAACTATCGGCCTGGTGACAGGCGATATCACCTGGTGACCTCGGGCGAGACACGCACCGCGCCCTGCGCGATACGCACCACCCGCCCGGTGGGGTCGACGAGTTCGATGTCATAGACCGCGTCGCGCCACGTCCAGGCGGACGACTCGGCGGGCGCGACGGCGACCGTCACGTACCCGTCCGCGCCGCAGTCGATGTCGTCCCACTCGTGCAGCACCTCGTCATCGGAGTGGGCGGCACGTACTTGTCCACGTGCCGTCCACTCCGACAGGTCGCGAGGCGTGCCGCTGTCCGGGTCGCTGATGAGCCACCGACGTTCCCACGTGGTGCCTTGCGGGATGGCGAGGGTGGCGTTGAGCGGCGGCGTGGCCACGGAATTCTCCTACCGGAACCCGAGCCCAGACCACGTGTGCGGCCCCACGATGCCGTCCACGGCCAGTCCGGCTCGCTGCTGGAAATAGATGACCCGGGCGCGGGTCTGCGCCCCGAAAATGCCGTCCTCCGCCAACCGGGGCAGATTCGGGTACCACCGGTTGAGCGTGACCTGGAGGGTGCGGACCGCGTCACCCCGAGCGCCCGTCTTCAGCAGGGGGCGGCTCGGTGCCGGTGGCGCGTCCGGCGGCGGCGGCGCGGGCGGTGTCGCCGCCAGGAAATCCCACGGCCGTGGGTCGTCGAATCCGGCGGCGTCACGCGTCAACGAGGTGTGCACGTGCGCCACATGCGGGTTGGTTCCGGTGTAGACGGCCCAGCCGCTCCAGTCGGCTCGCGTGATCCGCCGGTTGAAAATGACGTAGCCGCCGCCGACCAGTCGCGCGTCCCCGGCGGCCCCGAGGAGTCGCAGCTGCTCGGCGAACCACCCGGCGTCGATGCCGTCGACATCGACGTCCAGTGCGCGTACGACACCGGAGCCGGACACCTTAACCCACGGGTTGTGGTCCGACGCGGACGACACCTTGGCGTGCCGCGCGTCGCCCACCGTCCCGTCCGATCTCTTGTCGCGCTGGGGCCATCGCGCATCCACACCGTCCCGAAGGGACACGAGTGCGCGGGCCAGGCGCCACGCCGCCATCAGCTGCCCTGAGACGACTTGCCGGTGTCGGCGGGCGCGTCCGCGTCGTCGCCTCGGAACTTGTCGACGTCGGCGTGGTTCTCCTCACCGGCGGTGGTGGCGGGTGGCTCGGGCGACGGCTCCGGGGTCGGCTCGGGCTGCTCGGGGGTCTCCGACTGGTCGGCGGGAGTGGTCTGCGGGTCGGTCATCGGTGTGTCCTTTCAGGATGGTGCCGAGTGTGTTGTCAGCATCGGCGGGTGGGTATTTCGGCGCGGTCACGTACACGGTCGGCGGCGTCGAGCGCTTCCAGGTAGACGGTGAACGCCGCACGTTTTTCGTCGACCGGGATTTTCGGGTCGAGAACGGTGATCCACAGTTGCCGCTGGGACTGTCGTTCACTTCGTGCCGCGTTCGAACGCGCCGAGATGGCCTTGGCGTATGCGTCGTTGTATTTCGCTTGGCACTCCGTGACATTCCCGAGTCGAACGGTTTGAATACCGACGAAGGTCACGCTGAGAACAGCCAGGGCGACCAGGATGACACCGAATGCCCGCTGAATCGAGGCTTTGACGCGATCATTCATGGCGATCCCAGATGAGTTGGGCGATGGAGCCGATACTGAACCCAAGGACGAGTCCATACACCGCCCAAGTCAAGGACGTGACGATGTAGTCAAGGTTTGTCATCAGGGCTCGGCTTTCTGAATTTCAGGGCGAGGCTGCCACCGACGATGCCCATGAAAATGACATTGATCTGCGGATCGGTTCGGTATTCGGGCACCACGATCGACGCGACGAATGCGCACACCCAGACAATCGTGACTACCACGACGATGGCATTGGCAATTCTCGGGGTAATCACGCCTGTGTCCTTTACGGAGCCGATGTCTGATAGGCGCCAGCCATCGCGTCCCACACGGAATTCACGGTGAACTGAATGTCGTTGTCGGTTGACGCGAAACTGAGTGCTGGGTTGCGGGCAGCCGCGTAGGCGAAGCGCTCTCCCCATAGTGTCGGGTTCTCCAGAACCTGCTTGACGAGCGCCCGGCGTTGCAGCTTGTACGTTGTGCCGTCGAATGTTTCGGCGCCGACGTCCACGGCGGCTGTCACGGCGGCGGCGGTGACACGACGGATAAAAAGCGGCCAAGTCGCAAGAGCCTCCACTGTGTCCAGTGCCATAATTCTCCTCCTCTCTGTCTATGGTTGAACTTTTCCGATCGCGATCCATCCGGCGGGTGTCACGGCCAACAGAACGATGTCGGTCACCGCCGGTGTCCAGGTGGCCAGACGCGGCACGGTCAATGTCGCGCCGCCGGACGTCACAACGGTCAACTTGCTGCCGACCACGGCGGTCACCTGCCCCACGCGGTGCTGTTCCAGCGCCTCGCCGAGACGCCGATCGATTTCCGCCTCGAACCTGCTAGGCAACGGTCTCCTCCGGGAGCGCTGGGGACCGTGTCTTGATCTGCTGCACGTCGCCGGGCTGGAGCGGAATCTCTACGCGGTCGATGATGTGCACTTCGTCGCGATCCCCGAACAACAGGCGGATCACGTCCCCAGCTTCCAGGCCAGGGTTGCACAACGCACTGAACTGGACGTTGACGTGATTGCCGATAACGCGAGCCAGCATCGAATCGGCGGCCGACTGACATTGTGGGACCGTCGTCAGCAGCGGGCTGGCGTAGAAACGGGTCTTGATGCCAAACGGGCCGCCGATGTAGGTCGGCGAATTGACGTTGTCGTCCGACGACACGGCATACACCGGTGGAATGCCGTCCACTCGCTGCCCCGAGGCGACCACCCGGTTGTAGGTGAGATCGCGGCTGTACTCGTCGTCCTCGGCGATCAGCACGCCACTGTCCCCCACGTCCAGCGTCCACACGGGAGGGTCCTCCACGGTGGGCTGTGTGCGAATCACGAAGTTGCCGTCCGGCGTCGCGTACACCTCCGCGCCGATGGAGTCCGCCAGCTTCTCGATACCGTCGTTCCAGCGTTCGCGCTCCATCTCCAGCTGTGGAGCGACTTTCGTGCTACCGGTCAGGTCGGTGACGGTGACGGAGGGCAGCACGGCGGTGATCAGCCGACTGATCTCGGACACGGTGGTCGCGCCGACGATCGTCTGGTTCGGCGCGTCGAACCTGGCTTCGGCCACTTTGGACGACCGGTCTTCGACGGTGACGGTGAGCGCGTCGCCGGAGTCGGCCGTGGGCACTGTGCGTTGCACACGGGTGATCGGCCCGCGAATCACGGTGATGTACTCGACCTCATCCGGTTGCAGCACAACGCCATACGCGACGAGAAGTTCCGAGCCGATCGGCGACAAGATCGACACCGGATCGGCCGGCCACAGGTCGCTGTCTCCAATCCCGACAGTCGCAGTGCGACGGACCTGGCTGGACGCATCGGAGACCACGCTCCCCGACGTCACCGGTAGGTTGTCGACGACACCGTTGGCGGCGGTGAACGCCGCCGCGTACACGCGGATCTCATGACTGTCCCGGATCGCGTTGACCGCTCGGGTGGATAGCGTCAGCATTACGCCACATCCTGGAAATACAAGGAGGGGCTGGGTGTGCGCACCGATGTGCCTTGCGCGGTCAGGATCATCGCGTCGTGGTAGGCGAGACGGCCTTCGCGGTCTTCGCTCACATTGGACAGCGCCCACCACGTGCCGGTGCCGTAGCCGTAGTGCGCGGGTGCCCGCAGCAGCAATGGCATGCCGTCGCTCATCAGGTCAAGAAGGTTGTCCCGATCGGCGAACGAGGTCGCGTTGAACGCCAGCTCGGCTGTCGGGGTGCGTCGCCGGGTCGACACGGTGACCGCCTGCGTCGCGCCGATCGGGTAGAACACGCCGCGTTCGATGGCGTGTTCCAGTACCGGCACCTGTTTGAGGTCGACGCGGAGCGGGGTGTACGACCGCAACGGGTGCGTGAGCCAGCACCAGCGGCCCGACGAGGGCAACGCGGTCGCGTTGGAGATCACGAGCCCGCCGGTGAGCGACGGGTTGGACACCACGTAGGTGACGGGCACGTCGAGCGGACATTCGCCGTCGAGGATGGTTTGGACCGGGGCGAGCCGGGACGTGGACAGGCCTTCGGTGCCCACCCACGAGCCGCCGAGTGTGTCACCGTCGAAGCGGGAACCGTCTGACGTGGAGCTAGCCTCGATGGTGATGCCGTCGAGGTCCATGGTGGACCCGGCGGTCACACCATCGGCGATGATCTTCACGGTGGGGGTGACCGCGCCGGTCGGTGGTGTCAAGGTCGCCACCACGCGGGCGAACTGGTTCACCGTCTCGTTGATCTTCGTGGCGGACACGTTCACGGTGTTCGTCGACAACGCGCCACCGCCCGAATCGGTCCACGACACCACCACCCGTAAACCGGTGGGGCGCACCGAGAACCGGGCGTCGAACGCGATCGTGACCGGCAGGGAGCCGGTGAGCGCGGTGGGAATCGTGACACCATTCGATCCGGCGCCCGCGACCGTGGCACGCAACGCATACTGTCCAGCTGGGATCGACGGATGCCCGGTGACGTCGATGCGAGTCAGCACAGGCGTTCCGGCGTCGGTCACCACGCCGTTCAGTCCGACCTCGAAGCTCGGGTTTTGTGAGTAGTTGAGCCGCGTCACCTCGTCGACCACGATGCCGTATCCGCCACGCACCGGGTGCCGCGACCCGTCCGGGTGTACTCGCACCACGTGCAGCACCGACGCGTCCGGCCACCAGCCTTGCACCTCCATCACGCCCAGGTCGGAGTCCGGGACGGCGACGACGCCACCGAACACGACCGGGATTTGTGGTGGCACACCGGCATAACTCAGGTAGCTGTACGGGTATTGGCCGTTCCAACTGGACCAGTAGTAGGCGGTGGAACCGCCCGGCACCGGCGGCGGCAGCACCTGTGTGGGCGGCTGCATGCCGGTGGAGCCGTACCCGGCGTATCGCGCTCGCGCGTACCCGCCTTCGCCGTAGGCCATGGCTAGTACCCCACCGCCATGACACAGACCGTTGTGGCCACGCTGACCGCCGGGGTACCCGCCAGGATCGTGCACAGGATGTTCAGGGTCGTGGCGGTGCTGGTGGAGTCCAACGTGAAGATCACCGGCGTGGACGAGCCGTACCGGGTGACCACCGCCGACAGCAGACGCGTCGCGAAACCGCCGTTGGGAATGGCGGTCGACAGGATGCCACCGGCCGTGGTGGTGCCGGACGCCGTCCACATCTTCATGTGCGGCACCCGTCCGGTGGGATGACTGGTGGTGCCGTCCACGGCACGGCCCATGTCAGCGGCGACCGCGCGGACCGACCCCAGCCAGCCCTGCGAGTACGTCCGCTCCCATGTCTCGTACTTGTCCAGGAAGATGCCGCGCATGCCGATGTGCGGGTCGCTGGGCAGCGACGTGGAGTTGGCCGGTGCCAACGTCTCCCGGATCGTCGGCCCGCTCACCCACTGTGTCCCGATCGGCCACTCCTGCGCGGCGGTGGATTCCCGGCCGCGCACGAACGTCGCCGAGTTCGACCCGGCAGTGTGGCCGACCAGCCAGCACTTTTCGTGGGTCCGCGTGGCCGGGTTCAGCAGCACCAGCGGGAAGTAGTTCCCGGTCGAGTAGCCACCGCTGAACGGCGCGAACTCGGCGGACTGCAACACGGTGTCGCTGACCGACGCGGCAGCGGTGAGCGTGCCGAAACAGAAGTCGATGATGTTGCGGAACTCGTACGCCACAATAGGCTCCTACTAGCGGGTGCGGCGGGCGAGCGCACGGCCGGACTCGTCGCTGGCGCTGTCGATCGCGCCGTGCACGATGCCCAGGAACTCGCCCGAGCTGAGGTAGAGGTTTCCCCGGAAGTCACCGTGGGACCGGCTTTCTGTGGCGAGCGAATACATAGCCGCCCACTGGTTGTTGGTGAGCACCGGTTCCGGGCGCGACATTCCGTTGTAGACGGTGCTGTAACCAGGCGGGAGATACCCGCCGTTGTCGTAGCCGCCGGGACGGCCGTACGCGGCAGGCAGCGACCCGTACCGCGCGGTCGCGTACTTCATGCTGGCCAGGATGTTCGCGAGCGGGTCGAAAACGTCGTCCGGTGCGCGGGTGTCGCGGTAGGCGCGGAACGTCGACTCGATCACCTGCATCAAGCCCTTGGACGGGTCACCGCGTTTCGCATTGACGTCCCACAGATTGACCGCTCTGGGATTGCCGCCGCTTTCCTGGTTCATGCGACGCAGCGTGATGTCCGCCCAGTCCATCGGCAGGCCCAGCATACGAAGTGCTTGCAGCACCAGCGGTCGCCACGACTCGACGTCACCGGAGGCGCCCACCGGCGTGATGGTGTTCACCGCCTGGTTCACGATCGCGTCGGCGGCCTGCCGGGTCAGCGCCGCACCGGCCTGCGCCAACATGTTCGCGCCCCACGCCTCCTGGTACCGGGTGAGCTGTTCGTAGGTCGCGTTGAACGAGTCGCGGATGAAGGCGCCCATGTCGAACGCACCGGCGGTGCCGCCGGACACGAACGTCCCGCCCAGTTCGGGCAGGTGGAATTTCAGTGGGAACTGGGTGTCGTCCGCGCCGGTGGCCGGTGGGCCGAACGCCACATACCCGTGCCCGCCGCCGGACTCGACGTTGCGGCCCGCCAGCGTTCCAGCGGTGTGCACACCCGGGTTGACGCCGATCGCGAACGCACCGTCGATGCCGCGCGCGAACCGAGGCGGCGCGTTCCCGCCCCGTGTGGACGCGGTGGCCCATTCGCGGCGCGCGTAGGGCTTCTCGTCGACCAGCGCGCGAGCCAGCATCGCCATCCAGCCGGAACAGTCGGTGCCCGCTTCGGAGCTACCGCCCCAGATGTAGGGCTTGCCGTGCATGGAGCGGCCGAACACGGCGGCGCGGGCCAGCGCCTCCGGCACCGGACCGCCCGACGCGTACCCGACCCGGAAGATCCCGGCGTCGTCCCCGGTGAGCATGCCTTCCAGGCCGGGGAATCCGCCGCGACGCGCGGCCATGTGGGCGGCGTCGATGTTCGCCAGGCCCCACTTCTTGACCACCGGCTTGGAAATCACGTACTCGCCCGGTGTCAGCAGTGCGGGCACGGTGTCCTTGCTGCCGACACCGGGCACCTGGCCGCCGACCGCGAACGGAATCGCAACCGGCGACAGTGGACGGTTGAGCGCGAAGAACGTGTTCAGGTAGTTCCACGCCGGGATCAGCCCGGCGTTGTACGGCCCGGACAGCGCGGCCCGCACCGGGTCGGCGACGTAGGGGCGGACCCGCGCCCACGTGGTGCCGATCCAATCGGAGGTCGACGCGAACACCGCGCCCGCCAGGTGCACCCCGGCGCGCAATGTGGCCAGGTACCCGGTGATCGTGTCCACGCCACCCTGACTGGCCTGCGTGGCGGCCGTCCACGCCGCGCCGATCGCGATCGCGGTGACGGCGAAACTATTGCGGAGTGGCGGCAGCAGCTCGGCGAGCGCGGTCACCGAGGCGACTGCCTTGATCCCGGCGTGCTCCTCCATCTCGGCGAGCGCCTGCACGGTGGCCGTGTTGATTTCCGTGGCGAGCGGGGCGAGCGCGACCGAGACGAGGGTCTGCACGGCTTCGGTGAGCGCGGCCACCGCGTCCGCGTTGACGGTCAGCGCGACGTTCTCGCCGGTGGCCGTGGCAGCGGGCGTGCCGGACTGGTTGACGCCACCGGCCGCCATGGTGAGCAGGCCACCGAGCGCGAGCGGCACGAGGCCGAAACCCATTTGCTGCGCCGTGGCCCCGAGGATGCTCACGGATTGCGGTTCGGTGTTGATCGGGATGAACGCTTCGTTGCCGCGCATGCGGTCGCCGATGAGACGCGGCTGGTTGGGCGGCACGATTCGCGCGTACCGACCGGACATGGCGCGGATGCCACCATGGGCGTACGCGGGAATGTCGATTCCACCCCACGCGCGGGGAGCGGGAGCGGGCGGCCGGGAACCGATCCCGAACAATCCGCCGAACCCCTCACCGATCGCAACCGACACCTGATTCGCCAGGAACGTCGAGAAGTCGATGACACCCTGCCGGGCATCCTTATCCTGGAAGATGACGCTGGTGAGGATATCCGGCGGGACCTGCTTGAGCAGGAAAATGTATTCGCCGGTCCCCCCCTTGGCCAGAAGGACCTCGTTGAGGTACGTCTTCAGGGACTCGGGGAGCGGACCGCTGTGCGCACTGGCCAGCTCAAGCGCCGTTGTCGCTGCCGCCAGCTGGGCGTCACGAAGCTTTCCGGTCTCGGTGGTGGCCTCGCTGGTCGCCAGCTTGAGATCGTACGATTTGTTAATAGCATCGACGATCGCCTGCTCCTGCCGGAACAGCGCGGCAGGCCGGTCCTTTCCCTCCGCATCCGCCACGCGGTCATTAGCCTCGGCGAGCTGGTTCAATGCCTGACGGTATGCCAGGTTCTTGTCGATCTGCCCGAGAACCTGATCCTGCAAATCTTTGAGCGCCCGCGTGTGCCGTTCGGTCGAACCTGCGGCTTCATCTTCCGCCAGGGCGATGTCTTTCTGCTCCTGGGTGGCGTCCTTGAAATCACCCTTGGCGCCCTTGTAACCGCCTACCAGGTCCGCAAACTGGTCAAGTTGTGCCTTGAAGGATTTCCTCGCCGCGTCGGATGCGCCCGTTGATTCTTGCCACGAGTCGGCGATCTGGTCGATAAACGCGGCGGAGTCGGCAGCCGAACCTCCGCTTTCGATCAATGCGTCTTGAAGGGTACGAAGGCTTCGAGCTTGCCCCTCAGAGAGGCCATTCGACCGGATCAATTCGTCGGCAACACCGCGAAGGTCATCTTCAAAGCGTGCTGCCGAATCGCCGCCAGCGCTGATCGCGGTGATCATGCGCTGCACATTCAAACCGAAGTGCCGTGCGTTGTCGCTGATCGAACGTTGTTTCAGATCCAACGAGATCTGTTTGCGTACGTTCTCGTCAAGAGCGCCGCCAGATTCGACCAGTGCATCGGTGAGCGTTTGAATCTGCGCCTTGTGTTCAGCCGCCGCTGCTGCTGCGTCAGCCTGGCGGGCCACCAGAAAACCAAGGCCCAATGTGGCCAATGTGAGGGCAGCACCAAACGGGCCGCCCAGCGCGCCGACGAGACCCTTGACGGTGCCGCCTACGCCGCGCCCCACGGCAGCAACCGTGCCGCCCACCGCGCCCGCGACGTTCCCGAGCGCGGTATGGGCGCTGGTGGCCACAGTGGACAGTGCATTCGTCGCTGTGGTCGCCATCGATCCGAAGCCGCTCGCGGCGCGCTGTGTGGCCTGCGGGAGCATGTTCATCTCCCGCGCTGCGCCGCTGGTGGCGGGAATCAGGCGGGAGGTGATGGCAGTGGCGGCCTTGTCGTAGGACTGGGCCGCGTTGTCTACGCTGGTCCGCAGCTTGCCGACCAGACCCCCGGTACGGTCAGCGGTGAGGCCCATCGCCTGCGTGGCGGCCTTGTTGCGAGCGGCGGCCGTGGTCGCCTCCTCCGTGGCGGCCTTGTTGCGAGCGGCGGCCGTGGTCGCCTCCTGGGTGGCGACCTTGGTGCCGATTATCTTGTCCCGGAGACCCTGGTACACCCCGACGGACGTCCGGAACGCCTGGGTGAGACCACCCAGGGTGCGGAAGAACGAGATGAACGAAGACGTCGCCAATACGGCCAGCGCGATCACAGTGGTCAGCGTCGGGTTGGCTTCCGCCATCGCGCCGACCCACTTCACGATCGGCCCCACGACGTCGAGGACGACCTTCCCGAGAGGCGACAGCGCTTGCAGCAGATTCCATATACCGCTGGCAAATTCGCTGGCGGTCGAGAACAGTTCGCGGATGCGGATGCTCATCTCGGAGAACCACACGGCGAGTTCGCCGCTGTCCCGCTTACCCTGAATCCACGCGGCGAACTGGTCGAGATATCCGGCAGTACTGGCGGCCAGCGCTTCCACGAGCGGACCAGACGCCACGGTGAGGTTCCGGATCACGTCCAATGCGGACAAACCGGCGTCGCCGAGTGACCCGAGGACACGGTTGTTCCGCGCCATGATCGACGCGAAGTCGGCACGCCACGGGCCGGACGTCACATCTCCGCGCCCTTGATGGCAAGATCCCCCAGCAC
>JACCDR012705259.1_pt1 | contig 13107 bp, 30 predicted proteins | sample 7446431 | NCBI WGS metagenome assembly JACCDR01 (sample SAMN15323443, study PRJNA562643) | freshwater metagenome | isolation source: river surface water | place: USA:Blue River Watershed | collected 2017-08-17
AAAAGAGAAGACCTTCCAGCCTTTTCTGTTAGGGTTTTTCAAGTATATTACGAGCAAGATATCGAAAAGTTTCGTAAGTTGGTCGAGAGCAAACTTGGGATATTTGAGGGATATGTAGAACTAACTCCAATAAACGGTAAGAACCGACCATGTGTTGGTAGAAGATATGCATGTGTGTATCAATACCATCAAGATTTGAATATGGAGATTTTATGTTAAGTGGGACACGTCTATTTCTACATAAATATCTCCCACGTTTCTTCTATAAGAAGTTTGACGGAGGAAAAGAATCTGGTGTTACTGGTTATTTCCTAATAGAATGGAAGAAGGTTTTCTCTATTGGACTGCTCCATTTTAAGGATGGTTCGAGGGAGTCTTATCACAGTCACGCCTTTAATGCCCTTTCTTGGTTTGTAAAAGGTCACGTAACTGAGGAAAAACTAGATGGGACTAGGAAGGATTTTTACGCTTCAATAGTACCAAAATTCACCCCAAGAACGAACTGCCATCGTGTAATATCTCATGGTGAAACTTGGTGTTTTACACTGCGTGGGCCTTGGGAAGATATTTGGAATGAGGTTACGCCCGAAGGTGAACAGATAGTGCTTACGCACGGGAGACAAAAAATATGACTAAACTAGAAGTTGCACTCAATACTTCTATGTGCTCTATATGGTTCGCTGAATCTATCAGAGAAAACGTAGACTCTAATAACTACCATAGAATACTACTTGAAATAACAATTGTTATATCAGCAATACTTACAATAATAGCTTGGAAGCAATATCTAAATGAAAGAAAAAATGCGTGAATTAAGATCTCATATGGAAACCGCGTTAATTGGAATCTCTTTTGGTCATATATGCGGGGTTCTTATTGACTCCGAATATTATAATGTATTGTTTTCGGCATCAGTGGTGTCACTACTGATAATTGCTACCGCTATTACCTATTGGATAGAGGCATATAAGAAAGTTTACAATGAGTCACAAAGCAAGTGATAATGATCACCGTATCATAGACGCCACAAGCTTCGCCCTTAATGGTAAAATCGGTCAAGATGACGACGTAGCTAGATTACGCCAACAAATTGAACTAGGAAGTTCAGATGATAAATTACGCACGGCTTGTGAAATAGCTGTTGCGTTTATTCGATGGGCACAGGACTTAAAAAAGGGATGAGCCTAGTACGACCAAGCGAGCTTATACTAAGGTAGTTTACACTCTGGGAGAATGACATGGAACAAATCTTAAAGCTACTTAAGTATCTCTACGGAGATGACCCCGTATATATTTTCCACTGGGGGCATTACAATGGGATCAGAATAGATTATGAAAATGGTCGAGTACTACTGATTGGCAGAAGTGATAGTCGCTGGGGCGATGAGCCAGATATTTTTGTAGACGAAATGCCTCCATATAATATTAGATATTTTGAAGATTACCTAAAAAAGAAAGCTCTAGAAAAAGCACAATGGGAAATAGTTGAGTCTTATCTACAAGAAAAATTGGAGAAAATATGCTTAAGTTAGCAGAAGCGATTTATTTCGCTAAACTAGCCCATGATGGACAGATGCGTAAGGGTGGTGGTCCCTATATCGAGCATCCTATGCGTGTGATGTTCACACTTTCAGCGTATACGCTGGATGAAGACTTACTCTGTGCCGCTGTGCTGCATGATATAATCGAAGATACTAAGCATGACTTCACGGACATCAATATGCGTTTTGGTGAGCGAGTGGCAAATCTAGTCATGGAACTTACTAACGTAGAAGATAAAAATGAGACTAGAGAGAAGCGAATCGCGGCAAGAAACGATAAATACTTTCATATGTCAGAAGACGCCAAGGTTATCAAGATGTGTGACAGGATGGACAACTTAAGAACGCTAAGTAGTCTAGATCCTAATTTTGCAAAAATGTACTTGCAAGAATCTAAAGAGATGTTAGAATGCATGGCCGCTGGATCAGAAGGGTGGGCGACTGATGTTACTGATGATCTAGAGTCTGAAATTTACCTCGCGGAGAGAATAAATGGTTATCGTAAATAGTATATTCGATAGAGACTACAAACCCTCGCTTTGGGAGAGAATAACATGGAAGTTTGAGCGTGTCTATGGAGATATTCGCTACTTCTTTCGTAAGAAAGTTCAGACATGGAAACGTGGATTTCCCGATGAGCAAGCGTGGGAATTTGTTTCATGGCATAGTGAAATTGTTGTACCACGTCTGAAAAGGCTTCTGGAGATAAAGCATGGTCATCCCGGAACTCTAACGGAGTCCGAATGGAATGAGGCTTTAGCTTCGATGATCTGGTCTTTTGAGAATCATGACAATAAACCCCTCCCAATATACTCAGATGATTATGATCATCGCTGGGAAAGGATCGATCATGAAGGAATGTCTACTTTTAAGTCGTTAAATACAACTGGAACCGTTGACCTGACTCCAATTAAGGAGCATCAAAAGAAAGTTCAAGAAGGTCTTGAACTGTTTGCGAAGTATTACCTCCACCTATGGGACTAAAAGATGAAGAACACATTTAAGAATCACGTATATGTTTGTATTGATGTCAGCGGATCAATGGGTAACACTATTGATTCTGCCGTCAAGGTATTTAACAACCAAATTGAATTTTTGCGTAAATCTAGTATTGCGTTCGAGCAAGAAACGCGAGTTAGCTTTTACAAGTTTAATAGTGATGTCACTTGCGTAATTAGCGATGTTGATGTTGCTCGTCCAATGACGCTTGAAAAGATGGTGGCTAGTGGACAAACAGCTCTGATGGATGCTGTTGATCTCGCCATTGAAGACTCTAAGCTTATCTCCCAGAAATATGGAGATCATGCTTTTGTGCTTTACCTGATTACTGACGGAGAAGAAAATGCATCTAGAATCAATAGCTCGGTATTCAAGAGCCGGATCAATTCACTTCCTAATAACTTTTCGGTAATCGGCTTCGTGCCGAACCTTAACGGGAAAACATGGCTCAAGAATCTCGGCTTCAGCGAGGGTAACCTAGAAATCTGGGATACCACAGCTAAGGGAATTGAAGAAGTTGGAAAGAAGATGGAGGCTGCCACTACATCATTCTTCCAAGGAAGAAGTCGTGGAATTCGTTCTTCTAATACGATGCTGTCTGACCTTAAGGATGTTACATCCAAAAATGTCACCAAGGTCTTAGACGAAGTTAAGAAGTTTGACTTGATTATCAACGAGAAGACTCAAGCTGTGGAGATTAAGCCTCTCTACGAGAGTAAGTTTAAGGGGATTTACATTAAGGGCACTGGATATTATGAGCTTATAAAGAATGAGCATGTCCAAGCGAATAAAGAAATTGCCATTCAGAATAAGAAAACCGGAAAGGTTTATTCGGGCGACAATGCTCGCAAGCTACTGGGACTGCCAAATACGGAAGTTAAGGTAGTTCCGGGTGATTATGGTGAATGGATCGTGTATATCCAAAGTAACGCACTTAATCGAAAGATTATTCCTAAGCAGAGAGTGTTGGTGATCAAATGACTCTGCGAGAGCTTAAAGTGATTATTGATAAATTCTATGACGAAGGTCGTGGATCACATGAGGTAGTTTTCGGAAGCAGGCTTCAAAAAGTTACTGACGTAGACCATATTCTTGCTGTCGACACTGTTTGTGGATTTGAACCAGTAAAAGAAGAAGATATGGACTGGTATGATGATACTAAAAACGTAATAGCTATAGGATAAACATGAAACCAAAAAGAATTAACGTACCGGAAGTAGTTAAAGAGTTTGAGCGTCTTAAGAAGAAATTCGGCGAAGCTGAAAATAAGGAATAGAAAAATGGAATTCACAATTAATCAAATGTACGGACTTTGCTATCGTGAAGAAATACATAGCGTTTTATTGCAATTCGGGCTTTCTAGTGATGACGCTTATATTGTCATTAAACGAGCCATTAAGGATGCCGATCTCTCCAACCTAAGAGATAAATTTACCGGCAATGATCGACAGTTCGATATTATTGTTGAATGTTGTAAAACGGCTGTCCAAAAAGGACATGGCTTGGCAAACTTTCTATCCGCTGGAATTTTGAAGGAGACAGAATGATCGAGATTAAAGTAAACAGACCTGATGACCTAATTAAACCTTCTTTGGAGAACCCTATGCCTAAAGTTGGTGAATACTGGCACATAAGTGTGCCAGTCACAGTAACAGGCTTTGATGGAAGTTCTCATGAAGAACTTTACTCCACAGTCGCGAAATGCGTTTCACGAAGATCGTGGAATTGAATACTGCGGGTGTAGTTCACTAAGAAATACAATTCTGCGGCTTCAGCCACAGTATCATATGTTCGGACATATACACAACGCAAAGGATACGTTAAACCAAGGACTTCGAACAATATCGGGCTGTAAAACCATATTCAGTAATGGCTCTATCTGTGGCATTCCAAAAAACAGCGTAAGTTCTAACGGAAACATCATCGAGGTTTAGTATGCAATATCATCAAGGCGATCTTTTTAAGTTTGTGGACAGTCTGAGCGGCTCTGTAATGGTGCCACATATTGTCAACGATGCGAATGTTATGGGGAGCGGATTCGTTGTGCCCTTGTACACTAAGTGGCCCACCGTTAAAAAGCTATATCATCAGTGGGATATGTCTCTTGGAAAGACACAGATCGTCCTCGTAGAGGGCGAGGAAATTTTCGTGGCTAATATGTGTGCCCAGTCCGGCATTTGCTCTAAAAGTATGGGACCACGCAGTAAAGTAGCCAGTAAGCCAATTCGTTATGCCTCTCTGGTAAGGTGCATGGAGGATGTCGCCCATTATGTAAGAATGTATAAGATTGACAATATTGTGGCTCCGATGTTTGGAAGTGGACTCGCTCAGGGCAGATGGGAGACTATTGAGGAACTCATTGAGGAAATTTGGGGGGATTTGAATGTCACAATCTGTCGACTATAGATATGAGGACTAACTATGAAACTCCCTAATAAACTCCTACTGGCAATCGCCCGCTACTATATCAATAGGTCGAACCAATACGAAGTCGCCCATAATGGCAATGGATATAAAATTATGGAAAGATCAAAACGTAGCTGGAATAAGGACGTGGACCTTGACTTTATTGAAAAAAACTGCCCGGAAGGAATGTCCTATTCTGCAATAGCGGGAACTTTCTGGTTTTCCAGAGGGAAGAAAACGATAAAGATAGACGAGTCTAATTTTTGCGAGCATGTTCAATAAAAACTGGCTATGCCAGTTGACACACAGCTAACACTGTGATATAATGACGCAGACCAACAAAAGGAACTAAAGATGATTAAGTATCAACCAGCAAAGCTTGTACACAACAAGTGGTATCGCCAATTCACCTGCCAGAAAGGAGATGTCTTTCCGGAATTTACCAAAGTGAATGCATCTGATTCGGGAGGTGGCTGGATTAGAACGTCACATGATGTGGCCCACGGAGGGCATGAGACTACTATGTTTTTAAGAGTCCCATGCGATCCTCCTAGATATCACGTCAATGGAGTAGAGTATATTCCACCAAAAGGATATCGCGTTGTTCAGGATCATGAAACAACAAAAGAGGGCGATGCTTTTACTCATAATTATCAAGGAGAGCTGCTTGATACTCCGAGAAAGCTGGTACAGCCAAATGTCTCATGTTGGGATGAGAGAAGATGGATGAGAGATGGATATATCATCCGAGAGTGCAAATACGAACCAAAACTTCTGGATATCCATAATCTGGGTGGGATTTTCATCATCGCAGAAGAAATGAATGACGCTGGATATGTTTTGATTGCCATTTCTGGAGCTGGTTATGATGGACATGTGTATAAAACCAGATACGAATCATTAGAGAAATTATGCGTATATAACAATATTAGCGATAAGACGTATCTTGGTAATCTGAAAGACAGGCTTGACACATAGCTTTAGTTTTGGTAGAATACACACATACCAGTCACCAAACGACAGTCGAGGAAAGCCAAATGATCGAGCTGGTTCTATTTTCGTCATTCGCGATAGTAAATATCTACCTACTCTCACAAGAACAACGATCTATATATCGCGATATTTGCTATGTTATTAGCCTATTTATCTGTCTTTTCCAGATTTTTGAAATTCTTTGTCGGGAGGCGATATGAAAGCTACATTCGAAACACCAGTAGTCCCTCTGAAATTCTATGTTGATCTCCTTATGGAAAAGGTTAAGGAGTCAACAGAACAAGGAGAATATCGGATTGAGGTTTTTGAGCAAGACTTTTATGGCACAAAGAATGAGCTGCGAGGACAACTAACCCGTTTCCTAAAAGATGTTGATTGGGGCGAACTATGAAAATCACACTCACTCCCGAAGAATGCCGCAAGGCAATCTCCGAATATCTCTCCAAAAAGTCCTTCGTTGTTAATCCAAACGATATTAAATTTGATGTAACTACGAATCGATTTGATGGGGCGGGCTTTGAGTATCTCTTTCTTTAGGGTCTAACATGAGTCTTGACACTGAATATTGGCGACTTGTTTGCGAGGTGTCGTTTAGAAAAACGAGAGACCCTCTCTATAAGATAGAGGCGTGTTCGTGTAAATTACCATTTGCGTCTATGTGGGATGACAGATGCGACAAGTGTAACGGAACTGGATACGAAAAAATCCCACTGCCGTATCCAGAAAAACCGGCAATTCCTCAAGATTTGCTAGACACTCTGTCCAAAGTTTATAAAGAATGGGTTGATGCAAAATGTGCGGAAAGACAGTATGAGTAACGAAAGGCTCCACCACCTTCTTAAAGGAATAGAGATGAAAACCGTTCCAGAAATAACTGATCTCGTAATGTACCACGGTGAAAGATACCGCGTTACTTACTACAAAAAGAAGGTTTATGATAGCGGACATCATTCGGATGATGAGGACGTTAGAGAAATTATAGACAAACTAATCGAAGAAGAGCATGAAGATAGAAAATCTAAAAATCTCCCTCATGCACGTAGATTTCGCTATATGTACTGTATAGCAGATGAAGCCACACATGTTTCTCTTTATGGGCTTATGCCATGTACGGCTCCTATTAACGAAGTAGTATACGAAGGACCAATATGCTGGTCACAAGATTTAATTGATAGAACAAAAAGAGAAGCAGTAAGTGAATTTAGACTAAGTAATTATCCGCCACTAGACTGGCAATGGGAATAAACCAACACTTTCGGGGAGAAAGACTCATAATAATGTGGACAATTGAATACGACAATAGCGACACATCTTCATGTCAATGGTGGACTATCACAGATGGAAATCGGTGTTATAGAACGTATTGCAAAGAAGATGCCGATTTTCTATCGGAAAAGCTTAATCAAGACATTGTTGGCCTTGGATACATCGCCTTCTATAGCTTCGAAGATGATCTGCAATGGTGGATAGTCAAAAAGGAGTTTTGGGACGAAAACGGGTATATTAACGATATTCATCTTGATTTAATCATTCCGGAATTTGGCCAAGATATGGAATCTTGTTATTCGTATCAGATTGGATACCCAAATAACGACTTGCATCTACAAGGTGAAAAACTAAAGGCTTTAGGGTTTGAAATAAGAAAGTGGAAAGAATGACAAAACCTCATGAAAAGCTAGGATCAATAGGCCGTCAGCTATGCTGGCTGTTTGATGGTCTAATTATAGGATCTTCAACTAGTTATTTCTATCCCCATCTCTATCCCGACGATAGGGAAAAACCTAAAGATATTGATATAGTAATCCCGTTACATCTCTGGGTCGGAGCCTGCCAAGTCATTCCAAAAAATGCCACGGTTAATAGTTTTGGGGGCTTTAAATTCACAGACGATAACGGTATTCCTGTAGATGTATGGACTGATGATATTGCCCATATAGCACTTAATACTTACTCAGATATTTACTCGCCAAAACTTGGCCGACTCCTAACCGCAGAATAGAAAGAAAGCAACGTGAACATTAACCCTCTCCTAATGATCGACGGCTACAAGGCCGATCACCGCCGTCAATACCCTAATGGGACTGAAGTTGTATTCAGTAACCTAACCCCACGCAAGTCCCGTCTTGAAGGTGTTGATTTTTGCGTGTTCTTTGGACTACAATACTTCCTCAAGGAATATCTAATTAAGCGATTTGAAGATGATTTTTTCTCGCTTCCACGAGACTATGTGTTAGCACAATACAAAAAGAGACTCGATAATTACCTTGGCGGGGATTTCTCCGTCGAGCATATTGGGGAGCTGTGGGACTTGGGTTACCTCCCATTGGAAGTCCGAGCTGTGCCAGAAGGCACGAAGGTTCCTATTGGAGTTCCCTGCTTTACTATTAGAAACACCGATCCTAAATTCTTCTGGCTAACTAACCAGCTTGAGACTATCCTGTCGTGTAGTGTATGGCAGGCTTGTACTTCCGCTACAATCGCTCACATGTATCGAAAAGAGTTCGAAGCGAGTGCGGAGCGTACCGGTTTGGAGAAGTGGTTTGTGGACTTCCAAGGACATGATTTTTCCTTTAGGGGAATGTCTAGCTTTGAAAGTGCCTGTCTGAGCGGAGCGGCACATCTACTCTCGTTCAAGGGAACGGATACTATCCCAGCTATTGACTTTATCGAACAGTATTATCATGGGGATGGAACGGAGGGATGTAGCGTTGCCGCAAGCGAGCATTCTGTTGCTACGCTCAATATTGGATCGATTGGTGGAGATTTGCTCGGAGCAGAACGTGGGTCAATTCTTCGACTTATTACGGAGGTTTACCCATCTGGCATCTTCTCGTACGTGGCTGACAGCTATGACTTCTGGGCAGTCGTTACAGAGATTTTGCCAAGTATTAAAAAGGAGATCATGGCCAGAAATGGCACCTTAACCATAAGGCCAGATTCTGGAGTGCCAGAATTGGTTATTTGTGGCGATCCAAACGCCCCAGAAGGAAGTCCAGAACATAAGGGAGCTTTTCAGTGTCTTTGGGAGATTTTTGGAGGCACTGTTAATGACAAGGGATTCAAGGTTTTGGATTCGCATGTTGGTTTGATCTATGGCGACTCAATTACGAGAGAACGTCAGAAGCTGATCCTTCAAGGGTTGGAAGCTAAGGGATTTGCACCTAGTGTAGTCCTTGGTATCGGCTCGTTCACATTTCAGTTTAACACTAGAGATACTCTCGGGTTTGCTGTTAAGTCTACTTGGGGTCAGGTGGATGGTAAGCCATGCGAAATCTTCAAGGCACCTAAAACCGATAAGGGCGGCGAAAAGAAATCCGCAAAGGGATACTTGACAACTGTTAAAGTGGGTGATACAATTAGCCTCGTTGATCGGATGGAACCGTTCGCGAAACATCCAGACGATCTTATGGTGACCGTCTTTAAGGACGGATCGCTTGTTGTGGACCAAAAGTTCTCTGAAATAAAGGAAAGACTAAATGGATAACGAAGTTAGCCAAAAGCACGTTCAATACCTAGGCACTCTCGAAAGTGCTGTGAAAACCAATTATGATTTTGTTGTTGAGCATGCCCCGCTTGTTTTGCAGGAACTTCTTTTGCGACAAAGAATTGTAACTGGCACCGTTGTGTTTGTGTCATTAGGACTCGCATTCCTTTCTGTTTTATTTGGAATAGCAGGTTCAAAATACGAGAAAAAGAGAATTGATGATGATGGGGATTTTCCATACATTGTTGGTTTTTTGGTATGTGCCTTTGTCAGTATAGTGACTGCAATAGCAGACTTTTATCCTTTTATTACTTGCTGGTTTACGCCGCGAGTATTCATTCTCGAACAAATTAAGTACTACCTCTAGGAGATATGATGAAGTATACGAATGATCTAAAGTGCCATAATGGTAAATGGTATGCACGAATTGAATTTGTCGCAGAAGACACGATTCCCGCTGGATGTCTCACTTCAGACCTTAGAAGTTTTAATGTGTTTTGTGGGGCAGTTTCGGCTCGTAACTTTCTTGTCTATTCTAATTCTCTATACGCACCAGTCAAAGTCCCAGAAGGATTTCCTGAAAAATGGAGCATCCTAAAGGACGGAGATATCATTTCGGGAGAAACCATATCTTCTGAAGATAACAAAACATTCTTTAAGTGTGGTTGCCATATATATGGCGAATTTTCCAAGGTGTGTAAAGAACATCCAGAGTGGAATTCAGTAATTATGTTTAATCCAGTCATGACCCCGCAAGAAAACTTTGCTAACGCTGAGAGGTCTGGCATTGTAGACGCTTTCAAGCGTGGAGAAGCCGTTCAATCGTCCCGAGACGGAAAGAACTGGAGTGATGAGCCAACTCCGAACTTCTGCTCTCCACTAAAGTGGAGAGTTAAGCGTGAGCCTATTAAGTCTCCAGTGTTTGATTGGCGTCCTATTGAGGAATATGATAGGGGAAAAACTCCGGTATTTCTTAAGTGGGCAGATCTTCGCTGGAAGACTGAAATTGGTATATTTGATGGCGTTTGGCGTCGTCTAAGCGATAATACTAGGTTTAGTTATACCCCAACCCATTTCACAGTGATGGAGTAAATATGGCCCAGTCAGTAAGCCTAGGATCGTTGCCGATCCAAGACAAAGTTAAAGATGCTTTGCATATCTCTGTGATCTCTGGACTTGCTGGAGAGGCTCTAAAGCCGGGAGATCGAATAGTTTTTAAGGATGGTAAATGGTACAAGTCGCAGTATAGTCATCAAGCTATTGCTGACCCTTATAGAGGATGGACTATTAATAAGGATAGTCTTTTTTGGGCTTGCATGATGCCAAACTATGCTACTGGAGTAAGGCACGTATGGGAACACGAGGACTTCCCCGATGAGGCACGGAAAGAACCATCCAAAGAAGATTCCGAAAAATGGCTCAGGGATTTTCTTGAGACGATTGACTGTCCCGGATATGATATTGTAATGGCAGCAATTCGTGGCGAAAACCTGAGCTACGATAGCGAGTATTACAACTCAGGATATAAAATCTCCAGCGAATGTATATATTTTGCAGGAAGAGATGCTCATGCTGAAATTCCCGCAGTATTCTGGGATCATGTGGATAATGTTCTTGGGTATAAATACCCACTTCGTCCTAAATATTTCACCTGCTCCTGTTAAATGAGAACTTTCATACATATCAACCAGCACGTAATTAAGAAAAACAAGCTTACGGGAGAAAGAAATCCCGTAATAACTTGTAAAAATAAGTCAAATTCTTACCATGATAGGCTTGACTTAGTTGATAGTGATGGTAAAATAATCGCATCAGTGGTTTACTCACCAGACAAGCCACTAAAATGTGGAGCGGTTTGTTGGATTGAAACGGACAGTAAGTATGTTGCACAAAAACCCAACCAAGTTCATCCAAATAGTTGAGAACGCACTTGACGCAACTTATTGTGAAGACGAAGGCAGTGCGACATGGGATAGAATTTACGACTTCTATGAAGCTCGTTACTTAAACCCAGACTCTCCATATAAAAAGGCATTAGTCTACGGCTATCAGGTAAAAGAGAAAGTAAGGGCGGCAATTCTTAGCCAGCTCAACGAGCAGCTTTCTTTAGGTGATTCGCCCGTTAAGCCTTTGCTCTGGAAATCCCGACAAGATAAGTTCGTTGCTTATGGGATTCACTTCTACTCTCTTACTGAGAGTGAGTTACAGATTTTCTTTGAACTAGGATTTTCTACAACTCACAAGATTAGTTCTTGGGAAGAGGGAGTTAAGTTGGCTAATGAAGATCATAGGAAATTAATTGGGGAGTTTTTACGATGACAAATCCAGTTGAAAAATACCTTGATATAGAACAGGTCGTCTTTTTCTTTCTTTTACCAGCAATTATAATCGGTGGAATTATCTACGTTTGTGGGTATGAACCACCCAAGAGAGAACCTGTTAAACTTCCCACAGTACAAGATGTTGGTAAGAAAACTGGGGAAATTGGGACTGATTTTGGAATCGGGATAGTCAAGGGGTCTTGGAAGAAACTAAAAGACTCGTTAAAACGAGATTAAGCGGACAAGAATCCGGACATTGTGTCCGGATAGTCAAATTTAAGTAAAATAAGGAGAAAATCCGGACATGAATGTGTCATTTGATTTTGACAATGTTAGATATTATCTCAATAAGAGAGTTTCCGGTGTAAAAGATGGTTTCATTTTGTCTCATGAAAATAGAGATATTAGGGTTGGAGATGTTAGATCGATCAATAATAGACTCTGGAGAGTTGTTTGGGTACTAAATATGTATCCTAGTTGGTTTAGTTCTAATGCAAAATATGCAATCGAATGGCGTCCAGTTGATGAACTTCCGTATGAGAAGTTTGTCGAGTCAGTGATTGAGGGGATTAAGAATGCTTACGCTTGAGGAACAAGCCTGTAATTACGAAACAATGCGTCATATCGAGAGAGTGCGAAACCTCTTGAATACTATGGCGATTGACCTGCTTCGTAGAGGCGAGTTACACGATCAGACAAAGATGGAACCGCCCGAAGTGGGACCATTCACAAAAATGACTCCCGGACTATCTAAGCTCACTTTTGGCACTCCTGAATACGAAGAGTCAAAAAAGCAACTAGGTGAAGCTTTAACGCATCACTACGCTCGAAATAGACATCATCCACAACATTGGAAGCGTGGAATTCGAGATATGAACCTGCTCGATATTATCGAGATGTTCTGCGACTGGAAGGCTGCCTCAGAAAGGCATGATGACGGAAATCTACGAACGTCGATCCAGATTAATGGCGAAAAATACCAGTTTCCCCCAGAACTGGTTGAGATTTTTGAAAATACGGTTGAGGTTGTTGAATGACAGATATTGAGAAAGTTCTTGAGTGCCTAAATGCCGCCTATAAACAGGATAGGGAAGCTATGCATGCACTCATGATAAATCGTATTCCGACAACTGGACTGATAGATCATGATATCATCGTTGATGAAAATCCCCTTAATAAGGGATATTATTCTGTGGGATGTCTTGGCTTGATAAATGGAATCCTTAGCTCTGTTGGACTACCCTTAGTAGCCATGAAAATAGATCAAGATGGGTTCTATGGGTTCTGTAAATATGAGTAAGCCACATATTCATGCTATTTCATCAGCTAAAAAGTTTGGTGGGATTCCGGATGACTTTCTAGA
>JACCDR011278484.1_pt1 | contig 13105 bp, 16 predicted proteins | sample 7446431 | NCBI WGS metagenome assembly JACCDR01 (sample SAMN15323443, study PRJNA562643) | freshwater metagenome | isolation source: river surface water | place: USA:Blue River Watershed | collected 2017-08-17
CCACCGTTGACTGCGATGCCGCACTCTCCCTGTGCACGCAGTACTCCACGTAGCGTGCCAGCGGGAATGGTGACCGGCTCGTCCAGCTTCACTGGGCATGGTACGCGAACCAGAGTGTACCTGTCCGTCGCGATTGCATACTGCCCGTCCAGGTGCACTCCACACCAAGGGGGACTGTTCTGCGGACCCGTTGCCCAGTCAACCATGCCGAGCTTGCTGCCCAGGTTGTTCACGGTGAGGCTAGTCTCCTCGAACATATCCCAGTGCGGGTACCCCTCGTTGTCACCAAGCGTCATGGTCGCCTTGGTTCGACCTGACGTAATGGTGACGACCCGCTTCTCCTGCGCCATCTTGATCGTCTTGCCAGCAGTGATCGGTAGCTTGGAGATGAGATTACCCAGGTAGTTGGAGGACAGCCGCCACCGCACCGGGTCACCTTCGCAGGATTCCGTGTTCACTACCTCGGTGTAGAACACGTCAGTATTTGTGGAGCGGATGACGCAGGTCACTTCTTCGCCGGGGTAGAGATCGATGACGACACCCCATGCCTTGTCAAACGCTGCACCAACCTTGCCCGGCGCCACCCTCACTGCCCGCGCCATTGCGTCAGCCAGGGATGCAGCTTCGAAAACCACGGTGGTTGCCATGTCATCCTTACCAGAGGAGGAAGTTGTCCGCGTAGTGCTTGTACTCGATGATGCTCGCCCGGCAGTCAGCGATCACCCGGTGGTTCTTGGTGTCCTGTGGTCGCGCATCGAAGACCGGCCGGTTGAGTCGACGGCAGATCTCCTTGAGAGTACTCACGTCGATGTGCCGGTACCCGAAGAATCCGTTGAGTTCGGGCATGTACTTTTCCACGAACTTCCGGTCGAACTGGATGGTACTCCCTGCCATCGGGTGCCGACCAGGCTCGACGCCCATCTCGACCAGCCAGTTCACCAGCGCCTTGGCGACACGCTGCGGTGACCGAGTGAGGAAGGCGTTCGTCTTCTCGTCCGCGACCAGCTTCTCCAGGTCGACCAGCAGGCCCGAATTGGTGTGCATCTCGCGGACGTAATCGTTGAGTTCCCGGATCTTCACGGCGTAGTCACGATGCAGGATCAGCGACCGCTTCGCGGCGATCTCCGTTCCCTCGTTGTCCGTGATCACGATGCCGACTTCGAGCGGGATGTCGGCTCGCTGATCCAGGCCAGTGGTCTCCAGGTCGAGCCAGATGATCAGGTTCTCCTGGTCGACCACCGGGATGCTTGCTGCTTCAGTCATGATCTTTTCCAACTTTCTACGAATGCCTTGAGTTGGGCTTCCGAGATTCTCCACTCGGTTCCCATCTTGCTGCCGTTCAGGGCATGGTTTGGATCTTTCAGCCAGGCATAGACTGTCCGCTTGTGGACGCGGAAAATGGTAGCCACTTCGATCGGCGTGTAGTACTTCTCCTCGTTCATGAGTTGCTCATCTCTTGCTTGAGCATCTCCATGAGCTTGCGCATACCCGTGCCGCCCTCGACAACATTGCCGAACAGCTTGCTCTTCATGCGCAGGATTTTTTCGATCTTGTCTTCCACGCTGCCCTTGACGAGAAGCTCGAACACCTGAACAGGCTGCGTCTTGCTTGCGCCGATTCGATGCATCCGGTCGACTGCCTGCTGATTGAGTCCAGGGACAAACAGCTTGTCGATGAACATCCCTGATCTGGCCTGTGTCATGTTGAGGCCAACGCCAGCCACCGTCGTATTGCAGACTAGCACGGATGGTCCGCTAGTGGAACCCCACGCTTTCACGAGATCTTGTCTTTCCCCCGTCGGCACGCCGCCGTGCAACTGGAAAGGCTTGTCCAAGCCAGACTTGACGATGCGCCTGTCTAGTGCTTCGATCACTCCACGGAACTGAGTGAACACCACCATCTTTTCGTTAGCGGTTGCCTTCTCTTGCAGGATCTCGATAGCTCGATCCAGCTTGAGTGAACTGTCTTCGTAGTTGGGATCGATGCAGTACGGTGTGCCGCAGATCTGCTTCATGCGCAGAAACTTGGTAAGCGCGTTGGACATTTCCTCCGGGCTCATCTCGTCGTCCGCGCCAGGAAGGAACAGATCTTGCTCGACGGAGTCGTACAGCTTCTGCTGCAATTCGGTCAACCCCACCATCACCTGAATGTACTGTACATCAGGTAGATCCAGTACATCCTTCTTGCGTCGGCGCAGCTGATATCTGCCCAGTGTGGCAACCAGATCTTTCTCCTGTTTGACGCCGATGATCTGGCGGTTCTCGTACCCACCGAACACGCAATACTTGTTCACGAATGACCAGTACTTCGGGAACTCGGTTGGATCGATCCTGTGCAGGAGCGGCCACAACTCGGTTACGTTGTTCAGCATGGGCGTACCGGTCAACATAAACGACCGATTACTGCGCAGTGCCAGCGATGCCTTCGTGCGCTTCGATTGAGCGTTCTTGATGTAGTGCGCCTCATCAAAGATTGCCACATCGAACTGAAACTTCTTGAACAACTCGGCGTGCGTAGCACTGACAAGCTGTTCGTAGTTGACGATGAGGATGCGCGGACCCTCTGCATCCATCCACTGTGCGAGCTGGATATTTCGCTTCGCAGGCGTAAGCTTCTTGCGGGATGTGAGGTCAGGGTTATCACCAAGCAGAGTGTACGGAAGGCGAGTGAACTTCTCGATCTCGTCTGCCCAGTTGTCCCTAAGAGTTACTGGACAAACAATGATGCAGGTCTGCGCTTCACCCATCTTCAGGGCTATGCAGTACACGGTGAGAGCTTGAAGTGACTTCCCGAGTCCCATGTCGTCGGCCAGCAGGAAGGACTTTCTACGCGCGAGCGTGCGGACGCCCTCAACCTGGTGCGGATAGAACACCACGCTATCCCTAAGAAAGGGTTCGAGTGACTTCCGTGGAGGTGGTGTTGACACTGCGGTTGTACTCCTCTCTTGCTACCTGGCCCGCCTCGTACCCGTTCATGTAGTCTTGCGACTTAGGTGTCACCAGTTCGTCGCCACGCCAGCCAGCATCTTTGCCCTGGTCGTAGTCCTTCCAGTTCACCATGTCGTATGCGAACTCGGGTTCGATCATGTCTTTCTCCCGGCCTTGATTTCCTTCCGATGCCACCACCTACTCAGTGGTCCCATCTCGTACGTCTCGATGTGCTCCCACCCACCGTACCAGGTCTTGCGAGCGCGCCAGTATTTTCCACACTCGCACTGAAGGATTGTTCCTGGGATATAGTTACCAGATGGGATTCTGCACTTATGCTCCGGCTTTGGACTGTAGATAATACTCATCCGTGCGCCGACTTCAGCTGGCAGCCATGACACCCGTCCATCCCGGGCCTGCGGAGCATCCGGTCGTCGAGGCTGACGTATTCCAGCTTGCAATTCTTGCAACGAAGCTTGCCGTCAACCACCTCCATCCCGTACTCCTTCATGGCCGCTTCGTGCTGCGCGTCGACCGCCTCTTCTTTGCGCTCGGCTTGCAGCTTTTCCTTCTCCTCGGAGAGGACTTCGTGGTCATGGTCTGTGCCGCAGGCGCACAGGTTATTCTGTACACGCTGGATGGTGATAGCCGAGCCGAGGAGGAAGTGCAGGTATGCTGCGCCGTCCCCGTTCACGATCCTCTGGAGAATCTCGATGAACGTGCCGAGATTCTCTCCACTCATTTCCTGCATGAATCGCAGGACCCTTGCGTTGTACTCGTGCTGCTCGGCGAGTGCGCGACGCAGCGCTTCCTTCTGCTCTTCTTCGGAACCAAAGGGTGACATCATATCCATCTCTTGTCTAGGAGTGAAGCGGCGCCGATCCTGCCCGCTACTCAGGACCGGCGCCGCATTACTTACTCAGAAGGGCAGGTCATCCTCGTCCGTGGACATGGCCGGAGCCGACGGGGAAGTGTCTTCCACGACCACCGCATCCACGATGTCCTGAGGTGTTGCTGCCTTCTGTGCAGGCGGCTGTGCTGCCGGTGCCGCTTGGGCCGGCGCAGCGGGTGCTGCCTGCTGTGTGGGCTGCACGCGAGCTGCAGTTGCCGCTGCACTCACGTTGCCCGCTGCCGTGTGCTGTCGGGCCGGGTCGGAACCCTCATCGTTCGCCCGAGGCGGCATCCGGAGCATCTCGCGCGTCTCGGAGAGCGCGTCACTGAGATCCGGCCAGTCGGTTTCGTCGACCGTGCCGAGTCGAGTGAACACGGGAACTGAGTAGTCGACCGACCCACGCTGGCGCTGCTCCAGGCGCACGGCACTGTATGCGCTGTAAACCGGCTTCTTGGAGCGGGCGAAGCTTCCCAGGTAGTCCTTCGACGGCTTGATGCCGGACCCCTGGAACGCAACGATGCCGGCCCGGTCGAGCGGCTCGCCGATCTTCCAGTCGTCATCCGTGGTGTACAGGAACGGCAGCGTGTACCGCTCCGCACAGCGAGGCGGAACCGACTTGCCCTTCCGGTCCTTGGTCCACTGTGCGAACGGGCAGCTCGCGCACGGAATCACGAGCCGTCCATGCTCGTCCTTCGGGATCTGATTCGGGTCGAGGCCCGGCGCATCCTCCCAGGGGAAGACGTTGTCCGGATCTCCCTCCATCAGGGGATACCCATTGAGCGCGTCGTTGCTCTTGCACATCGGCTTGCCGCCGTCGATCTGATCCTTCGGCCACATTACCCGCTGCTTGATGAGACCGAGCATGATCCCCTTCATCTCGGGGAACTCTTCGCCCGTCATTGCGTCCTTGAACGTGCCCACCTTGTGCTGCACCTGAACGCGCGGCATTGCCAGAGTGGACGTGTCGAGGTCTTCGAGGCCGGTCATGTAGTCCGACATCTGGGCGGGCAGATTCTCGTCTGTCATGTGTCACTCGTTTTTCTGTACGCTCTGGACACTTGTTGTTCAGTACTGCCGTGCTACCTAGTAGGGAAGGTTGGCGTGCTTGACCGCCTCTGTGGTTGCGACACGGTGGGCAGCGAGGAACTCCAGGTAGGAGCCGACCGCCGTCACCTGCGCCCGGTTCGTCTGGGCCTTGGACTTGGCGATGTCCACTTCCGTGCCCAGTTCGTCGACACGGAAGGTGAGGAACTCGATCTTGTCGTGCAGCGTACGCCACGAGGTAGACTCGCGTCGCATCTTCTTGAATCGCCGCTCGACTGCAGCCTCCGTAACCTTCTCGGTCTCGGCCGAGACCTCGGTACGTGAGGCCTCGTACAGATCCACTTCGAGATCCGCCATCGCCTGCTTGCACTTGGCCAGCTCGGGCTTCGTTGCAGCCAGCTCCCTGGCTGCGAGGGCGTAGTCTTCGACGTACGCCTTGCTCTCGTCGTACAGTCGCAGGAAACCCAGCGTGTCTTCCGCGTAGACCACTGCGCGCGGCCGTCGATCAGTCATTCTTCTTGCCCCTTCATGGTGGCGTAACTAGATCATACATGACGTGATGTGATGCGCTAGTGCAGATTTATTATCGGCGGTCAGTTCCAACCAGAGGCATCCTCGCTTTCCCAGTCACGCTGCTCGGGGTCCATCCATTCGTCCGCCTCGGCTCTGCGTATTGCAGCTGCCTTGGCGTCCTCGATGGTCTGCTCATAGTATGCGCGGTCACACTCTTCGTCAGGGCTCTCTTCACGGTGTACCTTCTGGCCGCGCGTATTGGTGTACCAGTAGCCCTTCTCCATCAAGTCACCGTCCCAAACTTTGTGACCTTGAAGCCCATGTACTTGAGCCACCGAATGAACTCGGCCTGCGCGATGCGCCAGTCAGGAGTCTCGTGCGGCTCGGCCAGGTTGCGAGCGACCATGTTGCGGGGGTAGCGCACGCCTGTACTTCTGTTGTGGTACCAGACGTACGTGAGCGTAAAGGTTTCCAGGTCCATATTCACCATCGATGCAACCTGATCGAGGGTGTAGAGGAAGGTGATGGGCGGCAGGCCCACGGATTCCGGCGAATTGTCGGGGCGAGGCATGTGCTATCCTTAGAGTAGGGAGCACCTGGCGATGCCCCCTACCCACCTGGACCCGACATCTAGGTGGAATGAGCATACACCAGGTGCTCGAGTTTGTCAATACCCTACCGCACCAGTTGTCGTTTACCCAGGTCGGTAAAGCCAACGAATCGGAACGGCTTGCTCGCCAGCCTGACCAATCCTGCCTTGTCCCATCGAATCAGGATGGCGTGCACCGCACCCTGCGAGGGTGGGTTCTCCGCGTCCACCATCGACGAGATGAGCTTGGGAGTCAGACCGGTCATTGCGATGATCTGCTCGCCGCCTGATGCCACTCGACTTGCGATGGCAACCCGCACCCGCTCTTCGAGCTGACCAGGTGCCGCCCGACCGGTCGGCGTGGCCTTGAATGCATGGCTCGTGTCGATAATCCGGGTGCGTCGCGTGTCGGGGTCATGTCGGGGTAGCGCAGGCGACGGGCTAGGAGCCACGACGACCGGCTCTCTATCCGTTCCGGTAGTCACGGGTGCCACCGGAGAAACGGGCGTCACGGGCGCACGGTTATTCGGGATTTCCGGCGCATTGTGTCCCATCTGCTCCATCATCTGACGGAGCAAACGGAACGAACTGTGGCACGAGTGTTGGCACACCACCTTACCGGACCTGAACTGATACTCCCCCCGACACGCGGGGTAGAGCGTACCCTTCTTGGACAGGTTCCGACTGTTCTCGCAGTTGCCGTTCGCGCAGTGCTGCGTGATGTACGGAGTAGCCACCGTCGGGCTGTTAGACACGCTCATAGAAGTTAGCCGCCTCCCTCATTTCGGTGTCGGTGACGTCCACGTAGACCTGGGTCTGCAAAACGCTGGCGTGGCCGAGCAGCTCTTGCACTGCACGGATGTTCCGGGTGTGTCGGAAAGCTTCAGTTGCGAAGGTTGCACGCAGGTCATGACTGCTGATCGGGCGTGCGAGGCGGGCGTCGTACCCCAGGTCGGTGATGATCTGGCGAGCGTGTCGATCACTCCAGTTCAGCAGGCGTCCGTTTCCCTGCCAGTTTTCGGTGACCAATGCGCACAGGTAGAACCAGGCAGATTCACTGACAGGAACCAACCGCTCTCGGTCACCCTTGCCAACAACCCTGAGCATCATGGCGTGCAGGTCGAAGTCATGCGACCGTACCGCCAGTGCTTCTGCGATGCGCAGGCCACACAGTCCCGTGAGTGCGAGCAGGCCCTGGTATCGGGCATTGGTGGTCGCGTCGAACAGCAGCTGGAGATCCTGCTTCCCATTCGGCAGGGGGTGTGGCCTTGGACGTGCAGCACTGGGTGTGTTGTACTCCTCCAGAATCATTTTACCGTAGCACCTTGCCAGTCGACGAATGGAAGTAAGTCGACGGAGCGTAGTCTTCGGAGCAAGTATCCGACGGTACTTGTTCAACCACGCTGCAGCCAGCGATTCCAGATCATCGATCGCAAACTCGGTAATACCCAGCTCCGAGAAGAACATCCGGACATCAGTGCAGTACGCCTTGAGTGTGTTACTGCTCTTTCCGAGGCACGATAGAGAAGTGCGGAGCTGTTCTAAAGCGTCGCTCGAAGATATCATCTCCATTTTCGGCTGCCTCCTTTGCCTGCTTGTCTCGTGCCTGGGCGACGGGTAGTGCATTCTCGTAGGCGAACATGAAGATGTCCTTGAGAGTATTCAACTCTTCTTCGGTCATCCTACTCATGTTCCAGCGGAACGTTACCTTTCCACGAGTGACGTTCAACACCCAGTCTTCGCCGACCTCCTGATCGGGTCCGTCAGGATTTACTTCCTCGTCCCCGTCCACAGGATTCGCATACACCTTGATGCGGTCCTGTCCCGTCAGTGCTATCGCCCGGAGGTACTGGGACATTCTCGCCGAGGGTCGGTTCTGCTTGAGGGGTCGAAACCCCGCCTGCCACTGCGCCATTGCGGGCTCTCTCCATTTCTCGCGCACGCTCCAGTCCAGGGCTCACGTTGCCCGGACCGCCATAAGCAGGAGCGTTCCAGTGTTGATCAGTTTCCAGGCAGTCGGAACATACCCACTCTACCGACCGGCTACGCACCAGCCTTGTGGACTTGTCCTTCCGGAAGAAGGAGACTCGCTTGATGAAGAGTCTTTCCGGGCTTGCCTTCTTCCCACACTTTGTACAGACATCCGCTGTATAGGTAGGCATCACAACTCCGGGATATCTTTTTCGATGTTAGTGGGAGTAGCACAGATGGTGCACTTTCCATATCGGTGCAGACTGAACACCTGCGCCTTGATGAAGTTTCGGAAAGAGTTAGCTCGCCTGGCTACATCCCGCATTGCCAACAGCGCTCGATAGTTCCTCCCGTGGCGGATGGAGTTGCACTCAATGGTGTCGAAGTCATTGAGCTGACTCAGCTGTTCAACCCGGGGCATGGCATCAAGCCAGTCATCCACCACGCGGATTGCTTTATGTAGAGACTCCTCGTGTTCCAGCCACACCTCAATTCCGTCCAGCTCGGGGAACACGATGGCAAGCCCCAACCGCTGATCCATGAGATTGCCATTGAGCTTATCCATTGTGAACACGGTACCCTGACCCAGGACCTTCGTCCACCCCCCGGCCACCGGGAGAACTACGGTAAGCGAATCACCACCGCGACGCATGTACTTTGCCATGTCCTTGTTGACTTCGCCTTCAGTGAAGTACTTCTGAATGTGCGAGCACCACAAAGGCTTCATGTCCATCATGTTCCAGCAGGTGCACTGGAACATGTGCGAGACAGGATCATACGATGCTCGATGAGTGTTACTCTTGGCGCGCCATCTCTGTTCACTGGCCACTTCAGTCACCTCCTTAGTTATTTCATCTTTCATCAACTCTAGAAAAATCTCCGACGCTCTTGAATGTGATATTTCTTTATTGTCGTAAAGACTTACATGTCGATTCGGTATATGGTAACCGCCACTCTCATGCCGTCTCATTGCGCCTTGCTTCCCAGTATCTGAACTTCCAGACAAGTATTTTGATCTTCTCGTCCGTTAGTTTAATACTTTTTCTGTGCGTCACCAGCTCGTCGGGATGCAACATGCCAGCTTCGGCCAGTACGGTAAGTGCTGTCTCGAACTCCACATCCTCCGTGGGGCGAATAGCCTTGACAGAAGACAGGGAAGCTTTGACTTCTACAGGTGCTGCAATCACACGTTTTACTGGCTTGCGAACCGGCTTCACTTTGTTGCACCCGCAAGGAGATTCCTCGCAGTACATGCAAAGTTCTGCCTCGCGGGTGACCACTAGCTTGCCTTGATCTTCTGCACCACTGCAACCGAGACACCGTACATCTGGGCGATGGAGTCTTCGGGAAGCATACCCGACTCAAGGGCGAAGCGAATCTGCTTCACCTTCTCTGCCGGGACAGTTACCTTGCGAGGCGTCGCCTTCTTTACTGGTGGCTTTTTCTCCATGACTGCGGCAGGCTCAACCGGCGCCCATCCGCCCGGGAGGTTATGCCCACCCGCCCAGTGCTTCGCCTGATGCGTGGGCGTCGGGCGCCACGGAATCAGATTGTGCCGCATCTTCCTGCGCTCGCGCGCCTCTCGCGAGACGGACTTGATGTCCGGGAAAAGATCTCGATCCTTCATGACCACACTGAAGGCAAGTCCCTTCAGGTAGCCACGCATCTCAGACTGTTCCATCTCTCGGTACGACTCGGCGTTGAGGATCTTGTCCACCACGTCGTCGATCTCACGCCACAGCTTCTCGACCTCCGAGAGTCCGGACGGAAGCTCCTCGCGGCGAGGCGGCGAGGGGCATGGGTTCGAGTTGCCAGCCCCCGTTGCGTGGACTCGTTGAATGTCCGCCAGGTTGGCATCGCTGCTTGGAGTAGCCACGTACCAGCACCCTTCCTTTTCGCAGCGCCAGACGGTGCGCGTCCACCGATTGCCGCCGAGGCTCATCTCGCTCTTGGTTACGCCTCGCTTCGGCATTGCAAATTCCAGATCACGCCTGATCTTAAGTAGCATCTGCCCAGGGGTCATCCCCTCTAGGGCACTCAGGTCGTACGGCTGGTCTGAGTTCATCGTTCACCCTGTATTCGAGGCAGCAGTTGTTCTTGCTTTTTCTTGTGCACACGATGATGCCGTGCAGTCGCATGTCATACAGTGCGTACGTGACGTAGGTGTAAAGACTGTACCCCTTCCCAAGGGCAGTCCAGACAGACGTTCGCCTGAACGTAGCGCCCCTGGGAAGGGACTCGATGTATTCCACCACCGATTCGTACTGGTTAAACCTGGACATCATCTGTCCGTCGTTTTGGTACAGTCCAGTTACGTCTATACCGCACGCATGACAGCGACTGCTAGCTACCCGGTGGTCTTCCACGGCGAGCCGGGGGCTTCTCCCCGTGCCCATGTCCCAGGTCATCGTGCTTGATGTTCCCGTGATACTCCTCCGCAGCCCTGGAGTCCAAGATGTTCAGGATCGTCATCGGAACACCGTGCCTGTCAGCGAGATGCTGACGAACGTGCGGTCGCTCTGTGTTGCTCAGCCACCGCTTGGTGATCCGACCCGGACGCTTTTCTTCGACTTCGACGTCGATGATCTTCGCCATCGGGTACATGATCGGCCCGACTTCCCGGATCTTCAGTACCACGCCATACTCGTTCAGAGTCTCCAGCTTGCCGACAACCTCGATAAAGTCATCGATGGTGTCGTCATCCTCACTGGTGTCGATCTGAAGGATCACCGGCTTCCCGATGAGATCCTTCAGATCGGACGCCTTTACCCCCACGTCACACTCCTCCCTGAAGAGTCTTGCTGAGGAATTTCACAACCTCGGCAATATCTTCATCGCTACTCACGGCCACAGTCGGCAGCCCATATCGTTCCGGGCTTGTTGTGTCGATGCCGACCCCCAGGACTTTGTAACCCTTCCTCTTGCAGATCCCCAGCTCCGACCGGAGAATCTCTTCCTCCTCGTCGGGGTTGGCTGCTGGCATCGCGCCGTCAGTGAAGTACATGATGACGCGATCAGTCTCGTTGCGACCGTCAAGGATCTTCCGGTAGAACTCCATGGTGTGTCCGTCGAAGTTCTCGGCCACCGGACGGAGGTTCGTCAGGCGCTCTCGTGTCGCATTGTTCCACGGCTCGTCGGCACCCTTGATCTCCATCATCCACAGGGACGGCTGCGTTCCGGCGTAAAGGTTGTTGAGATCAGCTCCGCCGGTGTGGCCGTACACTGCGAACTTCACGCCGATCCTGTTGAGCATCTCTATCATACCGAACGCTGAACGCTTCGCGCGCTCCATCCTACTGTTCATCGTGTTCGAGTACGAGCAGTCAATGCCGATCACGACGAAGTAGTCACGCTTGTTCGGCACGGTCTTCCGCTTGAAGAGTCGCTCATCCCCGGTGGCCGGTCGAATGCCAAGCTTACTGGCATCCACGTTACCAGACTTCAGGTTCCGAACGTGCCTGGCACGCTTGTTGTCAGCGAACGCCAGCCTCGCGAGCGTAGTAGACCTACCCAGCACTGACTCGGGCGGGGTGAAGTCACTAGCAGTGTGACCGGTGCGCCGTGATCCCCAGGCAATCCGGTGGTCCGGATACTTCACCACCTCTGCCCCAGACAGCCCGGTTGAACTGTCGTCGAAGTACATCGCCTGCGTTACGGCGGTTCTCACCTGACGACGTTCGTTGGACTTAGAGTATGCTTCCTCCTCGTCCTTGTAGTCCACCGTGTCCAGGTTGTTGTCAACCTTGGTGGCCCCAACCGACGGCTCGTTGGGATCATCCTCGTCAGTGTCGTACACCGACACCTTACTGTGATCGTGATCCCCATGCCCCATGAACGCTGACATGATCTCTTTCACCGTGTCAGCATCAGTGTGCACGCGAAGTTCGTCCGTCAGGGTTTCCGGGTTATCTTCGTCCCAAACGGACGCACCCTTTACCTCGTCGTCGAACTCGAAATCCTGCTCGGCAGTGTCGTCAGGGCAGCCAGCTTCGTCATCTGCTGCGGGTTCGGCAGTATCGTCCACCAGTCGGTCGACAGCGTCCGAGTCACCCGATTGCCCGTCGGCGTCATCGGGTTCGACCGAGTCATCTCCGCCAGCTTCAGATCCTTCCGAGTGATCTCCATTGTGAGATGCGCCGCCGAGTGCTGACTCGCCAGCTTCATCGTCTCCCGAACCAGGCGCACCCCCCGACGTGGAGTCTTCCGGATCAGATCCAGAATCCCCATCGCCAGTGGCGGGATCGCCTTGATCCCCTCCCCCAGCCTCGGACTCCGAAGGGTCACCCTCGTGGCTGCGGTCGTCTCCGCCACTCCCAGTGTCGTCCCCTCCTTCGGGACTACCATCTTCGTCTGCGCCACCATGAGGTACCGCTCCCGACTCGGACGAATCGTCGGCAGAAGATTCTTCTTGATTCTGCCCACCACCGGGATTGTCCGCACGCTCGCCGTCCTCGAACTCGGAGCTGCCATCGCCACCCGATCCACCGGACGAGCCAGGATCTGACTGATGTTCAGATTCTCCAGAACTTCCGGATGCAGAATCATCAGATCCTTGACTGGAATCTCCGGACTCAGTGGCATGATTGGCGTCGCCATCGCTACCCTCTCCTGGCTCGTTGCCGAGACTAGGAGTAGCGCTACACTTCGGAACTTCAAACAGTCCCATCCGGCGCAGCCGATCCCAGACTCGTAGTGTCAAGTCAAATGTTTCGTGCACATTCGACAATGAACGTGCTTCATGTGCAAGGGAAATCAATTCCTCATCTTGCAGGATTACCCGAGCTTCTTCGCGTAGGTAATCAGGCTCTACGTCATACCCAGATGCGATGAGCAGCAAACCAATTACGATCTGTGCATCGATCGGCTGGTCGTACCAGGTGTCTACCGTGCCATCATGGCGGCGAAGTCCACTCTCGAAGATGCGTCGGATGCGAGCCTGGAACATCACTCGCAGGCCGGGCATCACGAGGAGCATACCCGCATCCACGCGGGCGTCTTCGAGGGCCTTGATGAACAGTGGAAGGTACTCGTTTAAACAGCCGACCAGGTTGAGTGGATCTGCAGCAGACCCGGCTGCTCGGATCTTCCCTCGCGCGTGGTCGCACGCTGCTCTCGGATGCCATTCCTTGATCATCGAGATGATCGTGTCGACATCTTGGCTACGAGGCC
>JACCDR011562983.1_pt1 | contig 13105 bp, 10 predicted proteins | sample 7446431 | NCBI WGS metagenome assembly JACCDR01 (sample SAMN15323443, study PRJNA562643) | freshwater metagenome | isolation source: river surface water | place: USA:Blue River Watershed | collected 2017-08-17
GCCGGTGCCGGTGATGCCCAGCACGGGGGCCTGGGCGCTGGCGGCAGCGGCTTGCAGGCTGGTCTTCAGCGCGGGTGCGGCGCTGCCGTTTTCAAGCGCCGTGATGGCCTGCGCCAGCGCGCGCCAGGCGGCGTCGGTGTGGCCTTGCAGCGCGGCGGCGCTGGCGGGGGCGTGCGGCGACAAGTCTTGGTCGCAGCGCATCACCATCTCGCCAATCATGCCCTGCAGCCCCATGCGCTGGCCGTCTTCGGGGCTGTAGATGCGTGCCACGCCGTAACCTTGCAGCTCGCTGATCTCGGCCGGCACGATGACACCGCCGCCACCGCCAAACACCTGGATGTGCGCGCCGCCGCGCTGGCGCAGCAGGTCCACCATGTACTTGAAGTACTCGACGTGCCCGCCTTGGTAGCTGCTGATGGCGATGCCCTGCACGTCTTCCTGCAGCGCGGCCGTTACCACGTCGTCGACGCTGCGGTTGTGGCCCAGGTGGATGACCTCGGCGCCCATGCCTTGCAGGATGCGCCGCATGATGTTGATGGCCGCGTCGTGGCCGTCAAACAGGCTGGCGGCGGTGACGAAGCGCACCTTGTGCCGGGGGCGGTACTGGGCCAGGGCCTTGTATTCGGCGGAGAGGTCGGTCATGGCGGCTCGGGTGGTTGAAGGGCAGTGGTGCTGCGGGTGGGTTGACGTTAACGTCAAGTAAGCATCATGCCATCCCCACGCCGCCGCTTGCGGCCAGCGCCGCCGCCCGCGTGTTTTCCCTGGTATGGGGGGTGGGCCCGGTTGCGCCCACGCTGATACCCTTGCGGCCCGGCAAAACCCTGCAACCGTGCAGACCATCCCATGACTTTTCTGGCCATCGACATCGGCAACACCCGCCTGAAGTGGGCGCTTTACGCAGCGCCGCAGCCGGGTGCGGCGGTGTTGCAGCAGGGTGTGGCTTTTCTGGAAACCATAGACGACCTGGCCGAGGGCGACTGGAAACAACTGCCGGTGCCCACCAGCATGCTGGGCTGTGTGGTGGCCGGTGAATCGGTGCGCCGCCGTGTGGAAGAGCAGATGGAGCTGTGGGAACTGGACGCCCACTGGGTGGTGCCCAAGGCGCAAGAGGCCGGGCTGGTGAACGGTTACGACCACCCCAGCCGCCTGGGCGCCGACCGCTGGGTGTGCCTGGCCGGTGCCCGCTGGCATGTGCTGAAAAGCGGCCCGCCACGGCCAGCGCTGGTGGTGATGGTGGGCACGGCCGTGACGGTGGACGCGCTGGACGCCACCGGCCGTTTTCTGGGCGGGCTGATCTTGCCCGGCTTTGGCCTGATGCAACGCGCGCTGGAACAGGGCACCGACGGCCTGCGTGTGCCCACGGGCGAGGTGGTGGACTTTCCCACCAACACCAGCGACGCGTTGATGAGCGGCGGCGCCAATGCCATGGCCGGTGCCATCGAACGCCAGGCCCGGCGCCTGCGCCAGCGCACTGGGCAGGAACCGCTGTTGCTGATGACGGGCGGCGCGGCGTCCAAGCTGGCCCCCATCACCGACCTGCCTTTTCAGACGCTGGACTCGCTGATCTTCGACGGCCTGCTGCAGTTGCAGGCGCACCGCACGGCCGGTTGATGCACCGCCGGCTTTGGCGGGCTGGCCTACAACCAGCGCCTGAGCAGTTCACCCAACTGCGCGCGTGAATACGGCTTGGCCAGGTGCGCGTCCATGCCTGCGGCCATGGCCTGCGCGGCGTCTTCTTCAAAGGCGTTGGCGGTAAGCGCGACGATGGGCACCCGCGGCTGGCGCAGGTTTTGTTCGCGCCAACGCACCTGGCGTGTGGCGGCGTAGCCGTCCAGCACCGGCATGTGGATGTCCATCAACACCAGGTCCACCCGCTGCTGTTCCAGCACCGTCAGCGCCATTGCACCGTCTTCGGCTTCCAGCACCTCCAACCCGAAGGACTTCAGCATCTCGGCGGCGATCATGCGGTTGACGATGTTGTCTTCCACCAGCAGCACGGTGCCGCTGAGTTCGTCGTTCACCACCCGGTAGCTGCCGAAGTCAGAGTCGCTGGCCGAAAGCGGCAGGTGGGGTGCTTGCTCCATTGGCAGCGTGAAGCTGAACACCGAACCCAGGCCGGGCTCGCTGCTGACTTCGATCTGGCTGCCCATGGCCTGCACGATGCGCTGGCTGATGGCCAGGCCCAGCCCGGTGCCACCCCGCAGGCGTGAACGTGTGCCATCAATCTGGTGAAAGGGCAAAAACACCTCGTTTTGCGCTTCGGCGGGAATGCCGATGCCGGTGTCTTGCACCGCCAGCAGGACGTGCCAGTGTTTGCCGCCGGCCGGCTTGGCCGTGATGCGCAGCGTGACATGGCCGCGTTCGGTGAACTTGACGCCGTTGCCCAGCAGGTTCAGCAGCACCTGCTTCAGGCGCGGTGCGTCGCCCTGCACGGCGTCGGGTACGCCGTCGTCCAATTCCAGTTTCAACTGCAGCCCGCGCGACTCGGCATTGGCGCGAAACAGCGCCACACAGGACCGTGCCACCGCGTGCAAGGACATGGGCGCCACCGCCAATTCCAGCTTGCCGGCTTCAATCTTGGAGTGGTCGAGCACGTCGTTCAGGATGTCCATCAGCGACTCGCCCGAGGCCGACGCCGTGCGCACCAGCCGCCGCTGCCGCGCGTCCAGCGGCGTCTGCCGCAGCAGTTCCAGCGCGCCCAGCACACCGTTCATGGGCGTGCGGATTTCGTGGCTCATGGTGGCCAGAAACTGCGACTTGGCCAGGTTGGCCGCCTCGGCTGCTTCTTTGGCCTGCTGCAGGCCTTCGCGGGCGCGATCGGCTTCCAGGCTTTGACGGATGGAACGGGTGGTGATCTGGCGGAATTCCATCGTCGCGCGCAGCATCGTGGCACCAAACACCACCGCCAACAAAGCCATCGGTATGGAGTGTGCGGGCCCCGGCAGCAGCGACACCACCGTCAGCGACCCCAGTTGCAGCAGCGACAGCCACTGAAAGCTGCGCCCGGCCATGGACAGAAAAAAGGCGGCGATGGCAATCGAGCCGCAGGCGATGACGACGTAGGCCGTGGCCGTGGCGCCTTCCAACAGCGGGTAGATGCCCGCCGTGGCCAGCACCCACATCAGGCCGGAAAGCACCGCGTTGCCCTCCAACTGGCGTTCAATCGAAAGCGCCTGCGCGTGTTGCATGGTGGGCAGGTGGGCCTGGTTGCGCACCAGCAGCGAACGCCACACCGAGACCCCGGCGCCCAGCGCCACCACGGCCAGCGACACCGGCCAACGGCCGACCTGCCAGCCCAGCCATCCGATGTAGAGCACGGCCACCATCAGCAACACCACCGAGCGCGCCGAGTTGCGCACAGCACCTTGCAGCATCTCGCGGTGGACGGCGGTTTCGATGGTGTTGGTTTCGCTCATGCTGCAGCAAGCATAGCGCCCACGTTGCAAGTGCCGCGCCTTCGCGGGCGCGCTTCTTGGGAGGGCTGGGCAGGGTTTGCCCGGTGTCGGGCTCTCAGCCGCTCAGCTTTGGATGTAGGTTTCCAGCTGGGCGATGGTGCTTTCGTGCTCGGCAATGATGTCGTCCATGATGTCGCGGATGGAGATCATGCCCAGCACCGTGTGGCCGTCCACCACCGGCAGGTGGCGAAACCGGTGTTCGCTCATCAGCGCCATGCAAACGCGTGTGCCGGTGTCGGGGCCTACCGTGCGCACCTCAGTGGTCATGATGTCACGCACCACCGTTTCCTTGGAGTTGCGCCCCTGCAGCGCAATTTTGCGCGTGTAGTCGCGCTCGGAAAACACACCCACCAGGCGGCCACCGTCCATCACCATCAGGGCGCCCACTTCGTAGTCGGACAGCAGCTTCAACGCGGCAAACACGGTTTCATCGGGCCGCACATGCCACAGGGTGCCTTCACGGCCGGCGAGCAGTTGGGAAACGGGTTTCATGGCGGGCAACCTTCGTTGTGGTGGTAGCGCCTGGAGCCTACCGCAAAGGCGCTGGCGATCAAGAGGGTCACTACGCAAGCCCAGTGCTGCCCACCAGCCGGGCGCGTTTGGTGCTTGGTGCGCAGCCTGCTGGGCACGCACCTGCCGCAGCAACACGCGGGGTTTTGCTGTGCCCGGCTTTGCAGGGCCGGGCCGTTTCTGCTGTCATTGCACGATGTTCACTGTCCCAACCGCCCCGCATCAACCCTCCCACCCGCCCCTGAACCGCGCGCAGCCGGCGCCTTGGCCGCGGCAACGGGGGGCTGCCCGCTACTGGGCGCCGCTGGTGCTGGCCGCCCTGGTGGCGCTGGGCATGGCCGGCTGCACCACGCTGGACGAACAGCAGCGGCGCTGGATCTTTCAGCCCAGCGACCGCACCTGGTCTGGTGGCCTGGCAGCCGCCCAGGGCATGCAGGACGTGTGGATCCAGTTCCAGCCCGGCCAGCCCGAGCAGGCGCGCACCGCCCAAACACCGGCCGCCCCGCCGGCTGCTGGGCCGAGGCTTGCCCCGCCGCCGGTGCAGCTGCACGCCCTGTGGCTGCCGCAGGGCGACGCTGCAGCGCCGGTGCTGCTGTACCTGCACGGCGCCCGCTGGGACGTGCGCGGCAGCGCGCACCGCATGCGCCGCATGCACGAGATGGGTTTTTCGGTGCTGGGGGTGGACTACCGCGGCTTCGGCCAGAGCACACCCGCGCTGCCGTCTGAAGCATCAGCGGTGGAAGACGCCCTGGCGGCCTGGCATTGGCTGGGGCAGCAGTGGCCGCAGGCGCAGCGGTATGTGTTTGGCCATTCGCTGGGGGGTGCCGTGGCGGTGCAGATGGCGGCGCGGGTCACGGCAGCCCCAACGGAAGCCCCCACAGCAGCCCCAACAGCAGCACGTTCACCGCTGGCGGGGCTGATCGTCGAGGGCAGCTTCACATCCATTGCCGATGTTTTCAAGACCCTGCGCTGGGGCTGGTTGCCGTTGCAGCCCTTCATCACCCAGCGCTTTGACGCCGGCCAGCAGATCACCCGCGTGGCCGCGCCGGTGCTGGTGGTGCACGGCAGTGAAGACCGCTTGATCAAGCCCGAACTGGGCCGCGCTTTGTATGACAAGGCACCGGAACCCAAACGCTTTTTGCTGGTGCAGGGCGGCTCGCACCACAACACCAACGCGGTGGGGCAAGACCAGGTGCGTGCAGCCCTGACCGAGCTGTTTGGCCTGCCGGCGGTGGCGCTGCGTTAAGGCCTCGGCCCTTCAGCCTTTCAGCCTTTCAGCCCGGTTTCAGCTTGAAGCGCTGCAGCTTGCCGGTTTCGGTGCGCGGCAGATGCGCGCGAAATTCAATTTCGCGCGGGTACTTGAAGGGCGCTATGGTTTGTTTCACGTGGTCTTGCAGCAGCTGGGCCATCGCGGCGTCGCCTTCGTGGCCCGGGCGCAGCACCACAAAGGCCTTCACCCGCATGCCACGTGCCTCGTCGGGCACGCCCACCACGCCGCATTCCGCCACGGCGGGGTGCAGCAGCAGCGCGCCTTCCACCTCGGGGCCGGCGATGTTGTAGCCGCCCGAGATGATCATGTCGTCGGTGCGCGCCTGGTACACAAACTGGCCGTCAGCATCCACCAAGTAGGCGTCGCCGGTCAGGTTCCAGCCGTTTTGCACGTAATGGGCCTGGCGCGGGTCGTCCAGGTACTTGCAGCCGGTGGGGCCCTTGACCGCCAAGCGGCCCACCTGGCCGGCGGGCAGCGGCTGGCCGTCGTCACCCTGCACCTGTGCCACGTAGCCGGGCACGGGCACGCCGGTGGCGCCAGGCTTGGCGTGGGCTTCATCGGCGCTGATGAAGATGTGGAACAGCTCGGTGGAGCCGATGCCGTCGATCAGCTCGATGCCGGTGGCAGCCTTCCACAGCGCGCGTGTGGCCGCGGGCAGTGCTTCGCCTGCCGACACACACTTGCGCAGGCTGCTCAGGTCGGCGGTGGCGGTGGCGGTGGCGTTGTTGGCCCCCGCTGCGGCCGGCGCCGCCATCTGCACCGCCATCGCGCGGTAGCTGGTGGGCGCGGTGAAACACACCGTGGCCCGGTACTGCGCTATCGCTTGCGGCAGCGTGTCGGGCGTGGCACGTTCCACCAGCACCGTGCTGGCGCCGATGGACAGCGGAAACACCAGCAGCCCACCCAGCCCGAAGGTGAAGGCCAGCGGCGGGCTGCCGATAAAGATGTCTTGCGGCTGCGCGCGCAGCACATGGGGCGGCCAGCAGGCGGCAGCGGCCATCACGTCGCGGTGGAAGTGCAGCGTGCCTTTGGGCACGCCGGTGGTGCCCGAGGTGAAAGCCATGACGCAGATGTCGGTGGCGGCGGTGTCCACCGCCGTGAACTGCGCGCTGTGCAGCGCCGCGCGGGCTTCCAGGTCGCCGCCATAACACAACAGTTCGCGCAGGCAGGGGCTGCTGCGCTGGGCCTGCAGCAGCTCGTCTTGCAGGCGCACGTCGCACAACGCGTGGCTGATCTGGCCCTTGTCGATGATGGCGGCCAGCTCGCTGGCGCGCAGCAGCGGCATGGTGCCCACGGCTATGCCGCCGGCCTTCACCACCGCCAGCCAGCAGGCTGCCAGCAGGGGTGTGTTGGCGCCGCGCAGCAGCACGCGGTTGCCGGTGACCAGGCCCATGTCGTGCACCAGCACCTGCGCAATGCGGTTGGTTTGCGCCTGCAGTTGGGCGTAGGTCCAGCGCACGCCGGTGCCCTGCACCGCCAGCCGCTCACCGTGGCCGGCCGCCACCCAGCGGTCCAGCAGGTCGGTCACGCAGTTCAGGCGCGGCGGGAACTGCAGTTCGGGCCGGTTGAACAGCAGTTCGGGCAGGTCTGCAGCGGCGGGCAGGCGGTCTTGTGCAAAGGTGTCCACGTGCGCCGTGGGGCTGGGTGGCGCAGCGGGGCGGTGGGTACTGGGCATGGCCCATTTTTTGGGCAGATACTTCAAATGTCAAATAGTTTTGCTGCTGCCGCTATCATCACTTTTGTGGCCATCACAAACGACACCCACCCCGGCGCCAGGGGGCCTGATCGGCTTGCGCCTTTGTGGGACATCTCGCCGCCCGTGCACGCGGGCTCGCCGGTGTTTCCGGGTGATGCGCCTTTTCAGGCCGTGTGGGCGGCGCGTATCACGCCCACCTGCCCGGTGAACGTGAGCACGCTGACGCTGAGCCCGCACACCGGCGCCCATGCCGATGCGCCGCTGCACTACGACAACCACGGCCCCAGCGCCGGTGAACTGGACCTGGCGCCTTACCTGGGCCCCTGCCGTGTCATCCACGCGGTGGCTTGCGGACCACTGGTGCAGTGGCACCACCTGGCCGGCCACCTGCAGAACCTGCCGCCGCGGGTGCTGGTGCGCACCTATGCACAAGCCCCCGTGCAGCACTGGGACCCCGATTTGCCGGCCTTTGCCCCCGACACGCTGCAGCGCCTGGCCGACCTGGGCGTGTGCCTGGTGGGCATCGACAGCGCCAGCGTCGACCCCGCCACCAGCAAGACGCTGGACAGCCACCAGGTGCTGCGCCGCCGGGGCCTGCGTGTGCTGGAAAACCTGGTGCTCGACCACGTGCCCGAGGGCGACTACGAGCTGATTGCACTGCCGCTGAAACTGATGGGCGTGTGTGCTTCGCCCGTGCGCGCGGTGCTGCGGGCCTTGCCGGCCCCTGTGGCAACTTGACTGCTGGAACCCGTGATGACCACCCGTGAACAAGCACTGGCGCTGGACGCCGCCGACCCGCTGCGCAGCCTGCGCGCGCAGTTCAACATCCCCCCCGGTGTGCTGTACCTGGACGGCAATTCACTGGGCGTGCTGCCCGTGGCCACCGCCGCGCGGGTGCAGCAGGTGGTGCAGCAGGAATGGGGGCAGGGCCTGATACGCAGCTGGAACAGCGCCGGCTGGATCTCGCTGCCGCAGCGTGTGGGCAACAAGATTGCGCGCCTGGTGGGTGCCGGGGCTGACGAGCTGGTGGTGGCCGATTCCACCAGCGTCAACCTGTACAAGGTGCTCAGCGCGGCGGCGCACATCGTGCAGGCCGATGAAAAAAGTGCCGTGGGTGCGTGCGCGGGCACACGCCGTGTCATCTTGAGCGAGCGCAGCAATTTCCCCACCGACTTGTACATCGCGCAGGCGCTGGCCGCTGAGCGCGGCCTGGAATTGCAGCTGGCCGAAGCCGACGAACTGCCCGGCCTGCTGGCCGGCGCGCTGAAAGACCGCTGCGCGCTGTTGATGCTGACGCATGTGAACTACCGCACTGGCCGCATGCACGACATGGCCGCCCTGTCGAAGGCCGCGCACGACGCCGGTGCGCTGGTGGTGTGGGACCTGGCACACAGCGCCGGCGCCGTGCCGGTGCACCTGCACCGCGACGGCGCCGACTTTGCCGTGGGCTGCGGTTACAAGTACCTGAACGGCGGCCCTGGTGCGCCGGCCTTTGTGTGGGTGCACCCGCGCCACGCGCCGCGTTTCTGGCAGCCGCTGGCGGGGTGGATGGGGCATGCCGCGCCTTTTGAATTCACGCCCGACTACCGGCCCGCCGCCGGCATAACACGTTACCTGTGCGGCACGCCGCCACTGCTGTCGCTGGCGGCGCTGGAGTGTGGTGTTGACACCGTGCTGGCCGCCGAGCCTTTTGGTGGCATGGCCGCACTGCGCGCCAAGTCGCTGGCGCTGACCGCGCTGTTTGCGCAGCAGGTGCAGGCCCATTGCCCGCAGCTGCAATTGGTGTCGCCCCCTGAAGACGCGCTGCGCGGCAGCCAGGTGTGCCTGGCACACAGCAGCATGGCCTACGCGGTGGTGCAGGCGTTGATTGCACGCGGCGTGATCGGCGACTTCCGTGCGCCCGACGTGCTGCGTTTTGGTTTCACCCCGCTGTACCTGGGCTACGCCGACGCTTGGGACGCCGCCGAGCACCTGCGCCAGGTGCTGCACACCGGTGAATGGCAGCAGCCGCAGTTTGCGCAGCGCCATGCGGTCACCTGAACCGGCTGTAGGCCATGAGCGGATGCCCCTTCAACCCTGACCACCACGACAGCCGCACGGCTGCAGACAGCGGCCCCTCTGCCCATGAACACGGGGCCCAGCTCGACTTCGGCGACGACATGAGCTATGGCGACTACCTGCACCTGGACCAAGTGCTGCAGGCGCAGCACCCGCTGTCTGACGACCCCAACGAGCTGCTGTTCATCGTGCAGCACCAGACCAGTGAGCTGTGGATGAAGCTGTTGCTTCATGAACTTCACCGCGCCACCGGCTTTGTGGCGCATGACCGGCTGCAGCCGGCCTTCAAGGCGCTGGCGCGGGTGTCGCGCGTGATGGAACAACTGGTGCACGCCTGGGATGTGCTGGCCACCATGACACCGCCCGAGTACAGCGCCATACGCCCCACGCTGGCGCGCAGCAGCGGCTTTCAAAGCTGGCAGTACCGCTGCATCGAATTTGGCCTGGGCAACAAAAGCGCAGCCTTGCTGCAACCCCACGCGCACCACCCGCAACGCCTGGCGGTGGTGCGGGCGGCTTATGAGGCGCCTTCGCTGTATGACCAAGCGCTGCGCCTGTTGGCGCGGCGCGGCCTGCCGGTGCCGGCCAGCCACACCCAGCGCGACTGGACACAGCCCTACTGCGAAAGCGCCGACGTGGAAGCGGCCTGGCTGGTGGCCTACCGCGACCCCGAGGCGCACTGGGACCTGTACCAACTGGGCGAAGAGCTCACCGACTTGGAAGACGCCTTTCGGCTGTGGCGCTTCCGGCACGTGACCACCGTGGAGCGGGTGATCGGCTTCAAGCGCGGTACTGGCGGCACCAGCGGCGTGGCCTACTTGCGCAAGATGCTGGACGTGGTGTTGTTCCCTGAAATCTGGCGGCTGCGCACGTCGTTGTAGTTGCGGTCGGCCATCCAGTTTTCAGTTCCTGCCGCGCCGGTCGGGTGATGCGTCGCTGCGCCGGTCGTAACCCGTGCGCCGGTCACCCCAGGCCGTTTCCAGCTCAATGCGCTTGATCTCTTCCACCGCACCTTCGTCAGCGCCGCCGGCCTTGCGCACCTGGGCGCGGGCCAGACGTTCCATCAGGCGCAGGTCGCGGTCGGTCAGGCGCAGCGCACTTTCGGCCCACTGGTCGACGATGGCCATCAACGACTCATACCGTATGGGTGCGGCCAGCCGCTGCGCACGCAGCGCCGCCAGCGTGCCGCGCAGGCGCGGCTCCACCGCTTGCACCACCCGTTCCACCGCCTGTTCGCCCTGGCCATCGTCCACCACCAGGTCCACCAGCCGCCGGTAGTGCAGCTCTTCGGCGCTGTACAGGCGGCCGGACAAGATCATTTCGTTGGCCACCGCAAAGCCGCCCTTGCGGATGGTGAAGTCCCACGCGCCCATGCCCGGGAACAGGTTGAACAGCACCTCGGGGAAACCGGCCTGGGCGCCGCGCTCGAAAATCACCTTGTGAAAGGGCAGCACCGATTCCAGCCCACCACCCAGGGTGTCGCCCTGGCACAGCACGGTGGTGTGTATGCCCAGCTGGGCGGCGTTTTCCATCCACCACACCAGGTCGACGCAGCGTTTGCCATACAACTGCAGTGATTCCAGGTCGCGCGCGCGCGCCAACAGCACAAACAAGGCCAGGTCACCGCCGAAGTTGAACACCTTGGGCACATCGGAGCTCAGCACAAAGTGCCGCACCACGCCCGGGTTGGCCGATATGTCGTCCAGCAGCCGTTGCAGTTCGCCCATCGCCGCCAGGCTGTAACACTGTATGGGCCGCACGCAGGTGCGCACGCGCAGCAGGCCCAGGGCCGAGCTCCATTCCAGCCGCAGCGTTTTGTAGGGCCGGCCCAGCAGCGCGGGCAAGCCCGTGGGTTGGAAGGGCGCGGCAGCAGGCGCCGCAGCAGGCGCGGCAGCAGGCACCGCGTTGGGCGCGGGGGCTGGGGCCGGCCGGGTGGTGGCCAACAGGGGCTCGGTGAGTTCGGCCACGTCAGATCGCTTCGATGATGCGTGTGAAGTGGTGAAAGTTGACACGCACTGCTTGCCTGACGGCGGCCTGTGCGGCTTCATCTTGCACCCGGTTCAAGACTTCGCGCAACTCGGCCATGTGCTGGCTGTCCAAAGACGTGTGCGAATCGATGAACGAGACGCCGGCCGTGCCGTCGAGCAGCAGCCGCTCGGTGATGGCCGCCGCGAAGGCGCCGCCGTACACCGAGGCAATCACCTCCAGCGCATACAGCATGCCCAAGGCTGCGCAGGGGTGGCGGTGTTCGCTGGCCCAGTGGTTGTAGCCCACCAGCGCCAGCGTGTGCGCGCCGGGTTCGTGCTCACGCGCCTGCTCTCGGGATACACCGATGGCCTGCAGGTCGTTCAACACCCATTCTTCGTGGCCCTTTTCTTCGAACATGTGTTCGTACAAAAAATGGCGCACGGCTTGCAGGCTGTCTTCCTGCGGCCGGCCCATGCGGCTGGCGGCTGCGGCGGTAACGGGGTTGAAGTACCACACCACGTGGTACAGCTCGAGCAAAAACGAGCGGTACCGCTCCAGCGACATGCCTTCGGCCACCGCAGCCATCACCACCGGGTGGGTTTCAAAGGCCCGGCGGTCTTCGTCTGTACAGCTGACCAGCTCGGCAAAAAAGCGCGACATCAACACCCCATGGAAATGACTCCTGCCCTGTTCGTTGGTTTTGTATTCACCCCCGTTTGTATCAGAACGCACATGAAGTCTGGTTTTATCTGCTTGCTGTGCGCCGCCGAGTGTTGAGCCGATTGCTGCGGGCCGCCGTCAAAGGGGCACTTCTACAATGCCGCTTATGAACACTGCCGAGCCGTCACCGCTGCGCCAGCAGCCCGCACGCCGGCGCATCCAGGAGCTGCCCGACGAGCTGGTCAGCCAGATCGCGGCCGGTGAGGTCATCGACCGCCCCGCCGCTGCCGTGCGCGAACTGGTGGACAACGCGCTGGACGCCGGCGCCCGCCACGTCACGGTGCGCTTGTTGGCCGGCGGCGTGCGCAGCATCGTGGTGGAAGACGACGGCGCCGGCATCCCCCAGGCCGACCTGCCGCTGGCGCTGAAGCGCCACGCCACCAGCAAAATCGGCAGCCTGCGCGACCTGGAATCGGTGCAGACCATGGGCTTTCGCGGCGAGGCGCTGGCCGCCATGGCCTCGGTGTCTGACATGGCCATTACCTCGCGCACGGCAGAGCAGCCGCACGCCTGCCGGCTGCACGCCCGCAGTGGTGAACTGGGCGCCGCCGCGCGCGCTGTGGGCACCACGGTGGAGGTGCAGGAGTTGTTTTTCAGCACCCCCGCACGCCGCAAGTTCCTGAAGACTGACGCCACCGAGCTGGCCCACGCGCTGGAAGCCGTGCGCCGCCACGCGCTGGCGCGGCCCGACGTGTCTTTTGCCGTCTGGCACGAAGGCCGGCTGGTGGCGCAGTGGCGCGCGGCCCTGCCTGGCGACGACGACGCTGCAGAAAAAGCCGCCCACCAGCGCTGGGCCGATGTGCTGGGCGCCGACTTCACCACCCACAGCCGCGTGGTGGCCGACCAGCGTGGCCCGCTGGCCATCGCCGGCCGCGTGGGCCAGCCCGAGGCGGCGCGGGCGCGGGCCGACATGCAGTACCTGTTTGTCAACGGCCGCTACGTGCGCGACCGCCTGCTGGCGCACGCCGTGCGCGCCGCCTTCGAAGACCAGTTGCACGGCAGCCGGCAGCCGGCCTACGCGCTGTTCATCACCGTGGCGCCCGAGGCGGTGGACGTGAACGTGCACCCGGCCAAGATCAAGGTGCGGTTTCGCGACGGCCGCGCCGTGCACCAGGCGCTGCGCCATGCGGTGGAAAACGCGCTGGCCGGTACACGCGCACTGCTGCCCAACGCAGAGCCCGGTGCGGCCGTCACAGCCATGCCCCCACCGGCCGCCACGCCCGCGCCCGCGGGTTGGGGCGCGGCTGATGGCCAGCCCCACGACCCTGCCGCCACGGCGCCCGCGTGGCCCGTTGCGGCCCCGCCGTTGCTGCCGTTGCCGTCGTCGCCGGACTGGCAGCGTGTGCTGCCCTTGGCCGAACCGGCGGTGGCGCGCGAACCCACGCCCCCGTGGCGGCCCGACAGCGCCGCGGCCGGGCCCTGGCGCAC
>JACCDR010973548.1_pt1 | contig 13103 bp, 13 predicted proteins | sample 7446431 | NCBI WGS metagenome assembly JACCDR01 (sample SAMN15323443, study PRJNA562643) | freshwater metagenome | isolation source: river surface water | place: USA:Blue River Watershed | collected 2017-08-17
CACTCGCGCGGTCAGCGCGAGCGCGCTGTCGGCCTCCGCCGGCAGGCCGATCGACGCGGCCACGCCGCCCTGGCTCACGGCCTGCGCCTGGTCGGCCTCCGCCGCAATGCCGATGCCGGCTGTCACCCGCGCCGTCAGCGTCAGCGCGCTGTCCGTTTCGGCGACCTGGCCGATCGAGCGCGTGACGCGCACGGTGAGCGCAAGCGCGGAGTCGGTCTCGCTTGGCTGCCCGATGGCGCGAGTCAGGCGCGCCGACATGGCGAGCGCGCTGTCCGACTCGCTCGGCTGCCCGATCGCCTGCGTGACTCCGCCGCCGGAGGCGGCAGGGAACCCGCCGAACACGCGCAGGCCGCCGATCGCGGACTCCAGGCTGTCGGTGTCGCCGAAGAAGAACAGGTCGCCCGACTCGGCGAGGTCGACCACCGTCAGCGGCTGCGCGACGTTCGTTTCGCTGGCTTGGCCGATGGCGGCCGGGCCGGTCGTCAGGTCGGCGCCGATGAAGCGAGAGACGCGCCAGGTTCCGTCATAGCCAGAGACCCCAGCCTTGCCGGAGGCAAGGAAGAACGTCGTGGTCACGATGTCGGCGCCGAGCTGCACGCCATCCTCGTAGACCCGCAGCGTGGCTTCGCCCGCCGCGGTGGTCAGAACCCGCAGGGTGTACGCCTTGCCAACCGCGTAGGTGCCTAGGACGTTGCCAACCTCCGCGAAGCCGCCGCCGTTCCAGTAGTAGACGAAGATGGACGAGCCACCCACGTTCTGCATGAAGTAGGCGCCCGAAGCGCTGACGCGCACGGCGGGGCCGAAGTCTCGACCGCCAATGGCGGCAACGTAGACCGTGGCTTCTTGATCGTCAGGGTAGGTGTTGCCGTCGTCGTAGGCGACCGAGTAAACGCTCGCGGTGCTGTTCGCGGCTTGATTCGACACCCGCCGGATTCCGCCGGTGCGAATCACCCAGGGGGAATCGATCGGGTCTGCGTCGGCGCCCGGGAAGCTGGTGTCGAAGATGGTTGCCATCAGGGCGCACCAAGCAACGTCGAAGAGACGCTGAACGACCGAACACCAAAGGCTTCAGGGGTCGCGCCGTCTTGCCACAGAATGCCCAGGCCGGCACTGTTGCCCAAGTCGTTCAACACGGCCTGCGCCTCCGCGGTGACCATCGTCAGGTCATTCCACTGGAAGTCGATGATCTGCGTCGAGTTCTGCCAAACCTCGATGGTCTTCCCCGTGCGGTTGAACTCCATCGTGAAGGTCTGGAGGTCAGCCGGCGCGATGTCGGTGCCCAGGCGCGCGAGGTTCCAAGGACTGCTCATGGTGCCGAACGGCGGCGCATCCCAGGAAGTCAGGCCGCCGTTGAACCCCGCAAGGAACGCACTGCCAGCCGTCGTGTTGATGCCGAACTCGACGCCGCGCTTTCCGCCGTCAGCGTTCACTCGTGTGCCGACGAAGATCTCGATCTCGTGGTTCAGCGGAGCCGGGGCGTAGCCGGGCCGGCGATACACGACGATGACGACACGCTGGTTGCCGGGGTAGCCAGGCAAGAGCCCGACCGCGTCGTTGTAGCTGATCGTCGGACCGTTGCCGAAGCAGTGCCGGACGCCAGTGACGGCATCGACGCCAACCTTCAGGTTCAGGTTCGGATAGGCCGTTGGCCCGAGCGGGAAGTTGTCGCCCGTGCCCTGCTGGTTGTTCGTCCACAGGCCGCCAAGACTCAACGGGTCTTCGTTGGCAGCGAGCGCAGTGAAGTCGACGTTGTAGTCGCGACTGATCGGCTGTGCGACATCGGTCTCTGAAGCAATCCCGATCGACGCAACGATCGGCGGCGTGTAAGGCGACGAGTCCGCGCGCGTCGCCGCGCTCGGGAAGCGCCAGCCAGTGCGACGCCGCGTCATGGTCAGGTCCAGCGGCTGGCGCTGGGTGCGTAGTTCATCCCGAACACGTCGTGATCCATGTTCCGGGCGGCGGCGGTCAGCGTGTGCGTGAGCGTGCCCACGTTGCCGGCAGTCGTCGGCAGGTTCGTAGAGTGCTCGAACTGCAGCGCTTCGTTCTTCAGGAACTGCCAGTTCCCGTTCTGCTTGCGGATCAGGTCGAACTGATACCAGTTGCCCGCCACCACGTCGGCGCCGGTGTCCACGTTGCGCGTGCTCGTGCTGGCCTGGCGCGTGACGTATGCCCACTTCGCCGAGGTGGCCGGCACGAACTCGACGAAGGCGCCGGCAGTGCCAAGCGAGGATGACGCCGCGTCGTTCAGGTCGACGCCGAAACCGACCTTCCACGCGCCCGTCGTGATGGTCGGGATCGAGATCCCGAACCGCAGGCGGCGGATGTTGTCGGGCAGGATGATTGCCGAGTTCGACGCGCCGCCGAAGTGAAACCGGCAGTTGTTCCCCGAGGTGGTGCCGGTGGCGCTGCGCAGCACACCGGGGCGGCCGGCGGTCGAGGTCTGGAACGCCGGCGCGGCGGTGGTGCCGCTCATCGTCCAAGCGCATTCGCCGATCGAGCCGGCGGACGTGGCCGCGGTGTTCGACAAGCTGGAGCCGAGGAAGTCGGCCCACACGTCGAAGTAGTCGACGGCGACAGGGCGCTTGTCCTTGATGGCTCCGGCGACGATGCTGGTCACGCCAGCTGCGACGTAGACCTGGGCAAGCTGGATCGAGTTCGCCGGCACCGCGGGCGGCACCGGCCGGACGGCCGCCGTGCCAGCGACGCGCGACGGCGTGCCGTTCCAGTCGATGACGATCAGGTCGATTCGGTCGTTCGTCGTGTCGGCCGTGGCGATCGTGACGTTCTCGCCCGCCTCCCATGCGAAGTAGCCGCCGATGCGAACCAGGCCGGCGGCAACCGCGACGGTCATGTCGGGAGTGCTCTGCGCGGACACGCCCAGGCCCGACAGCACGCCGTCGCCGGCCAGCGCGGCGGCGATCGTGTCGATGTCGGCCGAGAACCCGCCCGCCTGCCGCGGGTAGAGCGCGTCGGCCTTGTTCGGGATGCCGAAGGCCACGGCCTACCCGATCAGCTCGCGCGGAAGAAGCCGGCCGCGTTGATCTGGACGGTGATGTCGGCGCCCGACGGCGTGACCGCGAAGTCGTGCCACGTGCACGGCACCTGGGCGGCATCGGTGCCCGCGGTGGTGTCGTTGTCGTAGGCGATCATGATGTCGGTCCAGGCCGTGCCGGCGGCGACCGCCGTGAAGGTCTGGTCCGGCATGTCGATGTCGACGCGGTCGTTCGCGTCGTCGGGCGCGAAGGCGGTCAGGTCGGTGTCGGTGATGGTCTTCCGCGCGTACCCGCCGTTCGTCACCTCGGCGGCGTTCGCGTCGCCTTCGACTGCGGCGACGGTGTCGTAGTCGCGCAGCGTCGCGTCGGTGGCCGCGCCGGCGTTCCACGCCGACATGATGAAGGCAGAGTTCGCCGGATCGTTGCCGTCGACGCGGACGTAGAACTCGGCGACGCGGCCCTTGGCGATGTTGAAGACGAAGTCAGCCATGTTCAGGCCTCCGCGCTGTTCAGGGTGTGGGCGGCGACGTCGTTGCCCGACAGCGGGTCGACCACCTTCCGCCAGTGTTCGTGCAGGTCGCTGCGCAGCCGGAAGGTGTAGGCACGGGTGGCGTCGTAGTCGTTCGCGGCCAGGCCCTTCCCGGCCAGAAACGCGCGCGCCTCGGCGGCGGCCAGCGGCGCCTCGCGCTCGGTCATGAACTGCTGCATCGCCAGTTCGCTGACCGGGATGCGCTCGCCGGTGCTGCGCACGAAGTAGCCGGGCTGCGTCACCACGTCATAGACGAGGGTCGCGTTCTCGGCGGCGATGGTGACCTGCGAGCCGTCGAACTTGAGCCATCCCTCGCTGGCGAATTGCATCAGCTGGCCGCGGTCCCAGCGCTGCTCGGCCTCGAGGCCGGTGTGAATCACTTTCACGCCGGTGACCATTGGCTGCGAGTCCTGGCCGACCACGCTCGGGGAATACAGGCGCTTGAGCTTCATCGGGGGTTCCTTCTTCGTGCGTCAGCAGACCACGAGCAGCGCGGTCTGCGCGACAGGATCGGGGCCGACGACGGTCGCCAGCGTGCCGGCGGTGTCCAGCGCGGCCAGCTGGCGGCGCATGCGCGTCAGGTCGTCGGCGCGGTTCTTGAACGAGCGCGAGGCGCCCGACGGCGCGCCCTGGCTCTGCAGCTGGCGCGCGCCGCCGGCGGCGACGATCGCCACCGCCAGGGCCTGCATCAGCGTGATGTCGTGCTCGGCGTAGCCGGCGGCCAGCATGTCGGGCTCGACTGCGCCGACGCGCTCGCAGGCTGCGCTGATCAGGAACGCGGGCAGGACCACGCTGAGCTGCTGCTCGACGTAGTCCGTGGCCTGCGTGGTGCTGATCACTTCGCGTGCTTCTTCTGCGCGGCGTCGAGGGCGGCCTGCAGCTCGGTGACCTTCGCGAGCGCGGCGTCGCGTTCGAAGGTCATGGCCGAGAGCAGCTGCTTCAGCTCGTGGGCTTCCTGCTGGGCGGCGGACAGGAGCGCGGCGGCGTTGGCGTTCGCCGCGTCCTTGTCCGCCTCCTCGTGCTTGCGCATGCCGCCCAGCATCGGCGGCGCCTTCGGCTCGAACACCGCGACCGCGACGGCGTCGTCGGCGGCCTTGGTGCACTTGCCATCGGCCCACTGCGGCAGCGCGTCGCCCGGGATCTCGACGACGTCGCCCAGGGCCGCGCCTTCCGGCCAGGGCGCCTTCATCTGCGTGATCGTGACCTTCATGGTGTCGGCTCCGATCAGGTCGTGGTGTGCGCGACCGGCATCTGACCGTTGAAGTCGACGCGGAACTGCGGCGCCGCGGCGGCCATCGTGGTGAACACGAAGTCGTCTTCGGTGTTGTGCCGCGCCTTCGGCTTCGTCATCAGCGGCATGCCCGACAGGATCGAGCCCCACTCGCCGCCGGCCACGTTGGCGACGCCGATGATGTTCGACGCCGGGATGCGCGACGCCGGCACGATCGCGGCGATCTGCTGGATCTCCTGCAGGCGCTGCAGGATGGTCTTCGGGTATCCCGCCGTGAACTCGTTGATCGAGGCGTACAGCCAGTCGCCGTAGTTCAGGAAGATCGTCGCGCGGCCGTAGGCGTTGTCGCCGACCAGCAGACCGATGTTCTGCGAGATCGCCGACAGCCACTGCGCACCCGTGGCCGAGGCCAGCGTGAAGGTGTGGCTCGCCGTGTTGCGGTTCGGGTGGTTGCGCAGGCCGTAGATCGTGTTCCCGCCGACCACGACCGACGAGTCGCCGTTCAGGACCATGTCCTCGAGCTTCTCGGCGACCTTGCGCTGCTTGTTGGCGATGGCCTCGGTGTCGAGCGCCACCCCGCCGCGGCGGACCATCTCCATCTGGCGCCAGCCCATGCGGGTCTCGGCGGCCAGGATCGGCACCGGCGTGCCGCTGTACTTCACGCTCGGCGCGTCGCTGCGGCCGGTCTGGCGGCCGTCCAGCGTGACGGTCACTTCGCCGTCGTCGCTGATCTGCGGGAAGTAGGACACGAGGTCGGCCATGCTGACCGGGGTCGTGTTGGCGGCGGCCAGCGTGTTGAACACGGCCAGCACGTCGCGCTGGATCGTGATCGCGCGCGTGTCGATGCGGCGCCAGGCTTCCGGGCCGATCGGGGCGCTGTTGCCCTCGAGGCCGTTCATGCCGGCGATGCGGGCGGCGAACGCCGTCTCGGTCTCGTTGAAGCGCTCGCGGACGGCGTTGATCGCCAGCTGCTGCTGTTCGGTGAAGCGAAGCATGTTCGGTAGCTCCTTCGGTGCGGCCGGCGTCAGGCCTTGGTGTAGAAGTTGGCGATCGCCACGTCGGCGAGCACGCCGGCGGCCAGCGTCGCGCCGGGGCCGTCGTAGTAGGCGACGACGATGCCGCCGGTGGTGGCCGCGGCCAGGCGACCGGCGGCGCCGACGGTCAGTTCCTGGCCGTTCGTGTAGGTGCCGGCGGCCATCGCCCAGCTGTAGCGCTGGCCGGGCTCGAGCTCGTAGGCGACGCCGGTGTCGCCCGAGGCGTAGGCGGTCGTCAGCGGGTCGTTCGCGTCGAACTGGCCGGTCGAGTAGAAGTCGCGGTCGGCCAGCAGCGCGAGGCGCACGCCGGAGGCGCTGGTCGCCTGCGACAGCTGCGTCGCGCCGACGGCGACGGCCGTGCCGGGCAGCAGCGCGGCGGCGCACGTGCGGTTCGTGATGGTCTTCGGCTGGCGGTCTTGCGGGCCGTTGTAGATGCGGCGGGTCATGGTGGTGATCTCCGGTGAGGGGTCAGCGGTCGCCGATCACTTCGGCTGCGTCTCGTCGATCAGGGCGTTGATCGAATACTTCTCGAACTCGCCCTTCTTGTCGCCGCCGGTGGCGCCCGGCACGACCGGCGCGGCGCCGGGTTGCGGCTTGCCCGCGGCCTTCAGTTCGCGCAGGCGGTTCACGCCCAGCGCCTTGTAGTCGTCGACCGACAGGGCCGAGTTCGTCGCCAGCTCGGCGGCCAGCGCATCGACCTCGGCAGCCTCGGCGGCGCGCGCGTTGGCTTCGAAGGTCGCGAGCTTCTCGTTCGCGGCCGTCAGCTGCTGCTGCACCGGCTGCACCTGCAGCGAGTTGTAGGCGGCCAGGAGCGCGGATTCGTCCAGGCCTTCGGTCTTGATGCCGGCGCGGTTCAGCGCGGCGAGGATGAGATCCTTCATCGGGTCTTGCTCCGGGGTGGTTGCTCGGTTCACCGCTTCGTACTCCACCTTCCGGCGGACCTCTTGAGCGGTCCCGGACCATGCTACGGAGCCGTCCGACGACACCGAGTAGTCCTGCCGCCAGAACTTGCCGTCGGAGTCGGTCCAGATCGCGTAGCGGTCGAAGACCTCGCGCAGCCATGCGCCGCTCGCCAGCGTCGCAGCCAGGCCGGACTCGATCTGCGAGAACGAGAGCTCGGCCGAACCGTTGCCGACCAGCCGCTGCACCCAGCGCATCAGGCCCGCGCTGCGCTTGTCCTCGGCCTCGAGGTTCAGCGCCACCGCTTCGACCGGCTCCTCGGCGCCCTCGGCGTTCAGCCACATGCCGACGCCCTCCTCCGGCGTGCCGGCGCCGCGCTCGTTCAGCAGGATCGCCAGGTGGTCGTATCGCGGCTTCGTGGCCTTCACGCTGTAGCGCTTGCCCTTCGACTCGCCGTTCTCGGCCACCGCCTCGAAGTAGAGGCCGGTCGACACGTGGATCGGGTCGCTGTTCGCGCCCGACAGCGCGGCGTCCAGGCGCTCGACGAGCTTTGCGCCGTCGGGCAGCGCCTTCGCCTGGGCCTCGTTCACGACGACGTCGACCAGCGTGCGGCCGCCCACGTGGCGGGCGTTCGTGCACACGGCGCCGCTGTAGGAGGTCAGGAGCGCGCTGCCGTCGCTGGCGCTGACGAAGCGGCCGTTGACCTTCGGGTGCCCGGCCGGCGCGGGCTTGCCGTCGAGCGTCGGCGCGCCGGCGGCGAGCTCGGCGCCCGGGTAGAGCACGCCGTTCATGACGATGTCGTCGACGGCGCCGCACACGTCGCGGATCGTGTAGAGGCCGCCGGCCTTGGACACCGCGGCGGCGTTGACCGCGGATCGGATGTGTACGCGCCTGGTCGTCATCGGCACCCCTTCTGGCAGATGCCGCGGGATGCTAGGAAGGGCGCGTCAGGTGTTCAGGTTTTCCCGCTGCCACGTCGCCTTCTCCTTCGCCATCTTCTCGCGCGCTGTCTTCGACAGGATCGGCTGATCCTCGTCGTCGAGCATGACCTCGGTGATCGAGCAGTGGCAGCGGTAGCGGTTGCCGTTCTTCGAGTAGAAGTCGCGCACTTCGGCCGAGGTGTAGACCTTGCCGTGCCGGGCGCCGTGCGTCGGCCTGGTGGTCGGCAGGAAGGCCGACGACCACAGCAGGCCGATGTTCAGCCCCAGCGCCTCGACGGCGTCGTCGCGCTCGGCCATGCGCGCCTGACGCAGCGTGTCGGTGATGTCGGTCTGCGCGTACTGCACCGCCCGCGACTTCGACACGTCCAGCCGCTCGCGGATCTCGGACACCACGGCGCGCGGGTTCTTGCCGTCGACGATGGCGCGGCCGATGATCTGCGAGAGCTCCGACTTCGCCTCGGCCGACAGCTGCGTCCAGTGGTCGTAGGACTTGACCTGTGCCGCGGCCACGCGGTTGCGGTAGGCCTCCGAGAACAGGACCGTCTGCAGGCTGCGCTCGGCGGCGTAGGCGGCCGAGATCGCGGTCAGGTTCGCCACGCTCTGCGCCGCGCCCAGCTGCGCCGCCTCGGCGGTGAAGCCGGCGCCCCAGAACGTGTTCGCCGGCTCTCGGCCGCTGGCGATCCAGCGCTCGACAGCCTGCTGCAGCGCGTAGGAAACCGCGGCGGCCTCCTCGGGCGTCAGCGCGTAGACCGTGCGGAAGTCGGCCGCCTCGTTGCGCGCGACGATCCTGACCCGGGCGAAGATCGCCAGCGCCTCGGCCAGCAGGCCGGCCCAGCGGCGATTGATCTGCGCCACGGCGCGCCGGAGGATGCCGCGCGATCCCGTGCGGTCACGGGTGTCGGCGGGGAGGATCGGGTTTCGGGGCTGGCGGGTCACGCCGCGCGGCGCACGGGCGCCGGAGCGGGCACAGGCGCAGGCGCGCCGCCGCGCTGCGCCGCCGGGTCAGCGTTCGGGTCGGCATCCGGGTCGCCCTCCTCCGGCATGTCGGGAAGCTCGGCGCGGTCTTCGTAGCCCAGCACCTTGCGCACCTCGTTCGGGCTGAACGGCGGCTCGTGGCCGGCGGCGGCCATCGCCTGGTTGATCTTCGCCAGCCGCTCCGCCTGCTCGCCCTTCTCCTTGTCGCCCGGCGCGTCGAGCGGCTTCCACTCGACCTCCCACTCGCCCTCTGGCACCCAGCCGTGCGCCTGGCCGCGGCGGATGAACTCCTCGATCGCAGGCGTCAGCACGAGTTCGCGACGCGACTTGCCGCGCTGGCGGTAGTCCTTCTGATCCTGGTCGCTGGCGAGGCGCCCGGTCTGCTGGCCGAACAGGATGGTGAACGGCAGCCGCACGGCGCACGCGAACAGGTTGCCGGCCACGAGGAACGAAGGCTCCGGGTCGGCGACCGTGGTCTGCAGCGATGAAGCCTCGCCGCCCTGCACGACGATGCTGCTGTCGATGCTGCGGTTCAGGCGGTCGACCTTCTCCTCGATGACCTGGCCGACCGTGCCGGTGGTCGTCGTGCCGTCCTCGTTCTGCTTGATGACCGTGAGGTTCGCGTCCTTGTCGAACTTGAACTGCAGCGTGCGCGCCGAGTTCTTGAGGAAGCTCTCGCCGCTGCCGCCGGCGATCTTCTCAAGGTCGATCAGGTGGTTGAAGCCGGCGCGCAGCAGCGGCACGCCTTCGAACAGGTCGCCGGACGGCGAGCCTTCGGCAAGGATCTGCACGCGGCTCGGGTGCACCTCGACCTCGTCGGTCGGCTGGCCCTGCGTGTCGCCCTGCTGCACCTGTCGCTGGCGGAACTGATACATCGCCGGCTTGCCGTAGTCCGGCGAGTTCACATCGCTGACCCAGGCCGTCACCTTGAGCTGGCTCTCGAACACCGGCACCACGTCGACGAGGGCGTGCTTGCCGACCAGCGGCTCACGCAGCTGTTTCCCGTCGCGCACGCGGAAGATCAGCCCCGCGTAGCGCCCGACCAGGTTGCGCCGGTCGAAGTCGACGAACTTCGCCCAGAAGTTGATCGCCTTCAGCGCCTTCGCCAGCTTCTTCTCGGCCGGCGTCTCCTCGTCCTGCTCGGGCAGCTTGATCCGCGGCATGTCCTGCCAGCAGATATCGAGGATGCGATGCACGGCGCCGAAGCCGGGGCCGTTGCGCTCGTAGGACTGCAGCAGCTGCTCGAAGCTGACCGTGTTCGGGTAGCCGTACTGATCCCACGCCGTCGGCCGCTTCGCGTCGAGCGCGCCGCGGAGAAACGCCTCGCGGCTGCGGCGCAGTTCGTACTCGGACACGTTGACGGTGATCTCGGCCATGCGCCGGCATGCTAGGAAGCCGGCCGGTCAGACGACGATGCCGGCGCTCGGGCCGAGGAGTTGCGTGAATGCGCGCGCGGCGGCGTCGACCTGGTCGTCGTGTCTGCCGTTTGGGAACAGCTTCAGCTCGTCGGTGAAGTCGGTGTTCCATGACGCGCGCAGCATCACCACGTTGCCGGCGTTGACCTGCGAAGCAAACGCCCGAGCGCGCACCACCTTGTCGCCCGACTCGGGGCTGCTGTGCACGTCGTTCCCCGCCAGCGTGGCAGTCAGGCCAGCGACTTGCGACTTGCCGGCCTGGCCAGGGTCCTGCGGCAGCGACTGCCGCACCATGCCGCGGCCGTCTGCGTCGGCCGTTGTCTTCAGCAGCTGGTCGCGCTTGGCGGTGCCGTACTGCTTCCGCACCACGTCGGCAACGATGTAGCGGCCGTCTCTGAGCTTCCCCAGCTTGACGCCGGCGGTGTAGTCGCCGCCGCCTTCGGTCGCGGCGAGGTCCCAGCCGCGAACCCACTTCACGACGCCGTGCGGGATGGCGTCGACGATCTCGATCATCTCGGCTTCGAACTCGCCGCCGCTGGCCGGCGCCGGGCGCTGCTGGAACTGGCCGGCGACCGCGTAGGCGCCCATCACCCGCTTGTCGCGGTCCACCACCGCGCGCGGGAATCGCGCCGGGAACAGCAGCTCTCCAGGCTCACGCCGCGGATCGACGAACCCGATGCTCGTCGCGGCGCGCGGGCCTTCGTATTCCATCGGCAGGCAAAGGTGCTCGTAGCCGAACTGCTCGGCCAGGATCACGCCGGCCACGTCCTTCTCGTTCAGCCGCTGCATCACGACGATGATCGCCGACGACTCCGGGTTGTTCAGGCGCGTCGGCAGCGTCTCGCGGAACACTCGGTTGGCCTCCTGCAGCGCGGCCACGCTGTGCGCGTCCTCGACGCTGTGCGGGTCGTCCCACACGACGCGATCGCCGCGGCGGCCGGTCATCGACTTGACCGGGCATGCCTGGCGCCAGCCGGTGCGCTCGTTCTCGAAGTAGGTCTTCGCGTTCTGGTCGCCTACCATGCGCGTCGGCCATCGGGCCTGATACCAATCCGACTGCACCAGGCGCCGCATCTTCACGCTGTCGCGCGTTGCGAGACCTTCTTCGTGCGACGCGCCGATGAACCGCATCGACGGCATGCCTCGCGGCCCCCACTCCCAGGCAGGCCAAAAGACGCCGACCGACATCGACTTCATCGTGCCCGGCGGAACGTTGATCAGTAGCCGGGTGATCTGCCCGCTGGTGACCGCCTCGAGGTGCTCGCCGATCGCGTCCATGTGCCAGCCGTGCGTGTACGGCGTCGAGGGCTCGAGCACGTGCCACGCGCGGCGGATGAAGATCGACAGGCTGCGTTTGCAGGCTTCCTTCTCGATGCCGAGCCAGTCCGCGTCATTCAGCTGCAGTGCGCGCATCGAGCAGTTCTTGCAAGGCCGCAGTCGACAGCTTCGACGGGTCGATCGTCATGGTCGACGAGACTTCGATAGGCTTTCCGTCGCGGCCGGTTGCCTCGATGCGAACCGGCGCCTCAAGTCCGAGCAGCTTCTGCCGGCGCTCGGCGATCTTCAGCACTCGGTCGACCGCCGGAAGCTCGCCCTTCCTGGCGCGCGGCCAGAGCGACTCCTGCAGAGCGTCAAGCCGCGACAGCTCCTCGGCGCGAAGCGTCTCGGCGCCGGCGGTGATCTGCTCGCGCGCCGACTGCATGCCGGCGACGACGTAGCGGTGCGCCACCGACTTGCTGATGCCCAGCTTCCGAGCGATCTCTCGGAAGTCCATGCCGGCGCGCCGCAGCTCGAGCGCCTTCGCCTGGCGTTCCAGCTTCTGCAGGTTGTCGGCCCCGGTCTTGGCTTTCGTCATGGTCAGGCCTCGTCGGTTGTGCGTTCTGACGCGATCTCGTCGAACGTGCGGCCGTCGGCCTCAAGCACCGCTTGCTGGCCGGTGAAGTCCTGCCAGCGCTTCACGTCGACGTCGACGTAGGCCGGATTCAGCTCGATCGCGTGGCAGCAGCGGCCGGTCATCTCGGCCGCGATGATCGTCGTTCCGCTGCCGCTGAACGGCTCGTATACGGCCTGGCCCGGGCTGCTGTTGTTCTCGATCGGGCGCTTCATGCACTCGACGGGCTTCTGGGTGCCGTGGCCGGTGTCGTTGGATCGGTTGGTGTCGATCGCCCAGAGTGTCGTCTGCTTGCGGTCGCCATTCCAATGTCCAGTGGCGGTCTTCCTCACTGCGTACCACGCGCTTTCGTGTTGAGCGTGGTAGTGGCCACGGCCAAGAACCAACCGACTTTTGGCCCAAATGATGTGGGCTCGGACTTCGAAGCCGGCTTCTTGCAGCTCGCGCTGTGTGGTCCCTACTTGGAGATGCCCGTGCCAGACGTACGCGACATCGCCAGGGAATAGCGCCCATGCTTCGGCCCACTCTGCGCGGTCATCGTTCAGAACCTTGCCTTCTGCTCGCTTTGACCCAGCCTTAGCCGGTGCAACGCGGTCGCGCCACGTGGGGTCGTAGTTCACCCCATACGGCGGGTCCGTGACCATCAGATGCGGCTCGACGCCGTTGCACGCGGCTGCCACTACCTCCGCGTCCGTGCAGTCGCCGCAGACGATGCGGTGCCGGCCCATGACCCACACGTCGCCCAGCCTGCTGACAGGACGATCAGGCGTCGGCGGCACATCATCCGGGTCGGTGTTCCCGCCGCTGGTCTGCGGCGACCGCAGCCCCTGCAGCAGCTCGTCAAGCATCGGGTTCAGCGATCCCACGCCCGACAGCAGCTCGTCGAGCATCGCCTGGTCGGTCTCGGCCATGCCGCCGATCGGGTCAAGCGCGGCGAGAACGACCTTTTCCTCCGCCTCGGAGAGCTCGACGTAGAGCACCGGCACCTGCGCCTCGGACCTGCGCAGCGCCAGCTCGACGCGCGCGTGGCCGTCGACCATGTGGCCGGTGCTGCGGTTCACGATCACCCGCTGCACCCAGCCGACGGCGTCGAGCATGCCTTCGAGCGCCTGCAGCTGTTCCTTCGGACGGCGCCGCCCGTTCAGCCGGTTCGCCAGCAGCCGGTCGGGCGCTTCGTCGCCCCCGCCCCCGCTG
>JACCDR010898997.1_pt1 | contig 13100 bp, 16 predicted proteins | sample 7446431 | NCBI WGS metagenome assembly JACCDR01 (sample SAMN15323443, study PRJNA562643) | freshwater metagenome | isolation source: river surface water | place: USA:Blue River Watershed | collected 2017-08-17
CGTGAAGCTCGACATGGGTGACATTCCGCTGGTCGACGCTGCGGTGCCGCTCAACAGCTTCTCGACGCCGCGAGACAGCGCCGACAACGGCCGGTCAAACACGACCATCTATACGCAGCCGGGCCTCAACATCGTCTTCGCCTATTTCACCTCGTATCGCTGGCGGCTGAAGTTCCCGCTCTACGTGCCGCCCGGCTGCGTGGTGACGCCGGTCTTCTCGCACCTGGGGCAGAACCATTTCCCGGTGACGGTCGACACCATTTACGTGTGCCGTACGTTGCCGACCAAGCAACTGCCGGCGGCCGAGATGTATGTGCCATGGGTCGGCAGCTACAACTCGGTGTCGTTCGACAACCTCGCCAGTCAGCCGGCTGGGCAGGACTTCAGCTCAGAGCTGGACATCATCAACCCGTTCAACCAGCCGTTGGAGCTGGCGCGCCTGACTGGCCACGTCTCCGGTGTGTTCAACGGCGACGACAACGCGGCCGTCAACGTCGAAGCGGCAACAGCGCATCGCTACCAGTACGGCACGCTGCGAATGCGCTCGCGCTCTGGTGATGAGCTTGCGCGTACGGCCACGCCGTTCAACGGGCTGTTCCCGTTCGGCTGGCGCGCGTGGGACATTCCTGGCGGCTGGCGCATGATGCCGCGCGAGTATTACCGGATTCAGTTGGGCGTGACGGCGACCGATGCAACGGCACCGTCTGACTCCCAGCTGGGCGCGATTCAGTATTCGGTGGCGGCCATCGGATACCGGAAGCTCTCGCGCGAGACGTACCTCATTGCCGCTCGGGGAGGTGGGCAGTGAAGCAGCTTCAAGCGCGGTGGGCGACGGATCTCGGGCTGGGCGCCAACCCGGTGGCACAGTTCGGCGCGCCGGTGAGCTTCTCGGCGAGCCTGGACAGCATCACACCAGGACAGACCCAGGTGCTGAACACCAGTGGTCTCGCGAACGGCTTTCGCACGCCGTACGTCATCGACGAGATTCGCATGCAGGGCTACATGGCCGCCGAGAGCGCGACTGTGTTGCAGCCGTCGTACGCGCTGCAGTTCCAGTTCAGGACCGGCGTCTACGCCTTCTCGGCCGCGCCGATTCCCATGTTGTTGTACGGGCCGCGCTTCGCGCCGGCGCAAGACGCCGCCGAGCTGTACGGTGGTTCGGGGCCAGGCTCGTTTCGAGGGCCGATGCTGGTCAGCGAGTTTGCCGGCGGCGCGATGCAGGTCGGCGACGAAGTGCGTTGGCACCTGCCCAAACCGCTGTGGATGGCGCCTGGTGACCAAGTGCAGTGCTCGGTGTTTCGTCACGCGACCGCGGCTGCCTCCGGCAACGCTGCATTCGCGGCGAACGTGACGTACGTCGGGCGCTCGCTGAAGCCAGGTACGCCTGGGCCTCGCGTACGCAGCGTGCCGTGGGTGGCGCACTACATTCACGACATCGACGACGCGTTTTCGCAGACGACGACGCAGTTCCGCAACCCGTTCACGATTCCGTTACAGGTGCAGCGCCTGACCGGGCGCCCGTTGAGCAAGGCGGCCTCTGGTGTGTTCGAGACCAGCGGCCCGCTGGGCACCTTGCCGTTCTACGCCAACGGCAACAACAAGTACGCGAGCATCTACATCGAAGACTCGCTCGGCTACAAAGTGACGCGCGACTTCACGCCGGTCGGCTCTGTGTTCGACACTGAGCGCTGCGCGTGGACGTTCTCGCGGCCGCTCGGTCCGCGTGAGCAATTCAACATGCAGTTTCGAACGGTCGGTGCGAACGAAGAGGTGACGGACGTCATCTTCGGGGTGGGCATGATTGGGTACCGAGAGGAGACTGCGTAATGCCGACCGACTTTCTGAGCCCCTTGCTGTTGTCGGTCGACCCGTTTGCCATGCCGGCCGCTGACGGCTCGCGGTACACGCCCAACACGGTTCAGCTGCTCAACCCGAATCGCACGCCGATGCTCATCGACGAGTTTCGAGTGACAGCGGGCGATCCGAACGACTGGTCTACGATGCAGCTGCGTCTCAACTACGGCAGCACTCCGTGCACCAATCAGTTCATTCCGATTCGCTCATGCATGCCGTACTACCTGTCGGCAAAGGACGATGTCGACTGCACTGCCGTCTGGCACCTGGCGCAGCCGCTCTACGTACCGCCTGATGTGCAGGTGGGTGTCGAGTTTCTGCGCAAAGTCCCCACCGGCTTCTCGACGCCGAACAAGACGAGCGCCATGTGGGGCTTCTCCATCGCCGGCCGCTCGATGCCGGCGGGTATGGAGATTCCCGAGAAGATTTACGTGCCGTGGGCGTGCGCGACGAGCGTGTACTCGTCAGCCCTGCCGTATATCTCCGGCGATGCCGACATCGGCAACCCGTTCGATGAACCACTGCACGTCGATTATTTCACCGGCATGAGCTGCACCACGTTGGACGGCAATGTGCAGCCCTACCCGTTCACCATCCAGATGACGTTGAGCAGCGGCAAGGTGCTGGCGCGGGATCCGATTCCCTTCTCGGCGCTCTTCCCGCCCGACCGCCCGGCGCTGCGCATGCGCGCCTTGCTGCAGCCCAAGGAATTCGTTTCGGTGGTGATGGACATTCCGACGCCGTTCTCGGCCGACGACGCGACGCCCAACCTCATCTTCACCACGGTCGGCATGACCGGCTGGCGTGAGATTCAGACCCCGCAGGGAGCCCGCCCGTGAACCAGAGACCTTTGAGCTACGCCGCCGCCCGCGCCTTGGGCATCGTTGGCCCGCAGGCTGCGCCCGACAAGCTGGCGCGGCAGCAGGCGGCCAGGAAGCAGGTTCGCGGCGGCGCGCCGACCGGCGACGTCAAGGCGCCGGCCTACGAAGTCTCCAACGTGTTCAGCTATCAGAGCTACTTCGACAGCACGCTGTTGGAGAAGGCGCTGTTTCGCCAGAACGTCAACGAGCCCATCGTTGCGTCTACGTTGAGCGAAGCCGTTCAGACCAACGGATACGGGCTCGCGCTACACCCGAGCAGCGAAACTCCTGTGGCGGTGCAGTTCATGACCGGCGCGCAACAGGGCGCCAGCACGACGTACCGCCTCAAGCCTGGTGAAGTGATTCGGCCGCAAGGCACCGAGATGAACGAAGACGGAAGCTTCTCGGGTTTCTATTGGGGGCTGCCCTTCGGGTGGTTGGGTGGCGGCGCTGCGATGCTGGTGGTGTTGCGCTCGCCTGACTCGCGCGTCGAGTGGGCGTCGGAACACGCTGAGGTGGCCTACCACCGTATTCGGCTGCAGATTGTGGCGCCGGCGGCGTTGCCTGTCGCGGCAGGCGCGTATTCCGGCGCGCTGAATTGGCCGCAACGCTTCCCGTGGCCTGCCGCCACATTCGGCACCAGTGGGCTCAGCCAGCGCGGTCAGCCGGCCTTGAGCATCGCGCCGACTCGTACGGCGTTGTCACTGCGCCTGGCTACCGTGACCATTGCCGGGGCCAACACCGCCGCCATGCGCATGTACTGGGTGGGCGCCGACGTTTGGGCGCAGAGCGGCCCCAACGCAATCAGCAAGAGCACCATCTCTCTCGCCGACGTGCGTGCGACCGACTTGACGTGGAACCAGTGGGCTCAGCAGGGTGGTGCGCCCGCGCCGTTCAACGCCGCGTACCAGACGCTGATGTTGACCGGCGAAGCAGAGCGCTACGCGGCCAACGCTGGCGCGCTCGTGCTGGCGAGCGAAGATGCTCAGCTGCAGGGGCAGTACGTCGACATCGTGCGGTGGGGGAGGCTGTAAGCCCATGCGCGTGCGCTTCGGCTATGAGCCTGGTGGCAGCTCTCCGCGGGTCGGCTTCTGCGACTCGTTGAACACGAGCATGGCTGAGCTGAACGTGCTGCTCGAGAAGGCCTATGCGTTGGGCCTCGCCGGCGATGGGCGCATTCAGCAGGCGGCGTACGTCTTCGACCAGAACAACGACTTCTGGACTCGCAAGTGGTTCACGGTCCCCCTGACCGACCAGTGCGCGACCATGAGCGGCGAAGTGTGGAACGCGGTCGCCACCGTACGCGCAGTGCTGGGCTCGTCTGCGCCGCCGCCGTTGCGACCCGACTACGTCGCGAGCGACCCTTTCGCGATGCCTACTTGGCTCCCCTGGGTGTTGGGGCTCGGGGCGGCTGCATGGTTCCTGTCTTCGGCGCGAGGCTTCGTGCCTCAGCGGAGCCTGTCGGGGTATCGTCGGGGACGGAGGTAAGTCTCCGTGCCAGGCTACAAGCCCACCAACAGCAAAGCAGTCACCGTCACCGTACGGCCTGACGGCTCGTACTACGTCGAGAAGGCCAAGACAACGGCCACCAAGCCGCAGGTGCGTGTGAAGCGGCTGCCCACGCAGCCCACCAAGCCTCTCATCGCGACCGTGACGGGCACCCTGAAGGACGTCGCCGGCATGGCGGCCGCGGTGAAGGCTGTGGCGCCCAACATCGGCCCGTATGGGGTGCTTGCCGCGGTCGGCTTCGGTGTGCTGAACCACTTGATGCAGCCGCAGCCGCGGGCTGTGCAGCTGCCGGTGTTGCGCCAGATTCGCTTTCGGAGGATGCCCAAGTGAAATTCGTGCCTCGCAGTGCCGTGTTCGGTCCTGGCGCAGCTGATTCGCCGGTCGCTCAGCAGCAACACCTGCAGGTGGGCCCGCCGCCGCGAGCGCAGCCGTTCCAGGCTGACGTGCATCAAGTCGAGCTGCTCAAGGGCGAGGTGGTGCGGCTGCGCCAGCAGCGCGACGCACTGGTGAAGGAGGCGAACACCCGGCTGGCGACGCAGGCGAACCGCATTCGCCAGCTCGAGGGCTTCATCAGGCAGCGCATCGGGCCGATGCGTGTGGGCTACACGTCGCAGCCGCAGACTCCGGGGCGCCCGCCGGTGAGTGTGGGTGTGCCTACCCACGCGATGCGCAATCCCAACGTCGAGATGGTGAACGGCGGCGCTCGCGCTCCTGTGGCCGTGCCGATGGCGCCGGCGGCCGGCAATCCGCACGACAGCGCGGGGCCCGCGAACGACGCCGCCCGCTCGGCGCACGAAACGGTGCGCATGGCTGAAGACGCTCTCTTCTACGGCCAAGGCGACTCGGCGTTCTATGAGGGCGAAGGAGACTGACCCATCGTGGCAAGCGCACTCGACCATTTCTTGAACGCTCTCGACATCACGCTGAAGGCGGGGCAGCGCGCTGATGCTGTGCGCGCAGACGAGCGCGAGGCCGCGAAGCGGAGCGCTCAGCGAGCGGCCGGCGCTCGGCGCCAGATGAGCTTCGGGAGCAACGCCGCGGCGGATCCGAGCTGTTGCCTCGCCAAGCGGAGGATTCCCAAGTGATTGTTCAACGCTGCCGGCGCTTCGGTGAAGACCTGACTGCGACCGCGCCCGAGGTAGATGTCGACGTTCGCCCGCAGACGGCTGCGAAAGGCCTCGCGCTGTGGGTGACGGCCGGTGTGCTCACGCACGTCGTGATTCGGCTGGTGGACAAGCACTTCTTCGGAGGCAAGTGATGGGCGGACTTCTCTTGGCGTTTGCGGCTGGCTTTTGGTTCGGACGCAACCCGCAGGCGACGCAGGCAGTCATTCAGCAGGGCGGCCAGCTGCTCGATGCGACCACCGGCCAGCCCGTGGCGCGGCAGGTGCTGCCGAACACCACCATCATCGCCCCACCGCAGGCGCCTCGATTCACGGTGTACTAAGTAGTCCGCTGTCCTTCTCGGTGGTGAAGTTCTCGCCGAGCACACAACGCGCTGTCGCGAGGGTGCTCGATGTCGAGACGGAACACGGTTGTTTGGTGGGCGGCTTTTACGGCCGTTGTGCTGTGGGCTTCGAGTGTCCCGGCGCAGACTACGGTGAAAGCAGACCAGGGCAAGCCCGGCACCATGGGGCCCTGGCCGGTCACGATTCAGGCGACGGGCGATGCCGGCGGTGTCTACGTCTCCGACTTGCCTTGCGGCCAGCTCGTGCAGACCAACGACGCGAGCATCAGCACGACGCCGAGCAAGATTCCGGTCATCGGCGGGCAGGCCAGCCGCACGTGGATTCGCATCTGCAACGACCTGGGCAACAGCCAGTCGACGCAGTGCCGCTGCTCGACGAGCACCTGCCCCGCCGCCACGACGGTCGGCAACACGGGTGACTTGCTCGCGCAGGGTGACTGCGTCACCTACAACGTCGGGTACAAAGACGGCGGCATCCCCTGCTGCGTGTGCAACGGCGCGGGGAGCTGGCTCCCGTCGACGGAGTGTGTGCCGTGAAGGGCCTGCTTGGGCTCTTGCTCGCGAGCTACGTTCACGCAGCCACGCTGGGCAACATGGTGTTGTACGTCGACACCGCTGGCGACGACACGGGTGCCTGTACGAGCCCTGGCGCTTCCGCATGCGCGACGATTCAGGGTGCGCTGAACAAAGTTGACAAAGACGTTCGGCACAACGTGCTGATTAACGTCGGGCCCGGCAACTTCGGCTGCTTCTCGGTGAGCGGCTTTCGGTTCGATCCACAGGCCCAGAGCATAGCCGTCGACGGTGGCGCCATGCCGGGCGGGCCCGTCGCGGGTGGTGCCTCAATCTCGGTGCAAGGCACCATGGTTGAGAGCGCCGTCGACGCAGGCAGCGCGATCGGTACCGTCAGCAGCTCTACGGTTGCGAGCTTCAGCGGGCTCGGCTTCATTCAACCGACGATGACCGACAACGCTCAGTCGTGGGTACCCGGCGACTTGAAGTCGAAGTTTCTCGTCTACACCTCTGGACCACGCACCTACCAGCGATTGCTCATTCACGAGAACACGGCGACCAAGTTGACCTTCGCAAGCTCCCTCGCCGTCGCTCCGAGTGTGGGTGACACTTACCGAATCGAAGAGCCTGGTACGGTCATCACGACAACGTGCCCGCGAGCCCCGAGCGTCGGTGTGCAGGGTGACGGCGGCTACTTCCCCGGCGCGATGATTGCTACGGCGTACGTCTACGACAACGTGGGGCACTCAATCGGTACCGTACGGTTGGCCCAGATGGACTTCGCCAACCCGACGGGGATTGGCGTGCACCAGCACTCGCTGAGCAACTCGACTTATGAAGTGCTGCGCTTCCGCAATACGGCGAACACGTCGACGCGGCTGCAAGTCGACACCGGCGTCGGGCTGACCACCGTTCGAAACGTGGCCATCAAGGGTACGTCGAACGTGTTCGGTATCGGTGCCGGCCTCGGGACCACCCCAGCGACCGGCTTTGCGCTGCAGGTGTTCAACACGCTGTGTGAGAGCGGCCGGACATGCGTCGCGTCGACCGTGCCGACCAACGTGAGCGCGGTCGTGGCGGATCCTGTCACCGGCTTCGGCCTCGAGCTGCGCGGTGATTCGTCTGTGTCTGGCTATCGCTGCGAAGGCTCCGACGCCGGCGTGTTCACCGCGTGCTTGCGGGCCGGCGACAGTGATGGGCGCGGCTACTGCAAAGGCGGCCTGTACTTGAGCGCGATGACGCTCAACGGAGTGCAGGCAGGCTCCGGCATCGATGTGAACGGGAAGTGCGTGGTCGACGTGAAGGGCACCACCGGCTTTCTCGACGCCGGCGTTGGCATTCGCGCGAACTACGGCGCTGTGATTGGCGTGAACGACTCCGCTACGAACCTGAGCGGACGTACGGCCGATGTGCAGCTGGGCGACTCGTCGAGTTTTGGCGGCACCGCTCCGACCTACTACCAGCTGTCGAACATTCGCGTCTTCGGGCCGCCGACGTGCACGCCTGCCGGCATTCCGTACGGCAGCGTGCTGTGCGCCATGCCGTGAACCTCGTCTAACTCAAAAGGTGGTGTCGCCCATGAGACTGTTTTCGTTGCTCGCGGTTTTGCTTGCGTCCGTATCGTTCGCTCAGGCTGCCCCCGGGCCCAACGGCGGCATCTCGCGTGGGAACCTGCTCCCAGTGCCGCAGTACCGTACCTCTGGCACCTCCGGCGCGGTCGACAACTACTACGTCAACGCGAGCACCGGCAGCGACTCGTTCAACTGCACTGATTCGACGACTCCGTGCCTGACGATTCAGGGCGCCATCAACAAGGTGCCGAAGCGGCTTCGCAATCAAGTCACCGTGACTGTCGCGGCTGGCACCTATGGATGTTTCGTTGTTGCTGGATTCACATGCGACGCGTCTGTTCAGACGGCTACCGGCGGATTTTTTATCGATGCCTTTGCAGCCTTCACCAACAGCACGCTCGCTACCGGCACTGCCACCGGTACTGCGACCGCCTCGAGTGCGGGCAGTGGCACCACCTATGGGACGCTCACCGATGGGGCGCAGACCTGGACGGTGAACGACTTGCGCGGGCGCTTCGTTACTGCCGCCGGACAAACGCGAGTCATCAGCTCCAACACGGCTACTGGTATCACTATCGTTGGCACCTGGACCAATCCGGGTACCGTCGCGTACACGATTCAAGACCCAGGGGTGACCATCAACACCGCGTGCAGCGCGCCTGCTACGCCTACGCTTTCAGCGTCAGCCAACAGCGCCGCCGTCATCGTCAACGACAACAACTGCGGTCAGCGAGCAGGCACCCTGGCGATTCGCGGGGTGCGACTCTCCAACACTAGCGGGCAGGGGGTGTTGTGGGGCTCTGACCCGAGCGGCTTCGACATCATCCATTCACAGCTGAGAACTTCGACTGCCTCAGCTCTTATTGTGCAAGCGGGCGCGGCTACCAACTCTGGGCTGGTAGGTACGGTCGGTCGTTTGACATTGACCGATGTGGACATTTTGAACGGGGTGGGCGCCACCAGCGTCAACCACCGTAACGGGCTTCTGCTGCTTACTCGGGTGCTCGCACGCGGGGGAAGCACAGCGCTTTCCACCAACAGCTTTGGTGGCTCCGTTTCAGTCTTGACTCTCGACGCTCAGGGAAACACTTTACCGGTCGCGATGACCGGCGGAGTTATCACTTCCATGACTGGGGCACATATCGACTGCGCTAGTACCGGGACAGGGCTGCTGGCCGGCAGCGCTACCGACAATCAAAATTCACAACCGTCATCGCTCGTCACGACCAGTGTATTGATATCTACGTGCGGTACTGGTGTCCGTGTCAGTGGCGAAACTTCTACTGCCGACCTGATAGGCGTTACAGGCAGCGCAGCGACAACCGGCATCTCTGTAGTTGCTGGTGGATCAGTTACGTTCCCGGCAGCCAGCACTACACTTACTGGCGGCACGCAGGACATCAGCCTCGATTCTGGCGGCGTAACCGCAGCACTCGCGGACGTCGGATCTTGTCTTCAAAGCTCGCCTAGCGGTTCAAAAATATGTGTGAGGTAACAATGAGAGGGCAAGGCAATGATGCGACCGATTCAAATCACCATCACCTGGCGTGCAGTTCTGGCTCTCACTGTACTGGCCGGTATGCTGGGCGGGGGTGTCGCTGTCGCGGCCATCGCTGGCACAGCCTCCCGCTGGGAAGGCAACCGCCTCGTGATGACCGACGAAGTTCAGAGCAACGTCGCGTCGGGCAGTCTCGCCTTCGACACCAGTGTTGAGGGCGGTCGCGTTGGTTTTGGTCCGCAGACCCACGGCTACGAGCTGGGGACGCGCATCCAGACGGGCCAGGGCATCGACGGCACTGCCGGCAGCGGCACCGGCTACACGATGAACCAGACGAGCACGCTCGCTCATCAGGTTCACAAAATCACCCTCATCAACACCGCGCTCGACGCCGCCGCGACCAGCGACGAGACCGTTTGGACGGTGCCGGCGAAGACGCGCATTCTGCGTATGGTCGCTGATGTGACGGCGACCTTCTCAGGTGGCGGCATCACCGACATGGACGTCACCTGTGGGCCGACCGCCGGCAGCGCGGGCTACCTCGTCTCGTTCGACGTCGACACGGCGACCGGTGTGTACGGCGAGGTGGCGGCTGAGATTGGCGCCAACCTGCTCTCGGCGACCTTCGCCGACATTCCGAGCTGGAGTGCGACCACAGCCATCATCTGCCGCTTCACTTGCGCTGGCGCCAACTGCAACGCGGCGACGCAAGGCAGCATGACGCTGGAAATCGAGCACATGGTTTACCCCTAAAGGAGCGGGCACATGAACAAGAAGCAGGCGTTGCTGTTGCTGTCGCTGGGCGCGGTGGCGGGTGCGGGCGGGAAGACGACGGCGGAGTACCTCTACGGGCAGGCCGAAGCGCACAAGCCCGTGCCACTGGTGCACAACGCGCATCTGGCGCGTGGGACTTCACCTGAGGGCAAGCCTCTGCTCAGCGTCGACGCGTTCGCGACCGCGAAGACCGACGGTGGGACGCGCGACATCGGTCGCGCAGTGCGCTGCAACCTGTCGCCGAAGACGCAAGGTGCGTTGCTCGACGGCTTGGTGGCTCTTGGCGCCGAGTGTGAATGGTGATGTGGGCTGTGGTGCTCGCTCTGCTGGCGCAACCGAGATCCAGCGACCTGACTTGCTCGCAGGGCGGTGTGCTTTGGTGTACCAATGGCCAGTCGTACTCGACGTCGACCGCGGGCAACTCGGGCGAGTGTCTCAAGAGCGGCGGGAGCGGGGCCCCAACCTGGGGCGACTGCGGTGAGGGTGGTGGCGGTGCGCCCGTCGACGCGACGTACATCGTACAGACTGCCAACCCTGACCTGCCCAACGAGCAGGCGATGGGCGCGCTCGGTACTGGCATCGTGTTGAACACGACGACGACCGGCGTGCAGAGCATCTATGCCGGCACCAGCTGCACCAATCAGTTTCCTCGAGCGCTGAGCGCGAGTGGCGTTGCGACTTGCGCTTCGGTCAACCTCGCGAGCGATGTGACGGGCAACCTCTCTGGCGCGAGCGTTTCAGGCGCGGTCGCCACCGCCACCGCACTCGCCGCCAACCCCGGCGATTGCGGCGCGAATCAGTACGCCACCACCATCGCGGCGAACGGTGATCTGACTTGCGCCCAGGTGGCAACGAGCCAGCTGAACGGCACCATCACCGACGCACAGCTGGCCAGCAGCTACAGCGGCGTGGGCACCTGTACCAACCAGTTCGCCAGGGTGTTGAACGACAACGCGGCGCCTACGTGCGCGAGCGTGAGCCTGTCGGCCGACGTGACTGGCAACCTGCCGGTGGGAAACCTGAACAGCGGCACGGGCGCGAGCAACAGCACCTACTGGCGCGGCGACGGCACGTGGGCAACCCCCGCGGGCGGGGCGGATCCGTGGACATACCTCACGGTGAACACCGGCTCGAACTTCAGTACCAGCTCGGCCTCGGCCGTCGACGTGACAGGTCTCGCCTTCACGCCGAGCGCGAACACCAAGTACGAAGTCGAGTGCACGCTGCTGCTGCGCACGGCCACCGCGACCGTCAACCCACGCTTGGGCTTTGCGTGGAGCAGCGGTCTCACCGACGGTGTTGCCCTCATCACCGAGAGTCAGGCTGCGACCGGTACGCCGCTCTTTGCCTTCGGCAACCCGAACGGCGCGTTGCTCGTCGCTGTCGGCGGACTACCCAATACCACCCAGTCGTGGCCTGCAACGGTGACCGCGACCGTCGCCGCGGGCGCAAGCCCCAGCGGCACTACGCGCGTGCAGCTCGCCTCCGAGACGGCCGGCACCAACGTCACGGTACAGGCCACCGGCTCTTTCTGTCGATACCGTACCTTCTCCAACTAGAGCACCTATGGCCTTCACCGGAACGCCCACTGTTACGTCGCTCGGCAAGAACACGGTGCGCATCACCGGCATCAGCCTCGCCGCGGCCGCGAGCGGCACCATCGGCTTGACGGGTGGTGGCGCGGGTGTCTCACTGCCGGCGAATTTCCCCAGCGCGGTTGATGCAGCGCTCTCGGCAGCCGGGCTCACGATGGCCGACGGTGTCGACGTCCGCTACAACCGTAGCTCGTCTGGCGGTACGCAGGCGAGTCACCTTACCGTGGCGAAGCAGGCGACACCGTTCCTCATCACGTTGACGAATCCCGACGGCGCCAACGCTTCGGGCTCGCTCGAAATCTACGTGCAGTACCTGCACTCCATCGACCGGTGAGCCGTGGCCTTCTTTCTCTTCAGCGATTACGCCGAAAGCATTCTGCTGCCTGACTCGGCGGCAGCCATCTCGCTCATCAACGATACCATCAACGTGGTGATGGTCGACGAAGCCGTCGACACGCCCGTGCCGACCGACACGTTTCTGAGCGCGCTCAACCCTGCCTGCCTTATCGGCACTCCGCAGACGTTGGCCGGGAAAGCCATCGGCGCGGCGGGCGCACCGGGCGCCGCCTTCACCGCGAGCAACGTGCAGTTCAGCGGCATCTCAGCGCCGCCGTGCAACGGCATCTTGGTCTACAAGAGTACCGGCAACGCGGCTACGTCCAGGCTCATTTGCTACGTGAGCGGAGCGAGCGTGGTTTCCGGCCTGCCTACTACCGCCGGCGCATTCCAAATCGACATCGACTGGAATTCGAACGTCATTCAGCTCACCAACTCGTTTAGCCAGATGTTCGCCAACTTCTCGCAGTCGCTCTTCGACAAGGACGATGCCGACGCGGTCGACTTCGAGAACGACACCATCAAGGCGATTCTCGTCAACTCGATTCAGACCCCCAACCAATCGTGGAGCTACCTGTCCAGTGTGGGCGCGCCGGTGCGTGTTGGTACGCCCCAAACACTCAACGGGAAGGTGGTTAGTCTCGTCGCCGGGCCGCCGCGGTACGCGATGTTCGACGCTGACAACATCGGCTGGGCTGGCCTGGTGGCAGCGCCGACGATTGGCTCGCTGATTCTCTACAAGGACACCGGGAACGAAGCGACGTCGCCGCTCATCTGTTGGCTGGACAGCTCCAACGCAGCGCAGTTTCCCATCAGCTCCGGCGAGACCGACGTCAACGTGACGTGGAGCGTGAACGGTGTCATTCGGCTGCAGTCGAGCGCGAGCGTCTAAATGGCTACCACAGTCACTCCCAACCCGTTCCAAATCGACGGCGCCGGCGCGGCTGCGACCGTCGTCACGTCACAGGCCAACTCCGGGTGGTCGGGCGTTGCCGTCTCCACGATGCCGGGCGTGAACACGGTGCGCGTCACCGGCTTGAGCCTCAACGCCGGCTCGAGTGGCACCATCTCGCTTGCCGGGGGTGGCGGCGATGTCGAGCTGCCCGCTGCGTTCAACCCGACC
>JACCDR010262047.1_pt1 | contig 13099 bp, 13 predicted proteins | sample 7446431 | NCBI WGS metagenome assembly JACCDR01 (sample SAMN15323443, study PRJNA562643) | freshwater metagenome | isolation source: river surface water | place: USA:Blue River Watershed | collected 2017-08-17
TCCAGAACGTAGTCCCGGATGAACTGTGCGTCACTCTCGTTGCCGATCATGTCTACTCCTGTGAGCCGATCTGACATGTACTGCGTGCCAGCCCAGGACTCGAACCTGGGTGTATGCCATCCTGGCTACCTTACTAGGCGCCCAGCCAAAGGTATCCCTTCGCCGCCTCGTCGGCGGACTCGAACTGCGGGCCTTCATCGGAGTAGTTGACGTACATGTACTGTCCGACGAACTCCGACTTGTTGGAGTTGACGCGGACCGCCTCTTCGATCTTGTTGATCACCCGGAGACGGGTGCGACCCGAGGAGACGAAGTCGTCCACGAAGATCCAACGCTTGCCGAGCTGCCCCAGGAGGCGACCACCGCCGTGGTGGCTGTCGTCGGACTCCTTGCGGATGAGAACGAAGTTCTTACCCAGCGCGAGGGCGATGGAGGGGATCACGATGCTACCAGAGAAGCCGGTACCGACCAGGGTGTCGAATTCGACGTTGGCCAGTCGCTCCTTGGCGGTCTCGATCACGGCAGACAGATTGAAGACAGCGTCGTCCATGTAGTATGTACGAAACTGAGTGCTCATTCTAGTCCTCCTTGGAGGGGCGCCCCTGTAGCGCCCCAGTGGGTGTCGGGGCCTCGAACCCCGATGGCTGCCAGTCACCCTACCGCATCACTTGCGGCGAGTCGAGCGGGACGAAGATCCGCCGAAGAACCCAGCTCCAGGCTTCTTGGTCTGGACTTTGGGGGTCTTCTTGTGGTGATCCACGTCCACCTCGATGCCCGGCCCCTGCTGGGCCGGTCCCGTGCCTGAAGTGCAGGCAGAGAACACGACCAGGAGGGCTACGGCCAGCGCAACCATCATCGCGATGACGATGGTCCTGTCGCTGCTGTTGCTGGACATTTTATCCCCATTCCCAGGACGACTACCTGTCGTCCCCGTGGGTGTCAGGGACTCGAACCCCGATGTGTGCCGCTCACCCTGTGGGCCTAGTTATTGGCCCTGTCTCCCCAGGCCAGGTCAAGTCACCGGCCGGGAAAGCTTACCTCAGTTATCGTAGGACAGCCTCACTTCCTCACCCCTGGCGATATCCCAGATCGAGATCTCACCACGGATCTTGCCCAGACCGGTCGCCATGTGCAGGAAGTTCATGTGCGTCACGGCGTCGAAGTAGATCTTGCCGTCGGTCTCGTCGGCCCACACCCCATACCAGCGGGCGCGGTGGTTGCCGATCCACCAGGCAATCTCACCTCGATCGAGGTCTGCGACACTGTCGAACACCAGGGAGGGGTACTTGCCCCCGACCCAGTAGCCCTCCCTGGGGAGGGCCTCGTCGTAGGCAGGCACGGTTCCGCCCTCGTTGTTCTTGCCCATCATGTAGAGCTGATAGGCCAGGTCGTAGGCAGTCATACTATCCTCCTGTGAGCCGTACTGCACAGACGCCGGAAGGCGCCCAGTGCCCTGCTAGGGACTCGAACCCTAGTGTATGCCTTACAGGGCTGCCCTAGTGAGCTAGGGATCAGAACTGGCGCTTGACCACTCGGCTGGCGGCGTAAAGCGCCGTCCCCCAAGTGTCTCCGCCGTCCTGCGACTCCTGCGCTACCGAGAGGGCGTCCGTCACCGAGTAGTCGGTGAAGCTGACAACGCCCTCATCACGCAGGTTGTCCATCAGGATGTGGGCCGGAAGGCCTGCACCGTAGTTCGCCTCGTCGGCGACCGCGAGGCGCTCCAGGGGAACACCCAGCTGGGCCAGGAAGCGACCCACGATGCACGAAGGAGCCTCGTTCAGCACGTAGACGCACTTCGGGCCGTTCTGGTCCGTGACGACACGCTCGTAGACGAAGTCCTCCCCAGCGTCCTCGACAATGGCCTTGAGGCCCGCGATGACGCTGTTGGGGGTGATCTCGATCATGATGTCCTCGTTTCCCTTGGTTGAGGGACGCTCTCGCGTCCCAGTGGGCGGGGAGGAATCGAACGCTCCCTACAACCATTCGCCCTAGATGTGGATCACTCTCCCTACCGGATGGTGGGCACGATGCCTTCACGAGCAGTAGCCATCACGCCACCTCGGGAGGTGCGATCAGGGTCACGTCGTGCAGTGGGATATAGAGCTTGTCCCTCATCGGCTTGCCGTTACGAACGACGTCCAGCATGGCTAGCGTGCCGGGCAGCCTATCAGAGTGCCACACCCTGGGAGACTCTAAGGTCCCCCAGGTCTTGCTGTACACCGTCCACATATCAGACCTCCACCCAGTACTTCATCAGATCGGCATCGAACCAGCCGATCGAATCGTCACTGAACAGGAAGGCCACGGCGCCGTTCTTGCGGCGCCCGACCGTGATCGCAATCTCACCAGAGGTGATGTTCTGCATGGTCCTCATGATCAGATCTCCTCGTAAGCGACGATGACCGTGACGCCGACAGCGTCACGCTGGACGTGCGTGGCCTGGCCTGTAAGCTTCAGCGCTGTGCTGAAATCCCAGAGGTCAGGGCCGGTCAGCCCGGTATGATACTCCAGGTAGTCCGCTTGCACGAACCGGTTGGAGGCGACGCGGTCACCATCTACGAGAGTGATCACTGTGTAGGTGTTGTCCATGGTGCCTCCCATGCTCGGGAAGCTCCGCTACCTGCGGAGCCAAGAGGGAGGCGGGGGATGACTGTCGACCGAAGTCTAGGTACTGTCACCCGCCTCCCGATGGCTCTTACAGGGAATTGGACTGTGCACGAACCTACTAGCCCGCGTTCGACGCTGGCCGGGACTGGGGTACACCCTGGTCCTAGCTAGACAGCTCACCTTAAGTCCTGACTGACTGGCCGTGATCCCGGCGTTCGAGGCTAGCATTCCCTATGTAAGCGGCATGATCCCCTCTAGCGGCCGGGCGGCCTGCCAGCGGATGGCAGGGGAAGCCCTAGCGGCGAGCCTTCGGCTCGTGCACTACACACTGTTGAATTCTCAAAGAACAGCCCTGGTGTTCTCGACTCCTGCTACTGCCGTCCATACGGCGGGGAGCTGATCCCCGACGCATCTGTAGCCAGGCCCTCTAGGGCATTACACCCCTTCGGAAGGTCCCACCTGTCACCTGAGCCCCAACGCCCTTGCGAGCGCCGTTCTGGCATCCGATGACCCGTACAGGAGAGGTCTAGGCAGAGGCCACGGCGTGGACTCACCCGGTTCCCTTGTCATCCCTGACTTGGGGGGTGAGGCGCGCTGGTGTACCCATTGCTCCCCTTGGCTTGCAAGGTCCCTTGCGGTCCCTCGCTAGCGGTTCTGACCCTTTCACGGCCCGTAGGCCGTTGTCAAGTCCTCTGCCTGCCCCTGTGGGGCCCTGTGAGCGTGTCTCCCGTCGTTTTAGCCCCTAAGGGGTGTCTCGGTTGACCGATGCTCTGCGGGCCCCTGAGCGGGGCATAGGAGGACACTGGCATGGACGCTAGTGCTCTGTCAAGCGCCTTGCGGCGCCTGCCTGGCCTAGTCGACCTACCTGTGGCTCATGGCCACAGGACTGCCCTTGCAGCCACCCGCGACCGAGGGACTGTCTCATTGCGCCCTTAAGGGGGAGCGCTCCCCCACACGTCAAGACGTGCGCTGCTAGCTGTCACTCGCGGGCTTGTAGCTCCCGCTGGGGGCACCGTGTGATCTTGCAACCCCCCAAGGGGGGCCCACGCTATCGCGCCGTAGCGCGCCCTGTGTGCCGGGTCAGAACCACTGTTGAGTTGATCAAGGAACGGTGTCGGTCCTCCGCTGGCCCCTTGCGGTGCTGCTCGGTGGTGACATGGAAATCTCTGCGCTTCTCGATTCGCAAACACCCGCAGCAAATCGGGGACAGAGCAGGGTGAAACGGACACCCCCGAGCCCTCAGCGAGGGGTCACAACGCTCTGACCTGCGGAAAAGAAAGTTCAAAGTTCCTCGGGAAAACTCTGGCACTTGCGCAAACGCCGAGAACATGCAGGTCACAGGCTTGCCCGGAGGCTTGCGAACGGCTTGGAGCGGGGGAAACGAGGCCCGATCTAGCAGGTGCAAACGCCGGAGCAAACGTGAGACTCGGTCTCAGAATCGCTGTTTCCATGATCATCCCACCGTCGCCCCTGCTCGTTCGAAGGGGGATTGCCCGGAACTCCTGCGCATCTATGGCTAGGCCCATGGTTCGCCCTTGTATTCCCAGGCCCTATACGCGCGTGTGTTCCAACTCCTGATCATGTGTGTGTGCTCATCTGTGCATAGCGGTGCTCATCTGAGCGCCCTAGATCATGGCATGTAAGTATGTCAGGACATAGTCCCACCCCCCAAACGTGGGCAAACATGCCCCTATGTGTACATCTGTGCGCGTATCGTTACGTATCATGTGATCTTGGGGCGCAGCAGGCCATCCCCGCCCATCCTGTGACCAACCATGCCCAACCATGCCCATCCAGGCCCATCGGGTCGAACCGGACACATCGGGACGAGGCCCATCAAACCGACCCGGGGTTGTTAAACTGGCGGCAGATGGAGGTGTGTGAGACCCCTCAAAAATTTGCCATGAAACTTGACCGGTCAGGGGAGATGATCTACAGAGAGTAACCGAGAGGCCTGGATCCGACTACTCTCCGAAGTAGTTTGGTAAAGTTTCGGTAACATCCCTGTCCGTCAGGGCCCAGACGGCCCTCTTACTATAAGTAGACCTAAGGAACCTGCGGAGCGGTTCGTCAGAGACCAACAGAGACCATCCCCTAGCACCACAGCAGGCCACCCCTCAAGGGTGGCCCTGACGATGTCTAACCGTGTCTAAAGCCCTCTCACTCCGTTCGCGGAATCCCTCCCCGCTGGAGGTCACCGCCCTGAAGGGCGGGTGGCCTGACATAGGTACAGACCACCAGTCAGGAGGAGTCAAGTGGCGAGACCAGTTAACAGGACTGTTCAGGAGAAGAAGGAAACAGTCCTCACCTATTTGAGGAACGGCATTCCGCTTGCCAAGGCTCTGAGCGACCTTGGCATCACCAAGCAGGCTGTTCAGTACTACAAGGAATCAGACAAGACCTTCAGGGAAGAGTACAAGCGTCTCTCTCTGATGAAGACCTCTAGCGAGGTCGTGGACAAAAAGGAAGTCCCCGACTTCCCGGAGTTCTGTGAGGAGTACCTCGACACCAGGCTGTTCAACCATCAGCTTCAGTGGTACGACGTCCTTGAAGGACGTGAGCCTCGCAACCTTCACGAGAATCAGATCTACAAGCCGGGTGACCCTGGCATGATCATCGTGAACACTCCTCCGGAACATGCGAAGTCCACAACCATCACGGTGAACTATACGACGTGGCGGATCTGCCAGGATCCGAACATCCGTATCATCATCGTGTCCCAGACTCAGGAGATGGCCAAGCGGTTTCTTCGGGCGATCAAGGATCGTCTGGCGGGAGCGAACCCGGCCTACAAGAAGCTCCAGTACGACTTCGCACCTGAAGGCGGCTTCGACGCGAACAGCGCGTCGTGGACCGCCGACTCTATCTACGTCAACGCTGAAGCCCGAGACTCCGGTGAGGCTACGCCTACCGTGCAGGCTCTGGGCATGAACGGCCAGATCTACGGTAACCGAGCCGACCTCATCATCCTCGATGACACAGTGACGGGTAAAAACGCTCATGAGTTCGAGAAGCAGATCGACTGGATCCAGCGAGAGGTCATCAACCGCCTCACGTATCCCGGTGGTGTGCTACTGCTCGTGGGAACTAGACTCGCACCCGTTGAGCTGTACTCAGAGATTCAGAAGCCAGAGTGGTACGGACAGGACGAAGAGTCCCCCTGGACCTACCTCACGCAGCCTGCTGTGCTTGAGTTCGCCGAGTCTCCAGACGACTGGATTGTTCTCGCACCCTGGACCAACCGACCTCCGGTCTCGCTCGGAGCAAGACGACTGGTGGAGGCGAACGAGGAGGGGCTCTACCCCTGGCACTCAGGGAAGAGCCTAGCTCGGCGCCGAGCCACAAGCTCGGCCCAGAACTGGAAGATGGTCTACCAGCAGGAGCAGGTGGTCGAGGATGCGATCTTCCCAGCCAACAAGGTTGCGGCTTCAATCGACGGAATGCGAGCGGCCGGACTCATGGCGCCTGGTGCTCCAGGGCATCGGCCCAATGGGATGGACGGTCTCTATATCGTCGGCGGTTTCGACCCTGCTATCACAGGACATGCCGCAGCCGTGGTCCTTGGAGTGGACCGCATGTCTGGAATGCGGTACGTCCTGGACGTATGGACCGCACCCAACCAGAAGCCAGACGACCTCTTCGACAAGCTGAAGGAATGGACGGTCAAGTATCACATGCATGAGTGGGTCATCGAGAAGAACGCGATGAACCTCATGGTGACGCAGAACCGCGAGCTTCGGAACTTCCTCGGCTCCAGGGGCACGATCCTCAAGGAGCACTTCACCGGCAACAACAAGAACGACGCCGACTTCGGCGTCGCCTCTATGAGTATGCTGTTCGACGGGGCGCTGGAGGAGCGTGGCCTGATCCGGCTTCCCTCCCGCTCCCAGAACGAGGGCGTCAAAGCCCTCGTGGAACAGCTCACTACCTGGTTCCCCCAGACCAAGGCCAAGCAGGACACGGTCATGGCGCTGTGGTTCGCTGAGACGCGAGCCAGGGAACTGGTGAACGACATCGAGTCCGTGTTCCACGTGAACAACTCCTACCAGTCCGAGAACGACAAGCGTAAGCAGATCACGATCGATCTGGACTACCTCGGCCAGAACATCCAACAGGAATGGTGGCAAACCTGATGCAGTACGTATCCCGCAGCCAGCTTGGCTGGCCCGCTTCGGCGGCCCCCAAGCAGACGGTAACCCCTAAGGGGGTGAAGATTCATTACGAGGGCACACCGGTGCCCGAGGTTGCGCACTCCCAGTGTGACGACCGGTGGAAGCAGATTCGCAAGGCTCATCTTGCGAACACCGCCGAAGGCTACTCCGACGTAGCCTACAACTGGGCGGTCTGCAATCACGGCGTGATCTTCGAGGGTCGCGGTCTCGGCAGGCAGACTGGCGCCAACGGCAACCAGTCGCTGAATAAGGCCCACTACGCGATCCTGTGGATGGGTGGCACCTCCGGCGTGAAGACGCCGTCGGCTGCTGCTGTTTCTGCGATTCAGGAGGTGATCCAGTATCTCCGTGGTCACGGCACGGGTAAGGAGATCAAGGGGCACCGCGATGGCTACGCCACCGCCTGCCCAGGTGACGCTCTTTACGCTCTCGTGAAGGCTGGCAAGCTGGAACCCAAGGCCAAGCCGAGCCCTGTGTACGCTCCGTACCCGGGTGCCAAGTACTTCTACATCGGACGTCGGTCTGCCCTGGTCACCGAGCTGGGCAAGGCTCTCGTCAAGGCTGGCTACAAGGGCTACAAGAAGGGCCCCGGTCCGGTGTTCACCATCGCGGACAAGCGGGGCGTAGAGTGGTTCCAGAAGAAGCAGGGTTGGTCCGGCTCTGACGCCGACGGCTATCCCGGCCCTGAGACCTGGAAGCGGCTCAAGGTAGCCAAGCCCAAGTGAACTGGTACACGCTGACGTGGGCCGCCCTTACGGCGGCCTTCGTTGCAGCAGAAGCCACAGCGATAGCCCGAGGGGACTGGAGCGGCACGTTCACCCAGAACGTCCGCCGACTGTTCAAGACCCACAGCAAGGTCGGAAGGTCTTCCTTCATGATCGTGTGGGCATCATTCAGCATCTGGTTCTTCGGTCACATCCTGGAGCTGTGGCCCTAATCTGAGGAGGTGGAAATGGCCCTGACGCTGGACAACATCTTTGGTAAGGTCGAATCGCTTCGACGGGCCGCCACTGACAGAGATCAGCGCCACCGGGACGTTCACGACGTTCGCTCTGGTGACATCGACACTGTCATCCCAGGGTCCATGCCCGAGGCGTGGCCCAAGCCCATCGTGGCCAACCTGGTCGACACCGCTGCTCGCGACATGGCTGAGGTTATGGGCGTGATGCCTAGCGTGAACTGCACGACCAGCATCATGACGACCAACAAGGCGAAGCAGTTCAACTCCAAGAAGACAAAGATCGCTAACTGGTACCTCAGCGAGTCGAAGCTCTTCGCCGGTAAGCAGATCGTCGCATCCGACTTCTATCTGACGTATGGCATGGTCATCTACTCGATCGAGCCGGACTTCGAGACGAAGCGCCCTCACATCCGGGTCGAGAACCCGATGGGCGTCTACCCCGAGTTCGACCTGTTCGGTCGGCTCAAGTCCTACTCCAAGGTCTGGCGTGAAGAGGCGATCCACCTGGTCGCCAAGTTCCCTCACCTCCAGCGAGTCCTCGTCGGCAACAACACGGCCGGTGGTCCGGCCGCTGGCTGGGAGGAGCGGGAGATCGAGGTCGTCAAGTACGTTGACGGCGATCAGATCCTGATGTACCTGCCGCAGCATGGCAACCAGGTCATCGACCGTATGGACAACTTCCTCGGCAAGGTCTACATCAGCATCGGCAAGCGTCCGGGCTACGACAACGAGATCCGTGGTGCGTTCGATGACGCCATCTGGATCCAGCTCGCCAAGAGCCGTATGGCCCTCCTGGGCCTGGAGGCTGCGGAGAAGAACACTCGCGCCCCGCTGGCCGTCCCTCGGGACGTGCAGAAGATGACCTTCGGTGACGATGCGATCATCCGGACCGACCACCCCGACAAGGTGGTTCGTGTCGGCCTGGCTAACAACGTGGCCCCCCTCCAGGAGTCACAGGTTCTTGAGCAGGAGCTGCGCGTAGGAACGCGCACCCCTGAAGCACGGTCGGGCAACATGGATGCCTCGATCATTACTGGGCGCGGCGTGCAGGCCCTGATGGGCGGCTTCAACACCGTTATCACCACAGGGCAGGCTGTCATCGGTGAGGCACTGCGCGTTGCCATCGAACTCGCCTTCGAGATGGACGAGAAGCTCTGGGGAGAGCACAAGAAGACCATCCGAGGCACCGTACAGGGGAGCCCCTTTGAAGAGACCTACACCCCCGCGAAGGATATCGCGGGAGATTATACGGTCGACGTCACTTATGGTTTCGCTGCGGGACAGGATCCTGCACGAGCTATCGTCGGGCTCCTGCAACTGCGTGGCGACCAGCTCATCTCTAGGGACTTCTTCCAGCGCCAGCTCCCGATGAACATCGACGTTGTCCAGATGCAGCAGCAGATCGACAACGAACAGTTCACCGACGCCCTCAAGCAGGGCGTGATGGGGTACATGCAGGCCATCCCCCAGATGGCCCTACAGGCTCAGGGTCAGTTCGACCCGGTGCCTGAACTTCAGAAGATCGCCAAGCTGATCGAGCTGAGGGAGAAGGGTAAGGCCGTGCATGACGCGGTCCTTGAAGTCTTCAAGCCCAAGGAGCAGCCTGCGGCCCAACAGCAGCAGGATCCGATGGCGGCTCTTCTCGGGGGCGCTGGAGGCGCTCCCCCAGGGGCTGGAGGTGGCGCTCCACCTGGGGCTCCACAGGAGCAGGGCATGGATATGATGACCCTGCTCAGCGGGCTGACGAGTGGCGGTAAGGCCCAGATGTCCGCTCGCACACAACGACAGTCCGCTATCTAAGGAGATCTCACATGGGACTGAATCAGGTTCACTCTGGCTCTGGCCAGGAGGGCGGCCTCGGCGAGCCGTGGTTCGCTGGTAACCATGGCCCGGACGGCGTCTGGCAGTCCGAGAAGGGTACGGCGCTCGCTGCGCCGGAACTCAGCATGTTCGAGCAGGATGCGAACATGGGTCCGGACCGCCTCAACCAGGAAGTCAACAAGAACGACTGGACCAAGACCGGTCCGGTGCAGTCTGGCACGTTCGACCCCAACGCGCTGACGCGGGGTACCGACAAGCACATGCCTCGATGAGCGGAGGGTAGGTTATGGGAACCCCAACCCCTGGCCCCGGACAGTTCTCTCGAAGGACTGACAAGGCGGTCAGCCAGGCTAACCGTAGCCTGCCCAACGCCGAGTACGGCGAACAGGCTACTTACCAGGAGCAGCTCGGTGGCGCCGAGATTGCCGAGGGTGCCGTCGCTCCTAGCTTCAGCGACTTCTTCGGCAATCCGGCAGCCAACGTGATCGGCCTCGACGCCGAGTCCACGATGCCGGATGTTCCTGTCACCGACGGCGCAGCCCTTGGGGCTGGCGCCGGTACAGAGATACTTAGCTCTACGCAGAACACTGCGAACTCATACATGGCAGCCTACCTGCCCGTCCTGGAGTACATCGCCTCTCGACCCGGGAGCAGCGATTCTGCTCGCAACCTGGTCAGGAAGATGAAGGCGAACCTCTAAGGAGTGCGATGTCCACCAATCAGTCGATCGGCTACCAGGGTACCGGCAGCTTCTGGGGCTCTGACCCCACCGGCCAGCCGAAGTCCTCTTGGTTCAACAACGACCTGGCTGACGCGGGTCAGGCTCTCTACTCCGACCCGAACAGCGCGCTCACCTCGGCCACGCTTCCCGATCAACTGATCGCCCAGCTCCAGGAGCAGGAGGCGTACGCCCGAGCGGCACGCGGTGGATTCATGGCTCAGTTCGCTCAGGGTCTGGGCAACATCGACTCGGCCCTCTCGAACATTCCCGGTTGGGGGATCGTCAAGAACGTCGGTAAGACGCTCTGGTGGCCGATCGACAAGGTCGCCAGCGGTGCCTACTGGCTGTACTCCGAGGCGATCTCCCAGCCGCTTTCTACCGCCCTGCTGACAGCCTCTGAGGCCGACCTGTCGGGCGACATGAGCAAGCTCAATCCGTTCTCTGACTCCTCGACCTGGGGCAAGAACTATGACATGGCCGAGCACATCTCTCCCGCTCAGGCCTTCGTCAATTACGAGAACACCGTCGAAGCATCCGGTGAGGGCACCCTGCTCTCTGGGTTCTTCGGTGAGGGTGCTGATAGACTGAGTGCCGCTGACCGCGAAGCGGTCAAGCGGAATACTGATCGGTTCATGTATGACACCGACTTCTGGCGCAAGAAGCAGGGCTGGACCTACACGGCTGGCACCGGCGCGCTGGACTTCACCCTTTCGATGGGAGCTGACCCAGCCTACGCGGCAGTGAGTGCGGTCAGCAAGGGCGTTAAGGCCGCCCGGACTACCCAGCTGACGACCGCACCTACGGAAACGCAGCGACGCGTGTCTGGTGTCTACATGGCTACCGACAAGCTGGCTAAGGCTGTCGGCTCCAAGTTCGCGAAGACGCCGGAAGCGGCGTCCCGCTCGACCAAGATGAACAAGTTCTACGACTGGGCTGAGGGTAAGTCCCCGGCCGAGATCGCACAGCACCCCATCTGGGGGCGGGGGCGCAGGGTCAACCCCGAGCGCTACCGTCTGTCAGAGCTGTTCTCGAAGACCGCTCGTGACGAGATGCCTCTGATCGCTCGGTTCGCTGGCGGCGACAACAACGCTGTAGTCGACCTGGTTCGCAAGGCTCAGGACAACGCTATTCAGCTTGGCCGGATGCAGGAGTCGCGAGTCCTGGTGGACTCGGCGAAGTACGACTCCGATCTGCTCCAGCACTTCATGACCGAAGAGTCCAGGGGCCTTGGTACCCCGGCGAAGCCGGGTGTCCTGGGAGTCTCCGACAACCTGATCAGCGAAGAGGGTAGCCTCACCCCTCTGATGGTCGAACCTCCGTACCCCCGGCCGACCGAGCCTGGTCCGCGTCAGCGCGGATGGGATCTGTCGTACGGTCGCCTTGCCGAGCAGGCCAACGTCTACCGTGCGGCTGCTGGTAAGATCATCAAGGGCATGGATGGCGTTCGCCCGATGGGCGGTGCTGCTGGCACCGCTTCTGCGGACATCCTGCGGGCAGAGAAGTGGAAGGCTGACCAGCTCGACCTGATCAACCGGCAGATCGGTACGCTCCAGAGCAAGGAAGGCTACTACGCCTCGGTGCTCGGAACCCTGGGCAAGGGTATCGATGAGTACACCCCTGCTGAGTCGAACATCTTCGGCACTCTGACCAGCCTGTACCGCCAGGGCCCCCTGGCCACTCGCTCGTCTGAGAAGACCGCAGAGAAGAAGATCGCTCGCATGACCGGAGCCAACGTGGCGAAGGTCGGCAAGGATGAGGCTGGCTTCGTCAGCCGCACCATCCGGAACGGCTTCTACTCTCCGAGCGTTCGAGTGGTGAACTCGTTCGGCAACAAGGTCCCCCAGACCATGATCGACCACAACGCTGAGGACGCCTTCGAGCGAGTCAGCGAGATGCTCCGTGGTGTCCCGAAGCTGGACCCCGAGGCTCGCCTGGGCATGATCAACACCTACGCCAACGCTGGCGACAAGGTGGCCAGGGCTCAGGAGTTGGACCGGATCCACGCTGCGATCATTCAGCACATGGCTGGCCAGTACAACCTGAACATGGCGGCAGCCGACCAGATCACCAAGATGGTGAAGACCGGCCAGGTCTCCACGATGAACAAGCTGACTGGCCAGGTTCCTAACGATCAGATGTTCACCGCAGCCCGTACGCCTGAGGGCGTCCGTGCCGACATGGTAGAGGACGGCGAGACGTTCGTCGTCGCCCCTCTGGCCAAGTCTCAGCTCTCGATCTCCCAGCCTCTGCTGGACGTGAAGGAGCTGGAGCGGTACATGCGCAGGAACTCGGGCTTCCTTAACCGGCAGCTCGCTGCTGGGGCCAACGTCAAGGACGCTGTCCTTGCTACCGCTGACTCGATGAACAACATCTGGAAGGCCGCGACGCTTCTGCGTCCCGGCTACATCCTGCGGTCTATGTCGGATGAGCAGGCCGCTTCTGCTGTCAAGTTCGGCGTCATCTCGATGGCTGCCGACGCGGGGCAGGGTGGCTACAACTGGATGCTCAACCGGGGTCAGCAGCTCTCTGCGTACGTCGGCAAGGGTTCCTACGTTCCCACCTCTGGTGCGGGCGCAGGCTCCAGCCTGGCGGCCGTGAAGATCGAGGACGAGGCTGCTCGTGCTATCGGCCAGAAGTACCCTGAGCTGAAGGCCGAGCGGATCAATCCCGGCAAGGCCTGGCCTTTGATCGAGGGACGCATGTCCCACGAGAAGAACGAGATCAAGGAGCTTGAGGATCTGATCATCCGGGAGAAGCGCAAGAAGACTCCCGACCAGGATCTGATCGCCGAGCTGGGCACTCGCATCGATGACCACA
>JACCDR011536526.1_pt1 | contig 13098 bp, 12 predicted proteins | sample 7446431 | NCBI WGS metagenome assembly JACCDR01 (sample SAMN15323443, study PRJNA562643) | freshwater metagenome | isolation source: river surface water | place: USA:Blue River Watershed | collected 2017-08-17
CACCACGGCAAGCATCACCAGGCGTACATTACCAACGCCAACAATCTCCTGAAAGACCATCCCGCGCTCGCCAAGCTCGACGTCAACACGCTCATCGCCGATCTCAGCAAAGTTCCCGACGCGATCCGCGGCGGCATTCGCAACAACGCCGGCGGCCACAGCAACCACGCCTTCTTCTGGACGATCCTCGGCCCCGGCAAAGGCGGCGCGCCCAAGGGCAAACTCGCTGACGCGATCAACGCCACTTTCGGCAGCTTCGATAAATTCAAGGAAGAGTTCACCAAGGCCGCCACGACCCGCTTCGGTTCCGGCTGGGCCTGGCTCTACGTCGGCGCGGACAAGAAACTCGCCGTCGGCTCCACCGCCAATCAGGACAGCCCGCTCATGGGCAAGGCCGTCGCCGGCATCGAAGGCAAACCCGTCATCGGCCTCGATGTCTGGGAGCACGCCTACTACCTGAACTTCCAGAACCGCCGCCCCGACTACATCGCCGCCTTCTGGAACGTCGTCGACTGGGACGCCGCCGAGAAGAACTTCACGGCCGCCTCCGCCTGAGCAGAGCTGCCGCACGAAGCACGCGTTTAACGCGAAGCAAACGTCTCGATCCGCTTTTCCGAGCCGCGCCAAATTACGGCGCGGCTTTTCTTTTTGCCCGTCAGCACGGGCCGGTCTCCGTGGCAGAGGTTGTCCGCAACGCTGTCCGACCCGGACCACCCGTGCTTGCGCAAGCCGGGTCCCAGCCGGCCGGCGCCCGTCACCGACTCAGGGCCACCACGGGCTGCCCTTTTCCGAGGAGACCGCCGCGAGCGGACGCGACTGGCCGGTCTCGGTATCCAGGATGGCGAGACGTCGGCTGTTGGGCGAGCGCGCGGTGTAGATCACATGGCGGCCATCCGGCAGCCATGCCGGTTCCACCGCGTCGAAATCCGCGTTCGAGACCTTTTTGCTCTGGCCGGATTTCAGGTCGAGCACCGCGATCTGGAAACGCCGTCCATCGCGCATCGTGAACACGATCTTGTTGGGATCGGCACGGCTCCAATCCGGCTCCGCGCAATAATTGCTGATGCTGTTCGTGACCCGGGTGGCCGGTCCGCCGGCGGCGGACATGACGTACAGCTGGGGCCCCGGTTCACCGGCATACACGATGCGCGAGCCATCCGGTGAAAAACAGGGCGACGATTTCACGCCGGAGGACGTGGTCAGCTTGACGAGTTTTCCACGGCCGTTTGCCGGGGCGATGTAGAGATCGGGATTGCCGGCGCCGCTGAGCACCATCACGACGCGCGAGCCATCGGGACTGAAACGCGCGCCGCTGTTGGTGCCCTTGAAGCTCACGAATGAATCCCAGCGGCGCGCCGCGAGATCGATGACGTAGATGTCCGGGAAGCCCGACTTGAAGAAGCTCGTGTAGATCAACCGCGAGCCATCCGGAGACCAGCGGGGCGAAAGCAAATTTGATTTCTGATTCGTGACCGACTGGGCGTCGCCGAGCAAAACATCACTCACGTAGATCTCGTCGTGTCCGCTGCGGTTGCTCACGAAAGCCAGTTTCACGGCGAAAAAACCATTGAGTCCGCTGGTCGCTTTCACCGCCGCGTCGGCCGCGCGGAAGAGCGCGTTGCGTGCGTTGGCGCCGGACACGGTCTGACTGCCCACCACGGTCTCGCCCTTGCGCACATCGACACGCACCTGCGTGGGCGCGACGGCGGAAAAACTCAGCTGAAAAACCCCGCCTGTGGCGACCACGCGATAGCGCCCATGCAGGCCAAACGCCTGCCGCGCGAGCGCAGCGAGCTCTCCTTGGCCGGTGATGCTGACCGCGATCGTGTTCGTCCCCGCGACTTCGATGATGCCGATATCTTTTTGGGCGAACGTCGTGGGCGCGGCCACCGCGAAAACAAGGAGCGCGGCGAAAGCAGTGAGGAATTTGTGCATGGAGAAAAGGGATGCTAAAGAATGAGTCAGGTTCCGGCATTTCTATTTACAGCCGCCGCACCCATAACAACGTCAAAACTCCTTACGCCCGCAAAAACACCCGCGCACACCGTGACTCCCGACGCGATCAAAGAGATCCTCAAACAAGTAAAGTATCCCGGCTTCAGCCGCGACATCGTGTCGTTCGGTCTGGTGCGCTCAGCCGCGTTTGCTGATGGCGTCGCCAAGGTGTCGCTCGCCCTCAACACCGCCGACCCGAAGATTCCTCTCCACATTAAAAACGAGGTCGACAAGTGCCTGCGCGCTCAGCCCGGCATCACCTCCACGTTGATCGACATCGCGGTCACCTCCCCCAAAGCCGCCACGCCCGGTGGCAATCTCGCCGGCGGCAAACCCAGCGGCATCACACGCTCCATCGCGATCGCCTCGGGCAAAGGCGGTGTCGGCAAATCGACCTTCTCCGTCAACCTCGCCTGCGCGCTGGCGCAAATCCTCACGGCCAAAGGCCGCCCCGGCCGCGTGGGTTTGATGGATTGCGACATCTACGGGCCCTCCGTGCCGCTCATGATCGGCCTGAACGGACGCCCGATGGTCGAGGGCGATTCGCTCATCCCGATGGAAAATCACGGGGTGAAAGTCATGAGCATGGGTTTTCTCGTCGACGACAACACGCCGGTCGTCTGGCGCGGTCCCATGATCATGAAGACCATCCAGCAATTCGTCCAAAACGTGAAGTGGGGCGAGCTCGATGTGCTGCTGGTCGACCTGCCCCCCGGCACCGGTGACGCCCAGCTCTCCCTCGTGCAAACCCTGCCGCTGGACGGCGCGGTGATCGTCACCACCCCTCAGCTCGCCGCGACCCAGGTCGCCCGCAAAGGCGGACTCATGTTTCAAAAAGTGAACGTGCCGATTCTCGGCGTCGCCGAAAACATGAGCTACTTTGTCGATCCTGCGGGAAACCGCCACGCCCTCTTCGGCGAAGGCGGCGGGGCGAAAACAGCCGACTCTCTCGGCACGGTGCTCTTGGGGCAGATTCCTCTGATTTCCGAAATCCGCGCCGGCGGCGATAGCGGCACCCCGATCGTGGTCAGTTCGCCCGACGGAGAGGTCGCCCGTCATTTCCGCGAGATCGGCCAGGCCCTGCTTGACCGTTCGGTACGCCTCGCGCCCAAGAGCGCGGAGTGAGCAAGCGGCTGGTCGGCGCCGGCAAGGACCTCCGCGCGGGCGGATTTTCTCCTGAAATTACCGTAGGTATATCCCCGAGATTGACACAGAATATCACCGGCCTACGTTGTATTTGAAACATGATGCTCACCTTGGCACCGGCTCATCTAGAGGATGGTTCATCCGTGAATCCCATTGGCCGTGCATCCCGCTTGTCCCGACCATTTTGTTCAGCGGCACAGGGGCATCTTGTCAGTCAGAAGAGTTTTTTTCATAGAATGGCGAAAATGAGCGAGAGGGGTCGCCATACGAGGGTTCTCGCATTTCTTTAACCCATCCATCGCCGTGGTAGCCATGACCGATAACTCCCCCAAGCCGAACGAACCCTCACGCGACTTTGTAAAGCAATCCAGCCTTTACCAAGAGTTCCTCGCTGAGCGGGAGGAAATCCTGAGACACAAGTGGATCGAGTCCGAGCGCCTTGGTCATGACATCGGCTTCGAACGCGCCTTGCTCGATTGGATCAGAAAACACCGCGAAGCCTGGCGCTCCGCCCGTCGCTCCCAAGGCACTTCGCCCCAAAATCCGACGTCCTCCACACCGCAGACCTGAAGCCCTTTCAGGCATCAAAAAAGCCCGGCCTAAAAAGCCGGGCTTTGAAATATCAGGAGGGAGGAAGCCTCGGTTATTTGATCTCTTTGTGGAGCGTGTGGCGCTTCAGGAAGGGATTGTACTTCTTCTTCTCGATGCGCTCCGTGACGGTCTTCTTGTTGCGCTTCGTGAGGTAGCGCGAAACAGGCTTACCCTCTTTCTTGGCTTCGGTGCATTCCAGGGTGACGACTTCTTGCATGGTTTTAAAAGGTTGAAAGGAGCAACAAACCTCCCGGCGGGAAGCGGTGCAATCACAAACTTGGCGTCCCCGCGTTTAGCCGCCTTCAGCTGACCTTCGGGCCAGCAATCGATCCCACAGCCAGCCAAACAACCGCTGCCAGCGCGGCCTCTGGCCCTCGGTGATCGCTCCCGCGACCATCACAAAACCCAAAATCGCCACGACCGGCACCCATTCCATGCCCGCCACCATGAAGGGAGGCACCAGTGCAGTCGCCAGAATCACCAGAGGCGCGTGATACAAGTACAGCGAAAAGGTATGCCCCGCCAGCCAGCGCACCGGCCGATGGATCAAGTCGGGCACGCCCACACCCGCAAAGGCTCGATTGAAAAACCAGATGATCGCCGCCCATCCGAGGCCGTGGATGGCATCGCTGAACGCCGCGCCCGAAAAATACCACGGATGCGCCCCGGGCGTCTCAGGCCAGTCGGGCAGCGAGCGAAGCAGCAGCACCGCGCCCGTCGTCGCGAGCACACAGCCCGTCAGCGCGACCGGCCGCGAAATCCTTCCCGCATCCCGCCAGCGGTAAGCCGCCACACCGATCAACCACACGGGCAAAAGCATCAGCACATTGGGCCCCGCGATCAGCGCCCCGGCCGCCAGCACCAGCCACTTCACCTTCGGCGAACGCACAAAAACGAACACGCCAAAGAAAACATAATACCACGCCTCGTAGCCCAGTGACCAGAAGGGCGTGTTGGTCGGCGGCGAGATCTCCAGAAACCAGACCGCGTTCATGAACACCGCCGATGCCGCGAAACGGATCCACGGATACGCGCGCTCGTAGCCCGCGTAAACCTCCGGCTCCAGCCCGCGCCCCACGACCCAGAAAAGCGCCGTCATCGCCAGCGCGGGAATCACGACCGAATACAGGCGCGACAGCCGCGCCACCGTGTACTGCCGCGCATCGCGCGCTCCGTCCCGCGTCGTGTGCGCGATCACGTAGCCGGACAAAACGAAAAACACGATCACCGCGTCGTGCGCCCACACCTGCATCGGCCCGAGCATGGCGGGATTCCAGTAGTTCGTCGTGTGCGCGAAAAAAACCACCAGCGCCGCGCCCAGCCGCAGCACATCGAGGAAAAGCGAGGTCGCGCGTGTCATGCCCGGTGCGCCCGCAGGCTCACGTCAGCCCCATGCCTTTTTCCATCAACGGCAGCATCACGCCTCGGCGGAACAGGGTCACCTGGCCGGTGCTCGACGACACCACGATGGCGATCGCCTGCGTGGCCACCGACACCGCCGCGCCCGCCGCATGCCGGCTGCCCAGGCCGCTGGGCAGCGCGTGATCGGTGTCCGTCGCCTGGATCAGGCTGCCAGCCGAGACCACCACGCCGTCGCCGCGGATGACGAAGGCCCCGTCGATCGAGGAAAACTCCTTCACCGTCTCATCCATGAACGGATTGAGGATGTTGCGGTCCTCCTCCTTGTACCCGTAAAACGGATTCAGCACGAGCGGCTTGGTCAGTTTCTCGACCTTGGCCGTGTCGCCGATGACGAAGAGGCAGCCCACCGGCCGGCCCTCGCGCCCTTCGACCGCCAGCTCGGTCGCCACCGCGATCACCCGCTCCAGCACCTCCGGCTTCACATCCTCGGGCAGCAGGTCGGTGTGGCCGGTGAGCAGCGTTTGAAACTCCCGCTCCACATCGACCACGACCATCGTGTCGAATTGATTGCTCCCCATGATGCCGCCGATGCAGCAGATGCGGTCGTTGAAGGAGATCACCCCGCGCGTCAGCGCCACCAGCATCGCACTGCGCATCTGCGCCAGCCGCTGGCTGGAAAAGGAGCGGACCTGAATCACCTCGCTGAAGCCGCCGTGGCCCGCGTCGGGATCGATCAGGTTGCGCGTGACGAGAAAGGCCTTGGCCTCCGAACTCCAGCTGCCCGGCTCGATGCCGCCGGTAAACGTGTCGCCGAAAACCATGATCGCCGAGCACTCCGTGCCTTTGACCACGCGGTCGGCCTGCCGGACCATCAGGCGGTTGATGCGGCTCTGCTGCGCCTGCACCGGGCGCGACACGATGCCGCTCATCGCGGCCATGAGCCGCTCGTTCAGATCGTCGAGCGAGTGTGCCTCGACGAGCGACTTCACGACCTCGTGGTCCTGCACCAGCCGTGCGATGGAGGCCAGCACCTGCAGGTAGTCGCGGGCCTTTTCGTCGGCCAGCAGCATCAGGATCAGGCGCACCGGCTCGTCCGACTTCGACCGCTCGTGGCGGATGCCCGCGCGACTGCGTCCGATGGCGAGGATGTAGCGGCGCTTCATCTTCACCCGCACGTGCGGCAGCGAAACGCCCGCGCCGAGATAGGTGGTCATCGTGCTCTCGCGCTGCAGCAGGCCGCGCAGCAACACATCGCGCTTCAACTCCGGCGAACGCGTGATCGAGACATCCAGCAACTCCTCCAGCGCTCCCTTCAGGTCGGAGCTGCGCAGATCGATGATGCGGCTGCGCGCGATGATTTTCTCCAGCCGCATGATGTTTGACGCTTAGGGACGCGGACCGACGTGGGCCGGCCGGTTCATTTCTCCCAGTCCAGCGCGCCTTTTTTCACCTCGTAGAGCAGACCGAGCACAAGCACGCCGATGAAAAACATAATCGGGCCGAGGATGGAAATGTTGCTCGCAAGAAAATCCCGGTAGATGAAGGCCCACGGAATCAGGAAGACGACCTCGATGTCGAAAAGGATGAAGAGCATTGCGGTGATGTAGAACTTCACCGAAAACCGCGTGTGCACGATGCCCTCGCCTTTCACGCCGCACTCGTAGGCCGTGTCCTTGATCGCGTTCTTCGCCGCGCGCTGACCGATCAGATGACTGAAGCCGATCACGGTCACAGCCACGCCGGCGGCGAGGCAGATTTGGATTAGCAGCGGGAGATAGTCAGCGTGAGACATGACGCCCAAGAAATGGCCTCACTCGTCGCGGAGTGACAAGGGCTTTTTCCGAAGAAAATCCGCCCGGCCCGGCCTCACTCATCCACCCGGATGACTCTTCCGGGTGCGGCCTTCGTGGACCCCACGCCGAGCGTTTCCGCGAAATCCAGTGTGCGGATTTCATCCGACACCGGCTTGAAGCCCGCGCGCTCGCGCCAGCGATTGATGCGCGTGAGCATGAAGGCATCGAGCGCCACGGGATCCGCGCTCAGCCAGACCAGCGGTTCGGACACCGTGTAGAGCGAGTTGAAATAAGGTCCGCCGATAAACTGATAGTGCTGCAGGCTGGTGATCGTGAAAGCCCACGTCTGCCGCAGCTCCGGGATCGCGCTCATCTCCGCCACGGCCGCCGGCGCATTGGCCGGGCTGCGGAAAAACCGGGCCGTGTTGCTCGCGTTCCAGAGTGTGGCGTTCACGAGCGCGCCATTCACCCCGAGGATGCTGTGGTCGGTGTACACCGGCAGGTTGATCCAGAAATCCGCATCGAGGAAAAGCGGCGTCGCCAGAAAGCTTTTGCGATCCTGCTCCCGTGTGGTGTTGGCGTCCACGCCTTCGACGCTGCGCTCGGCGAAAATCGGGTCGAAGCGCGACGGCAGCGGACTGTCGTAAAACCACACGGGATCATAGTAGCGCCCCGACTCCAGCACGTAGAACGGATGCCCCTTGAACGGCGACTCGCCGCTCGCCAGCGAGGGCAGATAGCCCGTCATGCGCAGCCGCAGCTGATTGAGGCCCACGAGGAAAATGCCTTCCTTCTCGAAGCCCCGGCGCTCCAAGGCGCCGATGACCGCCTTCACCAGCGGCACCGGTGTCGCCATGCCCGGGCCGGAGTCAGTGTAGATTTTCAGACCCACGCGGCGCTTGGCCCCGGGTGCGAGTTTCCTGCCGAGGGATGCCTCGTATTTGGAGATCAACAGCTCCACTTTCGCCGCATAGGCGCCTTCATCAAAGGCCGGCAGCGACGCCTCCCAAACCGGCAGCAGCGGTCCCGGTGCCGTCGCACTCTGCGCCCCGGCCACCGACGCCGAAAAAAGCCAGGCGAGAGCCGCGAAGCAGACGGAAAAAACGGAGCCCGGTTTCGAAAATTGCATGTGTGGATGTGTAGCCCAGTGCGGCAAAAAGTTTCGCAAAAGCGCGGTACTTGACAGAACCCCCACCCGGTTAAAAGTGCAAACTTCGCGGCGGCCGTCCGCTTCTCGCACTCCTCCATGCCCGCCATCAAACCCACCTGTATCCGCGACCTGAAGTTTCGCGTGAACATCGTGGATGTCGTCTCGCGGGTCGCCACGCTGCGCAAAGCCGGCGCGCGTTTCAAAGGCCTCTGCCCATTCCACCAGGAAAAATCGCCCTCCTTCCACGTCGATCCCGACAAGGGCTTTTATAAATGCTTCGGCTGCGGCAAAGCCGGCGACATCATCTCGTTCGTCCGCGAAACCGAACAACTCAACTTCACCGAAGCCATCGAGGCGCTCGGGCAGCGCTTCGGCGTGCCCATCGAGTATGAGGAAGGCTCCGGACCCAGCCGTGAAGAACGCTCCCTGCGCCAGGAGCTTTTCGACCTCCACGAGGTCGCCGCCGAGCACTTCCACCAAGTTTTCAAAGCCGGTGCCTCAGCCGGCGACTACATGCGCGAATACTGGCTGAAAAAACGCCGCTTCCCCCTGGAGCTCGCCGACGAGTTCAAGATCGGCGCCGCCGACCCGGTGGACAACTCCCTCGCCGCCGCGCTGCTCAAGAAAAAATTCTCCGAAGACGCCCTGCGCCAGTGCGGCCTGTTTTTTATCCGCGAAGGCTCCGTGCTCGGCCTCGGTTCGCTCAAGCCTCGCTTCCGCGGCCGACTGATGATCCCGATCCGCGATCATCAAGGCCGTGTCGTCGCCTTCACCGCGCGCCAGACCGACCTCACGCCCGCCGACGATCCGGCGCGCGAAGCCAAGTACGTCAACTCGCCCGAGACGCCGATCTTCACGAAGGGAAATTTGCTCTTCAACCTCGACCGCGCCCGCACCGCCGTCGGCGAAGGACGCCCCTTCGTGATGGTCGAGGGTCAGCTCGACGCACTGCGCTGCTGGCACGTCGGCCTCAAAACCGCCATCGCCCCGCAGGGCACCTCGATCACCGACGGCCAGCTCGTACTGCTCCGTCGTTATCACCCGCAGGTCGAGTGTTTTTTCGACAGCGACAGCGCCGGCCAGAAAGCCGCCCTGCGCTTCCTGCCGATGGCGCTCAAAGCCGGCCTCGAACTCCGTTTCCTCGCCGCACCCGGCGACGGCAAAATCGACCCCGACGTCCTCTTCCTCGAACGCGGCCTCGCCGCTTACGACGACGTGAAACGCGGCGCCCTGAGCGCCATGACCTTCGCCACCCGCAGCATCCTCCCCTCGCCCGAGACCGCCTCGGCCGAGCACAAAACCCGCGCCAGCCAGAGCCTCTTCGAGATCATCAGCGCCGCCGAATCGGAGATCACCCGCGCCCAATTCATCGAGGAAATCGCCGCCAGCCTGAAACTCCCACTGTCCGCACTGCAGCGCGATTTCGACGCCTTCAAACGCCGCCAGACTAAGATCGCCGCCCCTGCCCCGTCTTCTGACACGAATGCGTCCACCACGCCGACTCGAAAACCGATCAACCTCGCCGACACACCCGAGCACCACCTCCTCATCATCTGCCTCCATTACGAACACCTCGGCAAACCCCTCAGCACCGTGCTCCCCCACGATTGGATAGACACGTCGCATCTGCCGGGAGCCCTGCTCAACCGCTTCCTCGGCGAGTTCGAGCACGACGCCTGGCCTGGCCGCGACCAGCTCGAAGGTCTGCTGGAAACCCCCGAAGAAAAAACACTGGTCGCCTCGCTTCTTTTCGACGCCCCGCATATTGAGGAACCCACCCGTACGGTTAACCAAGCCCTGACCCAAATCCGCGCCCGTGTGCTGGAGCCGCAACTTCGTCAAATAGAACTTGCTCTGGCTACCCACCGCGCGGACAGTAACGTCGACGCAATTTCTCTCATAAAACAACGAACAGAACTCCAGCGACAGCTGCGCGCGCCCATCGGGTTGCCCGCCGCTGTCTGATTGCATTTCCCAGCCACCATCATGCCGCGCAAAGCCAAGTCAGCCGTCTCCGACACGCACTCTGAAGCCGTTGAAACTGCCATCGAAAGCACCCAAAACACCCCTGCCGACAGCGGCTCACCCGGCGCGGACCTGGCCCCGGGCGGCATCAATGACAAGATTCGCAACCTGATCCGCCTCTCGAAGGAACAGGGCTACCTCACCTTCGACGACATCAACGAGGCGCTCCCCGAATCCGTCGAAAATCAGGAGGAGATCGATAACGTTCTCTCCATCCTCCAAAACCTCGAAATCGAGATCCTCGAGCCCGACCAGGTCGAAGACTATAAACAGCGCCAGGAAGAGGCCGAGGAGGAGGAATCCCGCACCTCGCAAAACGACATCCTGGACGACCCCGTCCGCATGTACCTCAAGCAGATGGGCCAGGTCCCGCTGCTGACGCGTGAGCAGGAAGTCGAGATTTCCAAGCGCATCGAGAACGCCGAACTCAAGGCTCAGGAAGCCCTTTTTGAAGCCGCCATCATCGGCCGCTACATCGGCACCCTCGGCGCCAAACTCCTCAACCGCGAGGAACGCTTCGACCGCGTCGTCATCGACAAAAAAATCGAGAGCCGCGAAGCCTATTTCAAAAACCTCCCCAAGCTCGTCGAAGGCACCCAGGACGGCGAGGCCAACGTCGCCGAAGCCTGGGATGAGTATCTGAAAACCAAGGACGAGGCGGGCAAAAAGAAGGTCCACGCCAAGTTCAAGAAACGCGAAAGCGCCCTCAAGGCCCACTTCGGCAAGTTCTTCTTCAAGCTCAAGGTCTACGAAGAGTACCTCGAGCAGATCAACCCGCTCCTCGCCGAGATCGAGCAGATCTACTCTCAGCTCGACCGCGCCAAACACCCGAAGACCAAAAAGGACGCCGCGATCGACGTGAAGCCGCTCAACGCCCGCCTCAAGCAGATCGAGGCGGAGCAACGCGTCGCGCCCGCCCAGCTCCTCGAGATCGTCAAGCAGACCGGTGTCCACGTCCGCGAGGCCCACAAAGCCAAAACCGAGATGGTCGAGGCCAATCTCCGCCTCGTGATTTCGATCGCAAAGAAATACACCAACCGCGGCCTCTCCTTCCTCGACCTCATTCAAGAGGGCAACATGGGCCTCATGAAGGCCGTGGAGAAATTCGAGTACCGCCGCGGCTACAAATTCTCCACCTACGCCACGTGGTGGATCCGCCAGGCCATCACCCGCTCCATCGCCGACCAGGCCCGCACCATCCGCATCCCGGTCCACATGATCGAGACGCTCAACAAGGTGATGCAGGTCCAGAAACAACTTCTCCAGGAATTCGGCCACGAGCCGACGCCCGAGGAAGTTGCCGATGAGATGAACCTCCCCGTCGAGCGCGTGCAGCAGATCATGAAGATGGCGCAGCAGCCCATCTCGCTCCAATCGCCCGTCGGCGACGGCGACGACACCAGCTTCGGCGACTTCATCGAAGACAAGTCCGCGGAAAACCCGTACGACATGACGGCCTTCTCGCTTCTCCGCGAAAAGATCATCGACGTCCTCGACTCGCTCACCGACCGCGAACGCCGCGTCCTCTCGCTCCGCTTCGGCCTGATCGACGGCTACAGCCGCACGCTCGAAGAAGTGGGCAAACAATTCAAAGTCACCCGCGAGCGCATCCGCCAGATCGAAGCCAAGGCACTCCGCAAGATGCGCCACCCGACGCGCATCCGCCAGCTCCACGGCTTCTTCGATGCCGAGCAGATCGACAACGCGCAGAACCTGCTCAAGCAGGTCTCGATGAAGAAGGACGAAACCAATCCGCCCATCCCGACCCGGTAAACCGTCCGCCGCGCGCCGCTAGTTCGCAAAGTGGCGCGCATTCGCGGCGACCGCCCGTCGGTTTACCCCTTTACTCTCATTTCAGGCCACATAGCTTGCAGACATCATGAACAGTTCATTCCTCCACACGCCGCTGGCCGTTTTCGGTTTGGGCACCACTGAGATCGTTCTCATCCTGCTGGTGGTCCTCCTGCTTTTCGGAGCCACCAAACTCCCCGGCCTCGCCAAAGGCCTGGGCCAGTCGATCCAAGAATTCAAAAAAGCCTCCAAAGGCGAAGACGACGAATCCTCCGCCAAAACGACGGCCTCCACCGAAGCCTCGAAAAAGACCGAGTCCACCCGCGGCTCAAACTGAGCCCAAGCCGGCGGCGACCGCCCGCCACTCAGTCCTCCGCCAGCGGCGCTTCCGACCAACGCGCAACGTCAAGCGCGAAACTCCAAGGCCTCCCACACGGAGGCCTTTTTCATGTCCGGCCAACAGGCGTCACAGCCGGCGACCCACGACAGAGCCCGGCGCAGACCCGGGTTTGAGCATCCTCCGGCGACATTTGGGGAAAAAAGTTCTCGACTCAGACAGTAATTTCAGTTTTTTCTGAAATTACATGAAACTCATACCGACGACACAGAAGTTCGTACTGCATTGGGGCGAGATGGGAGCGCGCTGGGGCATCAGCCGCTCGGTCGCGCAGATCCATGCACTCCTCATGATCTCGCCCGAGCCGCTGGCCGCGGACGAGATCGCCGAAACGCTCGACATCGCCCGCTCCGCCGTGAGCACCGGCATCAAGGAGCTCCAGGGCTGGGGGCTCGTCCGCATCGTCCACCAGATGGGCGACCGCCGCGATCACTTCGCCACGCTCGATGACGTCTGGGAGATGTTTCTCCTGATCATGCGCGAGCGCCGCCGCCGCGAACTCGATCCCACCGTCACCGTGCTCCGCGAATGCGCCGCCGAGGCCGCCGCGTCGAAAGCCATCCCGGCCTCCACGCTCAAGCGCTTCGCCGATCTCGCCGAGTTCATGGAGCTCACCTCGCGCTGGTGCGAACGCTCCCAATCCCTCTCCCCCGCCGGCCTAAAGCGTTTGGCCAACCTCGGCGACAAGGTCTTCAAGCTCCTCGGCTGAGACCTTCCGGCATCCCTCACCTGAATTTCCGCCCGCTACGATAACCGTCAGCAAGTACTCCACATGAACTACACCGTCCTCGCTTATGTGATCTATCTCCCCATCAGCGTCGCAATGACCGCCTGGGTCGCGCGCACGC
>JACCDR012362017.1_pt1 | contig 13098 bp, 12 predicted proteins | sample 7446431 | NCBI WGS metagenome assembly JACCDR01 (sample SAMN15323443, study PRJNA562643) | freshwater metagenome | isolation source: river surface water | place: USA:Blue River Watershed | collected 2017-08-17
CTTGAGCGGCAGGTGGTGGCGGTGCTTGAGCGGCAGGTGCTGTAGGTGCTGCGGGATGTGGTTTGACGACTAGTTTTGATAGCATGATATTGCTACCGTCTATATCGACTTTTATCTTATGTTTCTTTAGCTCTTCTATTAAATTAGACTGACTACTCATTACAGAGTTTAACTTGTATATTAAAACTAATATGACAACGACAAGCACAACGATAATTCCTACGATAGAAAGAGAAGTATACGACCATTCTTTAGGTGTTTCGGCTGGCATAGGCATCATTGCCGCATTCATTGTGGCCGCATTCATTGCAGCGGCATTCATTCCTGGCACACCGTAGTTGTAAAATCGAGGTGCGGGAGCGGCATTCTTTTTTCCGTCACCGATAATTTCAGGTGTTAAGAAGGCGCCGTCCATTAATATTACTCAGTAAATTTTTTACCTAGTTAGTTATAATCAACGTTTATATTTAAACGCAAAATAAATGTCTGTTTTTAGCGAAGAACTAACTTTATTAGTTGAATATATAGAAAGACTTGAGCAATTAATTGATGCTTCTTTATATGCGGAAATAAAAGATAAACTAGACATATTACCATCTGAAGTTAATGGGTCAGGATTTGCAGCTTATCACATGTTAAAATCAACAAATTATAAGCTAAATGATTTAGTCAGTTTATTAACATCAATTAACGAACAATACTTTATAATTGATATGTCGATGTCTTTTGTCGACGAAACGTTAGCTATGCTTAATAAGCTTGTTAGCATTCACAACAAAACATATTTGATATACAATGACTACATCAAGGAATTAGAGAAAAAAATAATAATACAATATCTCGAGAACTTTTATAAGTCGCCGACGCCAGAAAGTATTGACGTCATACATGGTAAGTATATCAAATATCCTTACTCTGCTAGTGTATACGCAAAGATCATGCAAAGAATAAAAAGTCGCGGGGACAAAAAAATATGTGGGCATATTAACAATCTTGTATTAGCAGAAAAACGAAAAATATGTAATGACGTATCATATCCTATCACGCCGTCTTCTTTTCTTATACATACATTTGGTATGACAAGAGGTAAATACGGCAAATTACTGCCATTATTAAACGAATTACTCGAGACTAATTTCGCAAAGTTCCAAGCTGCAGTTGGCACAAAAACATTAAAAGAAAAGAATACTTGTATTATATTACTGTCAAAGATAACACATAATCCGGTGAAATATGACTTGTCTATGTTACTCGATAGTTCGCGGGCAAAATACCGCAACTCTAACTTTGGTCCGTCAGCAACGTTTATCAAATATACTGAGACTATTGAGTATTGCAAGCCGTCAGCATGGAGTATAGGCCTTAAATACCTCGGAGATGTCAAGTCAGCGGGACGATACATTGTATTTGAGACTATAGATAATGTATTGTTTCAGTTGATGGATAATGGTTATACTTCATTCGCGAACGCAAAAAGTATGATAAACTTTGTCGCCGGAGAAGAAACAAAAAAGGATAAACGTCATATGATTACCTTCTTTAATCAACATTTCAACAAACTTATACTTGAGAAGATGTTCGATAACAAAATGAAAGAAGTAAAAAAACCAATGGAGGTGATTGACTTATACGCAACGAGAACATCAGTAATTAATAAGTCACTAAAGGTTTTCACACAAAAAATATTAAATGGTGAAGATCCATCGTCGGATGATTATTTACAAATATACTCAGAACAAGTACGAAATGTGTTACAGTCGCATCTACCGGAGAACAAAGAAATAACAATTAACTTGATGTTACAAATGACACAGTTGGAGAAAGTATACACGAAGGAAATGCTGGAAAAATTACGGAAACTAGTGAAGAGTGAGTCAGACCACGCGAGTAAGATAGCTGAGATGCAGTCATCATTTTCAAGCATTATGGGAAATGCATTTGACGCAGTTGTGTCAAGAATACAAGACACTTATAATCAGTTACTGCTAAGACGCGATATTTTCGGTGAATAACAGAGACATGTGTTTTGTTGTTAATATTTTTTTAATTAAATAATTAACTAATTATTAATTAATTAACTCTATGTCTGACGCAAAACGTGGCCCAGGCCGTCCGAGAAAATATCCGCCGCCGGAACAAGTACCACGAAATGGTATATCGGATCAAGCACAAGGATCACATAGTGCGATAGAGTTTAGGTATAATGATCACGAGACTATTAAAAATATATACAATACTATACGATCATTAGGCGCGACTATGTTGTATTATATATTCACTGGCGACAAAGTAGTTATAAAATGTGAAGGAAAGTACTCTGATAATCATGCTCGCATAGAATTAGACGCAAAGAAAGTTCATCATTATTTCTTTCGCGGTGAAGACGTGGATGATAATAAATCAGTCACTGTTGGTATTGCGTACTCTTGCGTCGATTGGATGCGCAAACCAGTATGCAAAACATACAAGAATATAACAATTGTATATTCTTCGGAAAAGCCAGTTACTCATCTTGAATTTGTTGTTGAAAGTCTCGACGGCACCCGCGAGTTCAAAAAAGCCCTCGCTGAGTATGATTGTAAAAGTGCTGGTGACGCATTATTCGCACCAGAGTCCGCGTTTGGTCTCTGCTTTAGTCTTCCGGCACATAAATTCAAAGAGTTTGTGAGTAATATTAAGAACTCACACGCTGCGCAAATAACTTTCTCAAAAGAATCAAAGGACACGCCGTTTTATATTGAGTATTTTACTCAAGACAGGTCGGCATTTAATAGAACAAGATGTCCAGATCAATTCACGATAACACACTTGAACTCTGACGACCGACCATTGCATGTGGCAATAGCGGCAAAATACTTGACTTGTCTTAATAGTTCGTTCCCTAAAGGTGCTATATTCCAAATTTACCTCCGCGAAGATACATCTATAATTATCAAGATAAAACTTGATAATGGGACTGTTGACTTAATTATAACAATACCTGTGATTGATGTGCGAGAACAAAGCAAGGATTAATTATTCCATCTTATTTTTTCCAGCAAAAGTTATTTTTCCAGCAGTATACTTATGGATTTAGCACAAGCTATAGTCGAGTCACGAGAGTTACATGCTGTCAAACATCCATATCACCCATATATCATGAAGCTTCTCACGACTTTATTAAGCGTCGGCAACTGGCAGTCTATGAATGAAGAGCGTGTTGAGTACATCAACAAACAATTGTCTGACATTGACCAGTTCGCAGCGGAATTACCAAATGAGCCAGATGAGTATTACTCGCAATTATTAAGGGATATACTCGCGAGGTTAGGCTGTAAAGACTCACCAACAATACACGGCCAAGTACTATTCTTACGCAACTATATAGCCGATCACACTAATGAGTATTCTACAATAAATACTTACTTCTGGTTAAATATCGCTATTGTTATCATTACTGTTGCCATTGTCGCCTTTTATGCCATTAAAAAAGAAGCTGATCAAAAGATTCAACAAAAAGTGGCGATCGACAATTTTACTTAATCACTTTGAGGTTCGTCCAGAAAAAAGAACGCTGACAGAAGATGACTTCTTGTCGCTGTCAGTAGTTGATCTATTTTTTTGTTCGTGAATTATTAAACTCGTCAAGCAGTTTGGCTATCTTAATAAGTTTGCGGGCAACAGCTATATTATTATACTCGAAGTTTGACAAGCTGTCGACCATTTCCTCATATATACGAAGATATTCTTTTACTAATTCGGAACAAATCTGGTATGATTCCTTCTGAGAAGGCTTAGAGACTGTTATTGGAGGGATTTTCACAAGCTTTCTCTTCACCTTTGAGTCGATGACTTCTTTAATATTTTTGTGAAGAGTAACGTAGTTGCGTGATTTGTATCCGATGGCGATAAGGCAATCATTTAATTTATCAGTCGGAAAGCTCATAAGGCGTGCAAGACGCACTGTTGGTTCGCGCGGACAAAATCCCAAGTACTGAAACTTTCTTTCTTTCACCGCCTTTAAGAAGTCGCCGATTTTTGTGTCGAGTTTGGTGTTTGTTAACCATTTAACTTCTATTGGCTTCTTTTTCCATCTAACATCTGGCTGAAATTTGTGTTTGATAGCGGGAATACTATGCGGGAATTCAGGCAAGAAGCTGTAAAGTAATACTAATGATGAAGAGTCAATACTATGTTTGTGGTCAAATTCTTTCCAGGACGCGATGAGTTCGCCGATGTTATTAAGAGGCGCATCTATCTTTTTTTGGCGAATATAATGATTGCGATACTGGATGAACTTTAATAATAACTCTTGCAGGTGGTCTTTCCATAACATAAAAACAGACCGGATACCCATTGTTATCGGTTGATATAATCCTATTTGTTTAGCTATGGCATAGAATACTTTCTCTGGCGGCAGTCGAATGAACTTAGTTATGAACATAATGAGTTCTTTCATAGACAAGTCTGAGCTAATTTCGAACATCTCCGCAACACAATTAATGAGTTTAGGCTCGTATTTTTTATCTAAATGGGCGGAGTCAAAATAAAGATTGGAGAATGAGTGCCATGATGATGTTTTTGATCTTCCGGCGATTCGCGCGCGATTTCCGACCATTATTACTTTTGGTTGCTCATCACGTGGCGCTGGAAATGTTAACGCAGATGCGTCTTTATATTTTTCAATGTCAAACTTTCCTCCTGTAATAATACTTGTCTTCATACTGTTATACTTCTATTTTTATTTTTTTATTTATATTATATACGATGCAAGTTTGGCATAGTCCTAACGAGTGTGCTTTCGACAAACAAAATCCAGTATGTTCGCCGAAAGAAGTTATAGATAGTATTAAAGTATTTCTGGAAAAAAATGGTGTGAAAGCGCCAGCGGAAGCAGCAAAAATTGTTGACGTGGCTAAAAAGACAACTGACTGCAAATCGGAGTCTTGCGTGTTGCAAAAGAAAGAAGTCAAATCAATTATTGGTGAAACTAAAGCACAACAAGTACTCGCAAAGAACTTCAAGCCATCGGGGCCGGCGTTTAGTTTTGATTGGTTAAGTAACAAACACATAGATGACGTACTTAATCAAGTAGAAGTGAAATACAAAGACCGCGGCTTCTTACATATTCCTTATCAAATGAGAGACTTCGCTGATAACCCAGGACCAAATAGTCTTGCAAATATTAATCTTGTTGAGAAATACAAACAAGGTATGCGGACATTTGGCGTTGTCATTAATACTGATTATTCAACCGGTAAAGGCGAGCATTGGTTTGCGTTGTATGGTGATTTGAGTACGTCTCCTATGACATTGGAGTATTTTAATAGTTCCGGTGATGATCCATTAAATGAAATCAACACATGGTTATACAATACAAAGAATAAACTTGAGAAAGAACTTGATACTATTGTGAAAATTATTGTGTGTAGAACACGCCATCAACGCGATTCACATAGTTGTGGTCCATATTCTTTGTATTATATCATTAGTCGCTTGTCTGGTGTGAGATACGAGACATTTCATAACACAGTTATACCCGATAAAAACATGCACGAGTTTCGTAAGCACTTATTCCGACACGACAAATAAAGTAAGAAAAAATTGAAAGTATCAGTGGTAAGTTATACCATGTCTATCGAAAGCAGAATAATTAAAAGTAATGTTAAGTTATCAGAGCTAGAGACTCTGATTAATCGTACATTACAAAGTAAAAACTCTTACTCGTTGCTTGAATACATATTAAATAAAAAAATTACTGTGTCAAATGTATTGGATTTCATACCCGCATCAGATCACATAAAGTATCGTACTTTATTAGTAATACCTATTATTAACATGACAATCGACCAATATTTGTTGTATAAACGTTATGCGAAACTTAGCGACTCATTCCTCGAGGTTACTTGTGCTTTATTAGCCGAAAAGCCGCATCTTGGTGTCCTCAGATATATGGTAATGCGCGAATTCTTCCCTCGCTGTTATTCAGAGGGTGTATTTGAGTTCATTATACCTAAAATACGCGAAATATTTGAAAATGATGAGGTTTTGCTAGATAGCCTTGATTATAATATTAATTGCACTATTTCTAAGTGGAAAGCGTCAAAAACCCCTAAAAAGTACCAAATAGTAGCCCATAATAGCATTTTAGAGCATATTAAATTAAATAAAAATAATGAAAAATATATACGCATTATATAAGGAAAAATTGATTTTTTCCCCCCTAGTACTGACAATTCCGCGTTTCGCCGTCTTGTCCCAAGCTTTCTGAAAATGGCCGTCAACAATGCTTTCGAAAAAAAAAAACAAAAACATTTTGATAATATCCAAGATATTAGTCCAAAAAGATACAGTGCATTACTTAGTTTAATTTCTGAAGAAAAGACCATGGAAAAATATTTCTCTAGATTTAGTCATACTGGTATCTTTCCAGCATATGATAAATTAACCTTTGAACATAAACGAATGTTGTCTTTTGCGACTATTGCCCGAAACACATTTACTGCTCATTTCAAGTCTGATCAAATTTTCAAGCGGGCAACTTTGTCTGAGGGGGGAAAAACATTGTACGTGTATTCTATGAATGCAGTTCCACTCGTTCAAGAGATATATTTTGAGCCTTTAGACAACAAGAAAGGCTGGAGAATACTCAAGGACGCTCACAAGAAAAACATCATCGTATTTACTAGTGAAAAGTTGTGTGAACAAGTTAGTTCTGCCGTATTGTGCTTGTGTTCTAAAAACGATACTCTTCGCGCTCTGAAGTACGTTTTTAACATTGATCACAAAAAGGTTAGACATTTAACTTCTTGTCTTACTGGTTACGCTGGTATAAATGACATTTATATCGCTGATAATGTCTTTCCGATTGGAAAAATTACGGGTAAGATTGTCTATGAGAAGAGGAATAAATCGTCAGGATCTTGGAAAAAAGCAAAATTCACCAAAGTTCAATGCTTCGAAATGCATCGTATGATTTTCCTTGCTCGTAAGGAAAAAGCGTTAGCTAATAGGCTAGCAACAGCACAAACTGTCGCTGCAAAGGCATATCATGAAAAAGCCATTAAACAAAATAATAGCAAAATGGAAAAGTTGGTGAAGTCTTACGGGAAAAAATATAGACAACGTCCAGGATACAAAATTCTGCCAAAAAATTTAGTAAATACAGCACGAGAATTTGTTAAATTTAAATTGGGCATGAATGACAAACTTATGACTTTAATTAATATGTTAGATGATGACATGTTGGCGCAAATCAAATCTGTAGATAACATTGCGGAATTAAGAAAAAGAGTGACACTCACAAATCAGGTTGAACAACCAGAAGAAATTGAACAACATTTGATCGAGTCAGATGATGTTAGTGTCTCTGGGATGTCAAATAATTCCGATGCTAAATCTAAAAGTTCGATCGGCGAAAAGGTAGAAGTGACATCAGTGCAAGATAAATTACAAGCAATGCTGGACGGCGCGAAGAAACCTGAAGAGAGGGCTGCACTAATAGAAAATTTTGGAAGACGAGGGTTTATCGTTGAAAATGATATCGTGAAACCCGACCCCAAATCCAAATCTTAATCTTTGTATTTTGCACCGATTAATTTTTTTTCTTCTTTTTTCTTCTTAAAGATGACTTCATTACATGGTTTGTTCTTCTCGATGAATGGTTTGAGTATATCAAGCAAATTTGATACGAAGTAACTCACGTCAGACTCTCGATTGTTGTCCCAAAAGCTGATTCTTAACACACCTCTTTTTACTGACGGCGGCGCACCAATCGCAGTCAATACATGTGATGCTTTGTCGGATTTCGTGAGGCATGCTGATGTAATGGAAACGATAATACCACGTTCATCTAACTCTTTTTTAATCTTGATGTTGCAGACTTTCTCATCTGTATTGCTGACAAACGCTAATAATAGTGTATTGGGAAGACGCGATTCCTCGTCCTTCATAGGTGGACCTAGTACCAGGAACTCAAACAAGTGACTTGGTGGTAGTTCGTTGACATAACTGTAATAATTGCCCAAAGGTATACTCCTTGCGATGTCTTTTACTGTCTTAAGACATAAGTACCTCAGACGCTGGTTTTTCTCTTCGCGATCGGTCATGGCAATTGATAAAGCCACTGTACCAGCTGCTATTCCCGCGACGTTCTCTGTTCCGCCGCGAAGTTGACTTTGTTGAGAGCCCGGAATAAACGCTTTAAGGCCATATCCTTCTCTGAATTTCCGCAGAATGACAAGTAATCCTGTGCCAGTGATGCCGCCGAATTTGTGAAAACTCGCTGAGAGAGACGCGACACCAATAGTTTTCACGTCGACATTAATCTTTCCCACTGCCTGGACAGCGTCGCAGTGCACCGGAATGCCCGCGGGACCAATTTTTGACGCATTTCGACAAATCTCAGCGATGTTATTTATCGCGCCGGTCTCGTTATTTGCGTACATGACGCAAATAAGACAAGTATTTGGCTGCGCGTACTTCTCAATGTCTTTGGCTACACGCCCATATATGTCAACTGGAAGCAAAGAATACTCAATAGAACCGCTTTTTTCTAGCTCAATGCAGTGTGTTATTAATGATGAGTGCTCCACAGAGCTGATTAATATATGTGGTTTCTTTCCAGTACATGCTCTGTATGCTTCCGTGGTCATGCGAATGATAGATGTATTTGACTCAGTCGCGCCGGATGTGAAGATGATATCGTGTTCATGCGCATTGAGTGTTTGTTGGATATACGTGATACACTTCTTTATTTCATCACGGGCTGGTTCGGCAAATCGACTATCAGATGATGGGTTGTATCGGTGCATGTTTCTTTTGTTGAATATCTTTAATACTCGCTGGTCAACCTCGCGAGTTGTCGCATTGTTGTCGAGATAAACTGGCTGTTTACGCATCCTTATATTAATGCAAAAAATAAACTCATCTAAATCAATTTCACTTCTGTTGCTGTGTACTAACGAGATACCTTAATCTTTCATGCGAATCTATCTCTAATTCTAAAAGACTAATAGCCGCCATCGCCCGCTCGAGACGCTCTGCCTCGACATCATTGTCTTTTTTCATAGCAGCCGCGGCAAGTGCCCGAGTGGCATCATTATATCTGATGCGGGCTTTGACGACATCTTTATATTGTTCATTATACTTTTCTGTTATTTCCTGAACTGTCTTATTGTCGACTGCTTTATTGTCGGAGACAGGATCCTCGGAGACGGATGCTTTACTGTCAGAGACTGGTACCTCTTCGATAAGCTTCTTACTCTTGTTCTTACTCATGGCATATCATCATACTCGCTAATATTTAGCAGTAATTTTCCTAGAGTGCTCGTGACTCATCTGGATAAATATACTCAAACTCCATGGTAAGAAGAAGACGCTTAGACTCAAAGTATGTTGTGAAGTTAAGACCATATACACGATTATCTTTATACGATATAAGACCGGCTTCTGTTATTCCGGCGTAGTTCGACTCAATAAGCAAATTTAAGTTGTCGATGATTTGAGCAACTCGGTATCGCCGTGTAATAGCGCCCGAATCAGTAATAGCTATCCCGTCACCAGTTTTGAAGTCTGTTGTGAAAGTAGTACCAGTACCTGTAATTGCGTTACTACCATTAACCACACCAACAGTACCAGTGATTTGGTAGTATAAACTCGCCGTGGAAATAGGAATAGAGAACGTCGTTGTTGACAAAACTATCACTGTGAATGTCGCCGAGTTGATAGTTTTAATGAGAATGTCGTCGACTACTGGATTATATGTGGTGAAACCAGTGATTGACACACGATTTCCTGTTCGCAAATTATGTGGAGTTGGCGCAGTTGACACAATTGTCGGCGATCCATACGAAGAAACAAATGAAAGTAGTCTATCTGCGTCAAATGGCACAATAGTCGTAGCAGCAGCAAATGAGACTGTCAGAGTACTTAGAGTCGTGACTGGCTGGACAAATCGAAATCGCCCATTATTCTGCTCGTAACAATTCAAGTCGATCCAATCACCGTCAACAGTTGTCTTGAACACAATATGATAACGACGGCCTTCTTGCGCGATAACAGCTTGACTCGCAAACTCGTCTATTAACATGTTTATTTGTTTGTATTCTGTGTCGCCACTGCCGTCTGATGGATATGGAAGACGTGTTGGATACACGCGAAGAGCGACGATATCACGCAAACTACCAATGACGTTGACGGCTCCGGGTGCTTGTTCGCGGATATTTACAACGTTCCACTTGTAGAATGTTGTTCCGCCCTCATTGAGTAGGCGGTATTTTGAGTCAAGGTTAACGTATGCTTTACGGTTGCGCGCCACTGGATTAAAGATTCTTTGTATTTCGCGGTCGCTGGATTGACCAAGAATACTCGAGACAAATACTGACAATCCAGATTTGAATGATACGTCTTTCTTTGCTTCTTGACTTGTCGCCACGTCATTTTCACCGACAACACCAATTTCGCTATCAAGATAGTCCTTGAACTCTTGTTCTTTACTTCTCGGTAAAACAGATTTAGCTTCTTGTGCTTTGCGGAGTTTCCCGACACATATTTTTACTAATGAAGCATGAATTTGCGTTGGTGACTGTCTCTCTACGCGTTCTGGGTCGATATTTTTTACAAGATTAATAATTAAATCCTTCTCAGTTCTCTCGAGCAAGCGGCCAATCTGTTTTGACACATTGATGGCGACACTTGTGATAAACTCAGGATTATTAATTTGGAGGATATTATTCCTCCCTTTGTATGTGAATGAATTATCGGATATATCCATGAGTATATACATAGTTTTATTTTTTTACTTAAAAAATAAAGAGACTATGCTGAGTTACATCAAATAACTATTCTCCCACCATACACGGTTCTCGGTGTCTCGCATTTCATTATGATAATATTGATACCACTTGAGTACAGAATTACGGTTTTGTATGTCTGAGGCAAGCTTACTTTTTTGTCCTTGTATTAAAGACAATCTTGCGCCGCGGTCATCACCATTATTAGCGTATTGTTCATATGTTCGCAGTATATATGGATCTACCGGTATATCTTTGAAAGGGCGAACGGGCTCAATGTTTGGTTTCTTGCCGACATTTTTTATTTCATCTGTCTTTGCTGCTTCAGTAATACAACTTTTCTCCGGCGACTCATCAGGAAAGATATTACTTCCACCGAAATTTGGTTCCGCTATTAAGTCATTAAAATTTTGTTGTTTTATACTGGTGTACGGATCAATATGTGCCTTGCATATTAGTATTATAACAATAATAATTGTCACTAACACGATAGCTATTAAAATATATTTGAACATAACTATATAAGTTATTAAATTATTAATATAAATATATATACTGTTTCAAGTATCAAATGGACGAAGGATCACTAAAGAAGCAAATAGAAACCTCTACTAGATTTTATCAGAACACATGTAAACTGATAAAACTAGCGGAAACTAAAATGAAAGAACTTAAGATTGATGGATTCGATGACCACGTAAGTTCAGTAAAAAATCTACTAAATATGATCTCCGGTGACAAATGGGTTTTGTTGAAAAAATCAGCGCCAAAGTTCATTTCATTAAAAGACAGGTTGATGAAAAAAGATGATTCTTTATTCTCAGATGTTGATAACAAAGAAATAACACAATTCATTAAGGAAGGGTCTGCTCATGAAAAAATGCAAAAAGAATTATTGCTTTGTATTAAAATGTTAATGAAACATATAACAGAGGCTGAGAAGAAGGAAATCTGGAAAATATTATTGTTGATGTTAATGGATGCTTTAGAGTATTATAAAATAACAAAAATCAAAGAGTAAATAACAGGTTAATTAATTTTTTTTAGTTTAAATACAAATGCTCTTAGTAGGTAAGTATCAATCATGAAGTCAAAAGCGAGAGTACTCAAGGTTAAGCAGAAAGAAAGTGAGAATTTTCATCACATTTTTTCGCAGATGATCGGCAGCAAAAATGCTGACAAAAAGATTATAGTGCCAAAGATTATTGACATAAAAGACGATGTCAGTACTCTTTTACAACATCTGCAAGACATAACTGAGAATAAAAATGTGGTAAAAATTCCGCTTATCGCACAAGAGATAAAGAGAGCTAAGTCTTTCATTAATATCTTTAATCAGAAGCACAACATCAAACCTGGAGTGAAGTATAACAGACAAAATTGTATGAGAGACATTAACGAAGAAGAAGCTAATGATGTATATAATTATCTTTGTGACTCCAAAGAGATAAGGACAATTATCTACCCATTAGGCTTGCTTAATGAATACAAGGCAAACTTTGACAACATTGATGCCATAAAAGACGACTTCATTACTCGTGCAGGGGCTGACTTTCGCCCGTTGCCTTATTTTCGTATTGATTATGTGTCAACATGGCGTATGGAGGGCGATTTTGTCCCAAAGCTGAAGAAAGACTTAATGATATTCTTACATAACGTTTATAAGTTGAGTAATCACGTATATGAAATAGTTACTAGTCCTAAAGTTGATATTAATGAGTTTAGTGAGTCAGCTGTGAAAGTCATTCTTTCACTAAAAAAGAAAATATCCGGATGTGATGATGCGTTCAAAGCACTCGAAAACTCAGTTGGTTTATTAAAGTCAAAGTTTCCGGTGTATTACAAAGAATCTATTAAAGCTAACCAGCCCCAGTTAATCATTGCTAGTTTTATTAGTGATGTTTCTGCGGCGAACAAAAGTAATTCGCGAGTCGTAAGACAATTCAAGAAGCTGTCGATAGCAGTGCAAAAAGACTTCGACTCGTCTCAGGTAAAAGACCCCAAAGTTACTAAGTTATTCAAGTTTCTTAATAAAGCTATTGGTGCGTTTGACAAGTCTGCAGAACCAGAGAAGGCTTCTTGTGGTGATTCAGCCACAAACTACAAAAAGATTATGAAGTTCATTAATGAAGACATTGAGTCAGAACCCGTCGAGAAAGCCGAACCTGTTGATGAGAAGAAAAAAGCAGAGCCGGCGGAACCCGTGGTGGCGGAAGAGCATTTACCAATTTTACAACCTGAGCAAAAGAAGCCCGTTGAATTAGAATTACATGAAGAGATGTCTTTATTAAGCTTAGAAGATAAAGCTCCTCTTGAAGATAAAGAC
>JACCDR011056025.1_pt1 | contig 13097 bp, 10 predicted proteins | sample 7446431 | NCBI WGS metagenome assembly JACCDR01 (sample SAMN15323443, study PRJNA562643) | freshwater metagenome | isolation source: river surface water | place: USA:Blue River Watershed | collected 2017-08-17
CAAGCCGCCGCCCAGGTGCTGGCCAGCGACGACTATGCGCTGGAGGTGCGGGCCGCAGAAACACAATGGCAGCGCGCCGGCATCCAGTCGGTGCCGGCGGTGGTGATCAACCAGCGCCACCTCATCTCGGGCGGGCAGCCGCCCGAGGTGTTTGAAGACGCGCTGCGGCGCATCGCCGCTGAGGCCGAGGCGTGAGCGGCTGAGAGCCTGAGCGTCTGACCAGCCACCCACCTGCTGCCCATGCCGCGCAACATCGAGGTCAAGCTGCGCGTGGCCAACCGCGACGCGCTGCTGCCGCTGGCGCAGGCCTTGTGCGCTGAAGGGCCGCAGCACATCGCCCAGGACGACACCTTTTTCCACGCCCGGCAGGGCCGGCTGAAGCTGCGCCAGTTTGTCGATGGCCGTGCCGAACTCATCCACTACCACCGCGACAACACCGCTGCCGCCAAGGCCAGCGACTACGTGCGGGTGCCCGCGCCCGACCCCGCCGCGCTGCGCGAGGCGCTGGCGCGGGGCTGCGGCGTGGCCGGCCGCGTGCGCAAAAGCCGGCTGCTGCTGATGGCCGGCCGCACGCGTATTCACCTCGACCGCGTGGAAGGCCTGGGCGACTTTCTGGAGCTGGAGGTGGTGCTGCGCGAGGGCGAAACCGACCATGCGGGCCAGGCCGAGGCGCAGCAGGTCTTGCAGGCGCTGGGGCTGCAGCACGCGCCGCAAGAGGCCGGGGCCTACCTGGACCTGCTGGCGCTGCAACCTGCCTTGCCGCCGGGCTTAGAACCAGCCCAATCCCCGGCTTGAAGCCCGCGCCCGCCATCACCGCGCCGCCGCCCCCCGGGCCGCTGCTCGAGGTGCAAGACCTGCACGTCACGCTGCAAACCGCGCGCGGGCCGGCGGACGCACTGCGCGGCGTGTCCTTCACACTGCAGCGCGGGCACACGCTGGGGCTGATAGGCGAATCGGGCTGCGGCAAGAGCATCACCGCGCTGGCGCTGATGGGCCTGCTGCCCGAAGCTGCGCGGCTGGCCGGCCGCATTCACTTTGACGGCCAGGCGCTGCACAGCCTGCCCGAGCCGGCCCTGTGTGCACTGCGCGGCCGCCGCATCGGCATGGTGTTTCAAGAACCGATGACGGCGCTGAACCCGCTGCACACCATAGGGCAGCAGGTGGCCGAACCGTTGCGGCTGCACCTGGGGTTGTCGCGCAGCGCCGCGCAGGCGCAAGCGCTGCGCCTGCTGGACAAGGTGCAACTGCCGCAAGCCGCCCAGCGGCTGCACAGCTACCCGCACCAGTTGTCGGGCGGCCAGCGCCAGCGGGTGGTGATTGCGATGGCACTGGCCTGCGCGCCCGACTTGCTGGTGGCCGACGAGCCCACCACGGCGCTGGACGTGACGCTGCAGCGCGAGGTGCTGCAGCTCATCAGCGAACTGGTGCGGCAAGACGGCATGTCGCTGCTGCTCATCAGCCACGACCTGGGCGTGATGGCCGACACCGTTGAACAGCTGCTGGTGATGTACACCGGCCAGGTGGTGGAAAGCGGGCCCACGGCCCACGTCTTCCAACGCCTGGCGCACCCCTACACACGCGGGCTGTTTGCAGCCCGGCCGCGGCTGGGTTTGCCGCGTGGCACGCGGCTGGCCACCATCGCCGGGCGTGTGCCCGACATCCACGCCATGCCCGCCGGCTGCGCTTTTGCAGCGCGCTGCAGCCACACCACCGACGCCTGCCGCGCGGCACCACCGGCGTTGCAGGTGCTGGGTGCCGGGCACGCGGTGCGCTGCATCCACCCCCTGGGTGTGCACGCACCACCCGCAGCCGATGTTTGAAGCCCATGGCTGACTCCGCCGCCACCGCCCCGCCGCTGCTGCAGGTGTTGAACCTGGGCCAGCGCTACCGCCTGCCCCGGCAGCACCTGTGGGCGCCGGCACCCGAGGTGCAGGCGCTGGACGGCGTGAGCTTCACGCTGCGCGCCGGCCAGAGCCTGGGCGTGGTGGGCGAGTCGGGTTCGGGCAAAAGCACGCTGGCGCGGCTGGTGATGGCGCTGGAGCGGCCCACACAAGGCCAGGTGTTGATGCACGGTGTGGACCTGCACAGCCTGCCGGCCGCCGAACTGCGGCGCGCACGGGCGCAGTTGCAGATGGTGTTTCAAGACCCCTACGGATCGCTGGACCCGCGGCGCACCGTGCTGCAGACCGTGGCCGAGCCGCTGGCCGTGCTGCTGGGCGCCAGCCGCGCCGAGCAGCGCGAACGTGCCGGCGAGGCGCTGGACGCCGTGGGCCTGCGCAGCAGCGACGGCCACAAGTACCCGCACGAGTTTTCAGGCGGCCAGCGCCAGCGCATCGCCATCGCGCGTGCGTTGATCACCAGGCCCCAGCTCATCGTGGCTGACGAGCCGGTGAGCGCGCTCGACGTGTCGGTGCAGGCCCAGGTGCTGAACCTGATGCAGGACCTGCAAGAGCGGCTGGGCATCACCTACCTGTTCATCAGCCACGACCTGGCGGTGGTGGACCTGGTGTGTGACGATGTCATCGTGTTGCACCAGGGCCGCGTTGTGGAGCAAGGCCCTGCCGACGAGCTCTTCAACAACCCCCAGCACGCCTACACCCGCCGGCTGCTGGCCGCCGTGCCGGGCCGGCAGGGCGGGCGCACAGCCGGCCCGCCGGCATGACCCCGCCACAGCACAGGCGCCTGAACACCACCTTCACCAGCCCACACCAGCCCGCATGAAAACGCCCATCAACACACACACACAGCCCGTCTACCGGCTTGCCGACACGCACCGCCGCACACCGCTGCTGTTGTGCCTGGGCGCCGCCGCAGCCGTGCTGCACTTACCCGCGCTGGCCTCGGGCGGCGTCGCGGCCAGCGACCCGCGTGCGGCGGCGGCGGCGGTGGTTGCCAAACGCAGCACCGCAGAAGAGGTCAACACCAGCCGCCAGGCGCTCACCAAAGTGCTGGTGCTGCAATGCACGCGTGATGCCGACTGTGCCACCGTCGGCGTTGGCGCCCGGGCCTGCGGTGGGCCCGAGCAGTACTTGGCCTATGCCGTGCGCGACACCCCGCCGGCCGCGCTGCAACAGGCCAACGAGCGTTATGCCGCGCTGCGCAAGAAACTACTGGAAGAGCGGGGTGAGATGTCCACCTGCGAAGTGCTGCCCGACCCCGGGGCGCAGTGCTCGTCTGCCGGCCTGTGCCAGGTGCCCACACCACCCGGCGGGCGCCGTGGTGGTCTGCCGGGCGCCCAGGCCCGGTAGGGCGCGCTCAAAGTGTATAAACGCCATCAATATCTCGCATGTCAACCCGGTCACGGTACGCAAAGTGCTAGGTCTGCAAGCCTGGGCTGAACACGGACCTGACCGTTGCCGAACGGTCGCTGGTGGGCGATTTGTTCAATCGCGATGACCAGCGCGGCGCGTATTCCCTAACCACACAAGGCTGTGCAAGATGACCCGAGCCCCCCTGTCGCGTGCGGTCGCCGATGGCCGCGCTGTGCTGTCGCCCGGCATGAGCGGGCTGCCGGTGATGGACGTGTTGTGCTCGCACTTCGTGCTGACACTCACGCTGCGCCAGGCTGGCCGCTTTAACCTGCGGCGCGACTGGAACAGCCTGCTGTCGCTGGTGGGCCGCCACCTGGTGTGGCCGGCGCCGGTGCTGGCGCGCGTGCGCAGCTACCTGAAGCAGCGCTGCAAAGGCAACGCGCAGTGGAAAGGCCACGAGCTGCTGACCGACGCCGCGTTCATAGAACGTTATGGCGTCTGGCGCGGGCCCTATGAAGAAGGCACGCTGTTTTTCTACATCGACGAGTACATCAAAGACTCACCGAAAGACCTGCTCACCGCGCTGGGCGCCACCTGCGAGTGGATGGCGCGGCGGCTGAAAAAAGAGTCGACGCTGGTTGAGAAAAACATCGACGCACTGGCCGGCTTGCTGCAGTTGAACCCGGCCGAGCGTGCGCTGCTGCTGTACGGCACGCTGGCGCGTTACCAGCGCGACTTGCGCGGGCTGCTGGTCGAATTCAAGGTCAGCAATGCACAAGAGGCCTACGCCGCGCTGGCTGCGGTGGCCGGTGTCGAGGCCGGGGACGTGGCCGAAGCGCTGCGTGCCGGCTCACGGCTGGAACGTATCGGCATGGTGGAAAACCTGATCTCCGAGCAGAACATCACCGACCTGGCCGACTTGATGAAGGTCAGCGAGCAACTGCCGCCGGTGCTGATGCGCGAGTACCGCGCCCCGGGTGAGTTGATGGCGGTGTTCACGCGCCCTGTGGCCCAGAGCGAGCTGCAGGTGTCGGACTTCAGTTTTGTGCAGGCCGATGTCGACGTGCTCACGGCGCTTTTGAAAAACGCCAACCAGCGCAAGGAGCCTGGCGTCAACGTGCTGCTGTACGGCCCGCCCGGCACCGGCAAAACCGAACTGGCCAAAGTGTGCGCCGCCGCCGCCGGGCTGCAGCTGTACGAAGTGGAATATGCCGACCGCGACGGCAACAGCCTGTCGGGCCGCGACCGCTACCGCAGCCTGCAGATCAGCCAGGTGTTCCTGAAAGGCAGCCCGCAGGTGGCGCTGCTGTTTGACGAGGTGGAAGACGTGTTCCCGCCCATCAGCAGCGAAGCGGCCACGCTGATGGCGCGCATGGACAGCGCTGACGTGCCGGCCTCTTCCAGCGTCAGCGGCAAGGCCTGGGTGAACCAGATCCTGGAAACCAACCCGGTGCCGGTGATCTGGGTCACCAACCGCATCGAACAAATCGACCCCGCGTTTCGCCGCCGCTTTCAGTACCACCTGCTGCTGAAAAGCCCGCCGCCGGGCGCGCGCGAAGGCCTGGTGCAGCGTGCGCTGGCCGGTGTGCCCGTGAGCCCCGGTTTTGCCGCCCGGCTGGCCGAGCGCAAAGGCCTGACGCCGGCGCAGATCCGCACCGCGGTGCGCTTTGCGCGGCTGGCGCAGCCGGTGGACGGCACGGCCGACGCCGCTGTAACCGCTGAAACCGCCACCGCCACCCCCTTCGAGCTGCTGATCGAGCGCCAACTGGCCCATGCCGACAAAGCGCTGGGGGGCAGCCACAGCCGCGAAAAGGGCGCGCGGCCGGTGGTCACCGAATACGACCTGTCGCTGCTGAACGTGGAGTCGCGTTTTGAGGTGCCGCGCATCGTGGAGGCGCTGGCGCGCCGTGGCCACGGCACGCTGTGTTTCCACGGCGCACCGGGCACTGGCAAAACGGCGCTGGCCGAGCACATCGCACGCGCGCTGGGCCGGCCGCTGATGGTGCGCCAGACCAGCGACATCGCCAGCAAGTACGTGGGCGAGACCGAGCAGAACATGGCCAAGATGTTCGACGAGGCCACGACCGAAGGCGCGGTGCTGCTGCTGGATGAGGCCGACAGCTTTCTGCGCAGCCGCCGCCTGGCCGAGCGCAACTACGAGATCACCGAGGTCAATGAAATGCTGCAGGGCATGGAGCGTTTTGCCGGCGTTTTCATCTGCACCACCAACCTGTTTGAAGAGCTGGACGAGGCGGCGTTGCGGCGTTTCACCTTCAAGGTGAAGTTCCAGCCGCTGACACCCGAGCAGCGTGTGCGCATGTTCGTGGCCGAGGCGCTGGGCGGCCGGGAGGCGGCGCTCACCGCCGAGCAGCGCAACCGCCTGCTGGCGCTGGACCAGCTGGTGCCGGGCGACTTTGCCGCCGTGCAGCGCCAGGCGGTGATCTTGGACCAGGTGCTGCAAGCCGACGAGTTTTTGTGTCAACTCGAAGGTGAACACAAGGTGAAACCGGGCGTTCGGCAGCGCCGCGGCATCGGCTTCCAACGCTGAGAGGCTCAAAGGCTCAGGGGGGCCGGCAGTCCACGCACCTGCTGTTACATACCAGCGCGGCTACTTTGGCGCGACAAAGTTGGCGTTCGGGCCGGGCCTGTTGCCAAAAACCACACCTGACGCGGCTGCAAACGCCGTTAACCCCCTCGGGCCGGGGTCAGAACGGTCGACCGCAGCCGCCGAGCAGTGCGATCATCGCGGTCGTGAACCGAACAGCCCGCCTGCCCGCATGAACCCCACTGCTGTTACTGCTGCCGCCGACTCGTCGCCGCTGATGTGGGTGTTGGCCGCCATCGTGGCCGTCCTCACCGCCAGCATCTGCCAGGGCTGGCTGAAGCAAGCCCAGATCAAACCCACGCTCCAGCAGAACTGGAAAATCTCCATCCTGGGTGCGGTGGTCATGGGCACCGGTTTCACCACGGCGGTGTTGCTGGCACAAGCGGCTGAAGCGCTGCCATTTCCGGTCGGCTACCGCCTGCGTGATGCACCCTTGTTGTGGCTGGCCTCGATGATTCTGTTTTGGCCGCCGTTGGCGCTGCTGGGCTGTCGCTACCGCTGGCCGCACGTTGTGGGTGCGGGTGTGATGATCGCCCTGGTGTCACTGGCCATGCCTTTTGGCTGGGCCAGCGCGGCCGGCCTCCGCCCCGGCCTGACTTGGCGGCTGGACGCCGCCACCGTGGCCGCCCTGTGCGGCATGGTGGGCATGGTCGTTTCTCTGTTCATGGTGTTTTCGGCGATGGCACGCGCCACGTACCGGCGCACCATGTGGCGTGTCGGTGCTGCGGTGTTGATGGGCATGACGCTGCTGGCCAGCCATCAGATGCTGATGGCCGGCACCAACCTGTCGGCGCAGGTGGGCTCGGTGTTCAGGACCGAAGTGCCTTCGTCGCTGCTGTGCCTGTCGCTGGGCGTGATGGTGCCGCTGGTGTGGTCGCTGCTGCTGCTGGACCTGTATCTGCGCCGCAAGGAACAGCGCCGCCTGGAGCGGCGCGACAAACGCCACCGCCGCCAGCGGGAAATCATGGCGCGCGAGTCACGCTCGCTGGTCAGCCAGGCCACCCAGGCTTTTGATGACGCCCCCCCTGCGGTGGCAGTCGTGAATTCCTCAGCGGGCGCAGCCGCCAGTCAACAAGGCTGAGAGCCCGTACAGCATTACGCCGCGCGCAGCGCGGCTCGGGCTTCCTACAATCCGCGTATGAAAAACACCTCGGCCTTTACCCGTGGCGCCGCATTGGCGCAGGTGCTCAGCCAGCGCATCGCCATCATTGACGGTGCCATGGGCACCATGATCCAGCGCTACAAGCTCGGCGAAGCCGACTTTCGCGGCCCGCGCTTTGGGGCGCACGACAAGGACCTGAAAGGCAACAACGACCTGTTGGTGCTGACCCGGCCCGACGTGATACACGAGATTCACGACCAGTACCTGGCCGCCGGAGCCGACCTGATCGAAACCAACACCTTCGGCGCCACCTCCATTGCGCAGGAAGACTATGGGCTGGCGCACATCGCGCGCGAGATGAACGTGGCGGCGGCACGCATCGCGCGCCAGGCGGCCGATGCCCACAGCACACCCGACAAACCGCGTTTTGTGGCCGGCGCGTTGGGCCCGACGCCGCGCACCGCCAGCATCAGCCCCGACGTGAACGACCCCGGCGCGCGCAACACCAGCTTTGACGAACTGCGGGCCGCCTACCGCGAACAGGCCGAAGGCCTGCTCGAAGGCGGTTGTGACCTGTTTTTGGTGGAAACCGTGTTTGACACCTTGAACGCCAAGGCCGCCATCTTTGCGCTGGACGAGTTGATGGAAGACAGCGGTGAGCGGCTGCCGGTGGTGATCAGCGGCACCGTCACCGACGCCTCGGGCCGCATCCTCAGCGGCCAGACCGTGGCCGCGTTTTGGAACAGCGTGCGCCACGCACGGCCGCTGGCGGTGGGCTTGAACTGCGCGCTCGGTGCGGCCGTGATGCGCCCCTACATCGAAGAACTGGCCAAGGTGGCTGGCGACACGTACATCAGCTGCTACCCGAACGCCGGCCTGCCCAACCCGATGAGCGACACCGGCTTTGACGAAACACCGGCCGTCACCGGCAGCCTGCTGGAGGAATTCGCCAAGGCCGGCTTCCTGAACATCGCTGGCGGGTGCTGTGGCACGACACCCCAGCACATTGCCGAGATCGCCAAGCGGGTGGCGCACTACCGGCCCCGGGTGCGGCACGACAAGCTGTTTACGCCGTTGCTGGCAGCCTGAAGAACGGGCCGCTTTTGGCGGCTTTGGGCACCGGGCGCTAAATCTCCACCTTGGTGCCCAGTTCAACGATGCGGTTGGTGGGCAGGCGCAGGAAGTCGGCCGCTGCAGCGGCGTTGCGGTGCATGCTGGCAAACAGCTTTTCGCGCCACATCGCCATGCCGCCGCCAAAGGTGGGCACCACGGTGTCGCGGCTCAGAAAGTAGCTGGTGTCCATGGGCTCCAGCTCCACACCGCGGGCCTGCAGCAGTTTCAGCGCCTCGGGCACGTCGGGTTCGTTTTTGAAGCCGAAGTGCAGCGTCACCTGCCAGCAGTTGTGGCCGAGGGACTCAACCTCGCAGCGCTTGTCAAAACCCACCCAGGGCACTTCGTGGTGGCGCACGCTGACAAACAGGTTCTGCTGGTGCAGCACCTTGTTGTGTTTCAGGTTGTGCAGCAGCGCAAAAGGCGTGGAGCCCGATTCGGCGGCGAGAAACACCGCCGTGCCTTCCACCCGCACCGGCGGCGCCAGGAACAGCGACTCCAGAAAGTCCTTCAGGCCGATGGACTCGCTGCGCAGGCGCTGTGACATCAAGCGGCGGCCGGCCTTCCACGTCATCATCAGCGTGAACATGGCCGCGCCGATGAGCAGCGGGAACCAGCCGCCATCCAGCACCTTCACCACGTTGGCGCTGAAGAACACCAGGTCAACAGCAAAAAACGCTCCGGTAGCGGCCACGCACACCCACAGCGGCAGCTTCCAGGCGTAGCGGATGACAAAGAAGGTCATCACGGTGGTGATGGTCATGTCGATGGTGACGGCAATGCCATAGGCACTGGCCAGCGCGCTGCTGCTGCCAAACATCACCACGGCAAAAACCACGCAGCCGTACAGCGCCCAGTTCACGAAGGGCACGTAAATCTGCCCGGTGTCGCGCACGCTGGTGTGCAGCACGCGCAGGCGCGGCATGTAACCCAGTTGCACGGCCTGCTTGGTGACCGAGAAGGCGGCCGTGATCAGCGCTTGTGAAGCAATCACCGTGGCCAGCGTGGCCAGGCCGATCAAGGGAAACAGCGCCCACTGCGGCGCCATCTCGAAAAACGGGTTCTGCACGTTTTGCGGGTGCTGCAGCAGCATCGCGCCCTGGCCAAAGTAGTTCAGCAGCAGCGCCGGCATCACCACCGCAAACCAAGCACAGCGTATGGGTGTCTTGCCGAAGTGGCCCAAATCGGCATAAAGCGCCTCGGCCCCGGTGACACACAGCACCACCGCGCCCAGCGCGACAAAGGCCGTGCCCGGGTGGGCAAACAGGAAACCCAGCGCATGGTGCGGCGACAAAGCCACCAGCACCGCTGTGTTGCTGGCGATGTGCTGCACGCCCAGCACCGCCAGCACCACCATCCACACCAGCGTGATGGGCCCGAACAGGCGCCCGACGATGGCAGTGCCAAAGCGCTGCGCCGCAAACAGCGCGGTCAGCACCAGCAGCGTGACGGGCACCACATAACGGTGCAACTGCGGCGCTGCCACTTCCAGCCCTTCCACCGCCGACAGCACCGAGATGGCCGGCGTGATGACACCGTCGCCAAAAAAGATGGCGGTGCCGAAGATGCCCAGCATCAGCAGGCGGCGGCGCAACACCGGCTTGTGTTTGACCGCCTGCGTGGCCAGCGCCAGCATGGCGATGAGGCCCCCTTCGCCATTGTTGTCGGCGCGCAGGATCAGCGTCACGTACTTCAGCGACACCACCACCGTCAGCGTCCAGAACACCAGGCTCAGGATGCCCAAAATGTTGGCCGGCGTCAGCGGCACACGGCCGTGCGCAAACACCTCTTTCAGCGCATACAGCGGGCTGGTGCCGATGTCGCCATACACCACGCCCACAGCCGCCAGCGTGAGCGCGGCCAGTGCCGATGCACTGCGGGGGGGGTGACGAGGGGCTGACATGAAAACTTCGCTGCCGCATTGTGCGCTGAGTCGGGGCACACCCTGCAACAGATTGCTGCACCGCAGCAACGGTGCTGGCGCGGCGGCGCCCGCCTGCAGGGGTTATCAGTCGAAGTTTTCGGCGTCGGGGTCGGTGGCTTCCAGCTCGTAAGAGGCCGCCAGCATCGCCAGGCGGGCGATCACGCCGTACATGTAAAAACGGTTGGGCGCACTGGCGCCGGGCTTGACGCCCGGGCGGGGCAATTGGTTGCTCTGCGCAAAGGCCAGCGGCACAAAACTGCTGCCGGGCCCGCACAGGTCTTCGTCGGGGTTGCGCTCGGCGTGCACGCGGTAGTAGCCGCCCACCACGTAACGGTCAATCATGCACACCACCGGTTCGGCCACCGCGCTGTGCATGCGCTCCATCGTCGGCACACCTTCTTGCACCACGATGCCGGCCGGCACGCGGCCGCCGCCGGCGGCCAGCATGCGCTCAGCCAGGCGGCCGCCCAGGTTGTCCAGGTCTTTGGCGTCGCGCAGCACCAGCATGCCCTGGCCGTCGCTGGCGTTGTCGGCCTTCACCACCACGAAAGGCTTGTCGTTGATGCCGTATTCCTTGTGCTTGCGCCGCACTTTGGTGATCAGCGCGTCAGCCTGGCTGCGCACGGCTTCCAGGCCGGCCGGCGTGCTGGCATCCACCGCGCCGCAGTTGGCAAACAGCGGGTTGATCAACCACGCGTCCATGCCCAGCAGCTTGGCAAACTTCTTCGCCACCTCTTCATAGTTCTGAAAGTGCTGGCTCTTGCGGCGCACCGTCCAGCCGGCATGCAGCGGGGGCAGCAGGTACTGTTCGTGCAGGTGCTGCAGCGCACGCGGCACGCCAGCGGCAAGGTCGTTGTTCAGCAAGATGGTGCAGGGGTCGAAGTTTTTCAGCCCCAGGCGGCTGCGGTTGCGCACCACCGGCTCAAGCACCAGTTCACCGCCTTCGGGCACGGCCACGGTCAGTGGCGCTTCCACAGCCGGGTCCAGCGTGCCCAGGCGCACGTTCAAGCCGGCCTGCGTGAACACCTGCACCAGGCTTTGCATGGCGGCCAGGTAGAAGCTGTCATCGATACGCGCGCTGGGTATCAGCAGCAGGTTCTTGGCTTCGGGGCAAATCTTTTCTACGGCCGCCATCGCCGCCTGCACGGCCAACGGCAGCATCTCGGGTGTGAGGTGGTTGAAACCGCTGGGAAAGAGGTCGGTGCCCACCGGTGCCAGCTTGAAGCCGGCGTTGCGCAGGTCCACCGAGGTGTAAAAGGGCGGCGTGTGCTCCATCCATTCCAGCCTGAACCAGCGCTCGATGGCGGGCATCGATTCCAGGATGCGCTGCTCCAGCTCGTTGATGGGGCCGGTGAGTGCGGTGGTGAGGTGCGGGACCATGGGGCGGCGGGCTTCAGGACAAGGCGTAACAGGCATTCTGGCAGACGGCGCCCCAGACGGCGCCAAAGAAGGGGCCTGACAGCGCCGGCCCGGCGACCCGGGCTGGCAGACCGCTACAAAGCGGCTTCAGCGTGCCCAGCTGCGGCCGCAGCATCCCACGGGGCTGCAGTTTTTATTCCGTTCAAAATGGGTCGCCATGGACAGCCCCGCAGACCACGATGCCGGCGCCGCAGCGCGCACCCTGGACAAGATCGACCGCCGCATCCTGCGCGTGCTGCAGGCCGACGGCCGCATCAGCAACCTGAAGCTGGCCGAAGAGGTGCACCTGTCGCCCACGGCGGTGCTGGAGCGCGTCAAACGCCTGCACCGCGACGGTTACATCCTGGGCTACGAAGCACGGCTGAACCCGGTGAAGCTGGGCGCCGGGCTGCTGGTGTTTGTGGAGATCTTGCTCGACCGCACCGTGCACGACGTGATGGACACCTTCAAAGCCGCCGTGCAGGTGCGGCCCGAGATTCTGGAAGCGCACCTGGTGGCCGGCGGCTTTGACTACCTGCTGAAAACACGCGTGGCCGACATGGCCGCTTACCGGCAGTTCATCGGCAGTGTCATCTGGACGCTGCCCGGCGTGCGCGAAACGCGCACTTATGCGGTGATGGAAGAGGTGAAGAACAGCAGCCTGCTGCCGGTGTAAGCGGCTGCGGCGCGGCCCGCATCACCCCGGTATCACCCCGGCATCACCCCGGCAACACGCGCTGCAACTGCAGCGCCTCAGCCAAGTGGGCGGTGTGGATGGGTTCACTGCCCGCCAGGTCGGCAATGGTGCGCGCCACTTTCAGCGTGCGGTGCAGGCGCCGGCCCGACCAGCCCAGCCTCTCCGCCGCCGCGCGCAAAAAACCCGCCGCTGCGGTGTGCAGCACGCAGTGTGCGTCGATGCCGGCGCTGGCCAGCGTGGCGTTGGGTGCACCCTGGCGCTGCAGTTGGCGCTGGCGCGCGGCCGCCACCCGCGCGGCCACAGTGGCGCTGCTGTCGCCGTCGGGGCTGGCCAGCAGCGCCTGCGGGCTGGCGGCCAGCACCTCCACCTGCAGGTCGATGCGGTCGAGCAGCGGGCCCGAGAGCTTGCCCTGGTAGCGCGCCACCGCCTCGGGTGCGCAGCGGCAGGCGCGGCCCATGCCGCTGGGGGCGCCCAGCCAGCCGCAGGGGCAGGGGTTCATCGCTGCGACGAGCTGAAAACGCGCCGGAAAGGTGGCCGAACGCGCCGCACGCGCGATGGTGATGCTGCCCGTTTCCAGCGGTTCGCGCAGCGCTTCGAGCGCGCTGCGGGGAAACTCGGGCAGCTCGTCCAGGAACAGCACGCCGCCATGGGCCAGGCTGATTTCACCGGGGCGCGGCGGTGAACCACCACCCACCAGCGCCACCGCGCTGGCGGTGTGGTGCGGCGCACGCAGCGTGGCCTGCGCGGTGTGTGGCAGCTGGCCGGCCGTTGCCGGCCAACTGCTGGGCTGCGCGGCGCCGGGTGCACCGCCGGCCCACGCACCGGCGGCAAGGTCGGGGGCGCTGCGCCTCAGCCCGTGCAGCGCCAATTGCGCCAGCGCCGCCTCTTCGTCCAGCGGCGGCAACAAACCGGGCAAGCGCTGCGCCAGCATCGACTTGCCACTGCCCGGCGGCCCCACCATCAGCAGGCTGTGCCCGCCGGCGGCGGCAATCTCCAGCGCGCGCTTCGGG
>JACCDR011802770.1_pt1 | contig 13096 bp, 15 predicted proteins | sample 7446431 | NCBI WGS metagenome assembly JACCDR01 (sample SAMN15323443, study PRJNA562643) | freshwater metagenome | isolation source: river surface water | place: USA:Blue River Watershed | collected 2017-08-17
AGTATCAAACTATCCAGCCTTATTTCCAAGAACACGGGCAGCGAGGTCTGGTACGGACTTCAATCCATTAACGGAACTCGGTTGATGCTGGATGCTCACACGAACTGTATCCCGACAGGGACATCTGTTCAGCGCGGATATTCTGGAACCACAGAATCAGTAACGACCTACAAGCGGGAAACCATAAAAAAGACGATGGTGGCGAGTGGGGCAGTTGTTGAGGATACGAAAGAAGCCGGAAGCGCCGGAAGCTTGATTACTTATTCTGGCGGCTGGAATCGCACCGACATGAGTACGCAGACCGGGGATACTTGGTGGGATGGGCAGAACGGGTTAGGGATCGCTTTTGATGGCGCTGAACAATTCACGTCATTCGACAAGATTCATGGCACGCGATACGAATATCTTTGCACTCCTGGGACTGACTCAACCATCGGCACGGCGCATATGTGTAACATGGACGTTGGGCTGCAATCACAAAATTCCACGTTCAGATTTACGGCAACAACCCTATCTCTCGTTTGCGGGAATCCATCGTCGGCATTGATAACCCTGTCCGGTGGTGGAGCAAATATTGGGACGATTTCAAGGCTCGATGGTAACAACACCGGAATCTTTATTTCTGGCGCGGGGAATTACATTGGGACAATCACGCAGGCGAACAATAACGCAAATGTGGGTGTGTCTTGTTCGGGGTTTGGGTCAAGGTTAGGCACGATTTCATGCAGCGGAAACTCAGGGAACGGCTACAACCCTGCAACAAATTCGGTTTGTGGAAGCGCAACGCTGACGAACAACACAGGTTACGGCATCGGCGCAACAACCGCAATCAACTGGAAAGTTCTAGGTGGATCGTCGTCAGGGAATACAACCGCTGGCGTTAACTTGACGACAGGTCTTGGGTACTTGCGGAACTTCACGATTGGCGAAACCACGGAAGTGTCCGGTTACACGACCTATACGGACGCTCGCGTGTATGCCGAAAAGCACGATGGCGGATCAACGGCAAAAATATTCACTGACGGCGGAACCATCGTTTCTCAGGGAACGACTGTTCATGGTTCCGCTACGCTGGCATGGCAGTTCAACCCAACCAGCACAACTCGCGCATCGAACTACCCGCTTAACCTCGTTATTGCAAAGGTAGCGTGTGCCGCTTCTGCTTTGGTGACGGTGAAAGCGTGGTTCCGTCGCAGCAATACCGGGCTGACTGGAACGCTACTGTGCAAAGGTGGGCAGATTGCTGGTGTAGCGGCTGACGTTTCGTCGAGCATCACTGCCATTGCCGATACATGGGAAGAACTGACGATCACATTCACTCCAAGCGAGGCCGGTGTTGTCGAGATCGAGGCCCAATTCTACGGCGGGACAACGTACTCCGGCTATGTCTCCGATATGACTATTTCGCAGGCGTAAATCATGGCTATCGAGATCATTTACAAAGAGGACGCAATGCACGGTAAGAAGATCGTGCGGTTCCTGATGAACGATGGCGAGGGTTTGTTCCTGAAATGCCCCGCCGGGATGACCAATGCCCAACTCAAGGATTTGGCGCGGGATGAATACGCCAAGATCAAGGAAGCGCAGCGGCTTCAGGAACGCAGCGAACGAATTGCGGTAAGGGTGGCAAAGAAGGTTATTGAGCAAGGGATTGACGCAGCAGCAGCGGCAGAGATAGACGCGGAGGGCTGAAATGGCTCTACCAACGAAAACCGACCTGTTGTTGATGGGGTATTCCCATCTAGGTAGTCCGTTTGTTGATGTTGAAGCAAAAGCACTCAACACGGTTCGGTTGGACGTTTCACACCTTGGGCGTCCTTTTGTCGGGGCTTCTGGAGCGGCTTCTCCTGTAGCTTACACACTGGCCTGTGCTGCTGGAGCTTATTCGTACACAGGAGTAGCAGCAACACTTACTGTTGTCAGGAACTACACACTTGTTTGTTCTTCTGGAACATACAGTTACACGGGGAATAATGCTACACTTACCTATGTTTCTGGCGCTCCTGTATCAAGGCTAAAGTATTGGGATGGGGCTGCGTGGCAGACTAAAACATTGAAATACTGGGATGGGGCAACGTGGGCGACTAAAACTCTGAAATACTGGAATGGGAGCAGTTGGCTATCATGAAAAAACTAGGACAGGGCGCGATTACCACAGGAGCGGGAACTTTGTTATACACTGTTCCTACAGGTATTCGTACTGAGGTCTATGACGTAATTATCGCTAACACAACCTCTGGAGGTTTGACTTGCTCAATTCACCTTGTCCCAACGGGTGTAGCTGTAGGGACTTCCAACGCCATGTTCAGCAGCGTGTCGATTCCTGCGAATACAACGGTTCATTGGAGCGGGATACAGTGCCTGAATGCTGGCGACTTCATTCAGGGTATTTCCTCGGCGAGTGGTTTGACAGTGAATATAACAGGGTCTGAGGGGCGGGCAGGGACATGAACAAAATAGAGTATTACCCTGCTGGACCGGTATATGCAAATCCTCTGATTGTGGATAAAGCGTCCGGTGGCGGGATAAAAGTTGACACGCTTAATCCGACGTTTGGGTATCGTGACCTTCTTGGGATTGTCCAGCCAAAGACTTCAGGGGTTGGCTCTCCGACGCTTGCTGCGTTCAGGGGAGGGAATGTCCGTAGATTCTGCTACGCAGCAGGAGAAGATGGGGATGGGGAGTTCCATATCCCGCACGATTATGTCCCAGGGTCGGATATATTCCTTCATGTTCATTGGGGCCATAACGGAACGGCCATTAGTGGTAGTTTAGTCCTGAATTGGTATGTTACCTACGCAAAGGGACATAATCAAGCCAATTTCTCGGCCGAGATCAACGCTACTCAAACAATCAATACCCCTGACATTGCGACAGTTCCTCAATATAGGCACAGAATTGACGAGTTTCAACTGACTGCGGCTTCCCCGTCAGCTTCTCAGTTAGACTCAGATGATATTGAAATCGACGGCTTAATTATGTTCCATTGGGACGTAACGACGATTCCGACGATTACCGGAGGCTCTCCAAACAAGCCATTCTTGTTTTATATAGACCTTCATTACCAAAGCAACGGAATGGCAACTAAGAATAAATCTCCGGACTTCTACACATGACCCCTGAACTCCAGAAATACTACGAAAACCGGCTAGAAATGACCTCCACAGAGGCATGGAAAGACCTGATGGAAGATGTAGAAGGAATGTTAGCAGTTTCTAATACTCTTGACGGAGTGACGGAAGAAAATCTTCAATTCCGTAAAGGCGAGATTTCGATAATGAGATGGCTTCTCAATCTCAGGCAGATTAGCGAAACCGCGTATAACCAACTCAAAGAGGATGACAATGCCTAAGCAGCTTAGGGATTTTTTGTGCGAACACTGCGGTCTTGAAGAAGAACGGTATATCAGTGTGGATATTACGCAAACTACCTGTCCGGAATGCGGACATACCATGATCCGGCTTATCGGGATGCCGAGGGTGGATTTGGATGGAACCGACCCCGGATTCCCGGGAGCCTACGATAAATGGGCGCGGGTGCGTGAGCAGAACCGAGCTATCAAAGGAAAGCGTAGTTACGCCGGAGAGTGATAGCGGAGTAAGAACAGGATATTTTTTTGTGCAGAGTATCAGCACTTGATTATATTCTGAAATAGTGTTATAAATCCTTTACATAGCCCTACTAAGGGGCGGGAGAACCAAAATGCCTGAGATTCAAGAGGTTGAAGACCTCAATGAGATTGATGCTGTTACCGAAGAAATTAAGGAACAGAGCGCGGAAAGTGTCGAACAGCAAGTATCTGAAACGAAGCCTGAAGATGAGATTCCTGAGAAGTACCGAGGGAAACCGCTCAAGCAGATTGTGGAAGAACTTGAACATGCCAACAAGTCGATGGGGCGGTACGCAAACGAGTTGGGTGAGGTTCGCAGACTGGCCGATGAGCTAATCAAGTCTCAGTTGAAGCCGAAGGAAGAAATAAAGGAAGTAGATTTTTTTGAGAATCCGCAGGAGGCAATTCGGAAGCAAATCGAGAGTAACCCTGAAGTCTTGGCTGCAAAGCAGTACGCAGCAGAAGCACGGAAGGCGTTAGCGAAGGCAGCATTTGAGCAGAAGCACCCTGATTACCAGGGCATTATTCAGTCTAAAGATTTTGGTGAATGGGTAATGGGATCAAAAATCCGGCAGAAGCTATGGAATGAAGCTATCGCTTACGATGTCGACGCAGCAGATGAGTTGTTCAGCACTTTCAAGCAACTGAAGGGTATAAGACAGCAGCAAGAGGTTCGAGTCGATCCGGCTGAAAAAGCAGCCCGTCAAGCCTCCCTGAAGTCAGCCTCGGTTGAAACAAGTGGCTCCGGTGAATCCTCCAAGAAAATCTACCGACGAGCAGATTTGATCAACATGAAACTCCGTGATCCCGGAAAGTTTGAGCGTATGCAAGATGAAATCGACGCCGCTTATCGGGAAGGAAGGGTGAAGTGAAAGTTAGTCAGTATGATATCGGATGGCTTGCTGGAATAATCGATGGCGAGGGCAGTATTACTATTTGCAAGAGAGGGCCAACATTTGTACCTCATATCGCAATGGAGAATACTTCCAAGCTTTTGGTTGATAAGTTTTGTGAAATCCTTGATGGACTTGACATCTCGTATTGCGTGTCAGGTAGGCAAAAGGATGGAAACAGAAAGTATCAATGGAAAGTCGAAATCTCAGGAAGGCCTAGAGTTTATAAGATGATTATGTCCATTCAAGACTTTCTTGTTTCTAAAAGAAAACAGGCAGCAAAAGTTCTAGAATGGATAGAAATGCGTGGAATAGACTTGCGCGGTAAATATACTGACAAACAGCTTACTCTTATCACTCAGATCAGAGAGTTAAACGGGCGAGGAAGGGCATATTCAGAGAATCCTGAAGATGAACGGAACCGCGAACAATTTAAAGTAGCTTAATTTAGGAGAAATATCATGGGTCTTGGAACCAATCACAGCACCGTAACTACCTCTGCCAACTTCATTCCGGAACAGTGGTCTGACGAAGTTCTTGCCGCTTACAAGCAAAAACTCGTTCTTGGCAACCTCGTAACCAAAATCAACTTCAAGGGCAAGAAGGGCGATACGCTGCACATCCCCGTTCCGGCTCGTGGCGATGCGTCTGCTAAGGCGGCTTCGACTCAGGTCACCCTGATTGCCGATACCGCTGGCGTTGTTGACGTCCTGATCAACAAGCACTTCGAATACTCGAAGCTGTACGAAGACATCGCCGAGATGCAATCCCTGTCCTCGATGCGCAAGTTCTACACCGATGACGGCGGCTATGCCCTGGCGAAGAAGGTCGATCAAGACCTGATGATCCAAGGTCACTACTTCCAGTCGGGCAATACGACCCCATCCCTGACCAATGCGTGGGAAACTGCGGTTATTGGCGGTGACGGTTCGACGGCTTTCGACGGGTCCGCTGACGGTAACGCTACCGCCCTGACCGATGCAGGTCTGCGCCGGGCGATTCAGACTCTTGAGGATGACGACATTGATTCCTCGGAACTGAACCTGATTATCCCCCCGGTTGAAGCCCGCGTCCTGCGTGGTATTGCCCGATTCACGGAGCAGGCTTTCCGTGGCGACGGTACTACCCTGAAGACGGGTCGCTTCGGCAACCTGTACGGTGTTGAAGTCTATACGTCCTCGAACTGCCCGTGGCTGCATTGCGAAGGCACCGATGACGCGACTGCTACCAACTTCTCGGGCACGGCCCTGTCGGGTGCCGGTACGGACGCTTTCGGTCTGTCGTATGACTTCACGGGTCACACCGATACCAAGTATCGCGCTTGCCTCCTGTTGCACAAGGATGCTGTTGCCCACGCTGAGCAGATGGGTGTTCGCACTCAAGCCCAGTATAAGCAAGAGTACCTCGGCACGCTGGTAACTTCGGATACCGTGTATGGCACGAAGACCCTGCGCGAGTACGGCGGCATCTCGATCATCGTCCCGGCCTGATCTAACTAAGCGGGGGGAGTAACTTCCCCCTTCTTCAACCTACTTAGGAGAAAATCATGGCAAATACGCTGACCGTAAATAGTTCCACCCAAGCCAAGGAGCAGTTTCAAGGTCTGTTCAACGAGATGTGGGCTGTTACCATTACCGTTGCCGACCAAGACGCTGTTGCTCTGACCGATACTGCTGTCATTACCGCTACTGTCCCCGGTGTTGCTGTTGGCGACATGGTTATCGGGTGGGGCTGCTCGGTGGATCACAGCGATGGAACTGATAACGCAACCATCATGTGGCAAGTGACCGCCGCGAACACTCTGAGCCTGACGATTCATGCTGATGCTGGCGAACTTGCAGCCGACGCACTGACCAACGGGGTCTATAAGGTTCTGATCGGTCGCCCGAACTGGTAAAATCAACGGGGGCTTCGGCCCCCTACTAATTCTTTGGAGGTGAGCATGGGCAGGAACTCTCAATCATTCACAGTGAAATGCGCTCCTACTGCGGTTGATGCAGATGGAGTTTGTGCCTCTCAATCTCCCGGTGCAGGAGCAATCCTCATCAACGGCGCGCTGGCTTCCGGTGGTGTAGCTACTTTCGGTGCCGCGCAACTTGTCCGACTGACTTCCGGTGGTAACGATTCTGGCATCTCTTTCAAGTTCGTTGGAACCGACGCGGACGGAAATTACCAAGAGGAAACCGTAGCCGGCACTAATGCGTCGAACTCGGACACTACCAAGTTCTTCAAGACGATTACCTCGATTACCCAGTCCGGCGCTGTGGCTACCACGATTATCGTAGGAAACTTGATTACTTCGGTTTCTCCTACGCTTTGGCCTGACCTTGGTGTAGCTACATTTAATACCTCGCTGAACGCTGAATTGGTTAGTGGAACGGCTACTTTTACCGTGAATATCTCGTATGGAGATGGGTATGAGTACCCCCAACAATGGGTTGATCACGCTACTTTAACGGCGAAAAGCGCAACGACTGCTGGTGTTCAAACGGCCCCGGTAGCGGCGTTTCGGGTAAAACTGACCGCATCGAGTTCCGGTGTTGTTCTGCTTCGTTGCCTTCAGGCGGGTACTTAAAGGAGGATTCAATGCTGTTCCGTTGCTTGCGTAGTGGTAATACCGTGGAAATTACTCAGCCGGACGATATTGAACGAATGAAGGATTACGAAGGATATGTAGCTATCAAGGAGGAAGATCATGGCCTGCAAACCGAAGATGCCGAAGCGCTCCAAAGCGAAGCTCCCGAAGCAAAAGAAGTAAAGAAGCGCGGACGACCTAAAAAGGAATAAATATGGCTGTCGCTGACTATAACGCCTATGTGTCTCAATATGGAACATCCTGGAATCCATCCGTAGGCTTCTTGTATCCCGGCGGGGCTAATGCGTTCTACGCAGATCAGGCGGCAGCAGCGAAAGCACAGCAAGCGGCAATTGACGCGAATCCGGCAAGCAGGCTTCAGGATAGGTATTCCGACCCGGTAGGGACTCTGATTGCGGCGCAACCTCTTACCGGGTCTGCTCTGAACAGTGTTATTTCCAACAACGCTCCCATCCTTTCCGGCTTGGCTTCTGATGCCGGATATGGGAATGTTCTCGATTGGTTTGCCAATACCGGAGAAAACCGGAATTACCTCTATGGTGCCTATGGTGGATATAGGGACGAAGGGACTCAGATGGGTGAGTCCGAGATCGGCGACAAGATGCTCAGTGTTGACCCGTCTTGGGACTTGTATTTCGGCAACAGACTCGCTCCACCCGACATTACGAATCTGTATAAAGGGCAAGAATTAACTCCGTACATCGGAGAAGGCGGAGAGGGGGAGGGCCGGATTGCTCAGATGATGTCACAAGAAGCACAGCAGATTTTGAAGCAGTTTTTCCCGAATGTGCCTCAGAGTCAGTTGGATTCAGCGGCTTATGCTGCGATGCAGAAGAATCCGACGAATTGGTATTGGGGAATGGGGCCGATCCCGATTACCGACGCAATTGTAAGGGAACTTGGCGTAGCGAATCCATCGTATTCTACTTGGGCGAATCAAAACAGGGATGCTTTCGCGCAACGGTATCAAACATATCGGGATCAGATTCATGCTGCCGATGATGCGGAAAGCCAATCTAAAGCCATGTCTGCAATTGGCGGCCTTTCATCCGTCCTTGGACCTGCCATTGGTGGTTCTCTAGGGCTGTTTGGAAATGGAGCATCGGGAGGTACGAGTATGTTCGGAGACTTATTCAATGGAATCGGAGATTGGTTCTCCGGTCTTTTCAATGGAGCAGGAGATGCGGTGTCTGCCGCAGACTTGGCTAGTTGGCTTCCTACTGGCGGAGAAATCCCTATCAGTCCCTTGGATTGGGGCAACCTGACTGGCTCTAGCGCAAGCAGCCTTTTGGATGACTGGACGAGGTTTGACCCATCTATTGCCTCCCCCGACGATTGGGGAAGTGGGTCGAGTTTGATTGACCAAGCAAAAGAATACCTGACGCAGAATCCTGGCTCTACGCTAAAGACCGCTCTTCAGGCTATTCCTGGCGGGAACACGCTTGCGTCCCTACTTTCTATCGGTGGGGGTCTTTTGTCGGGTAACGCCGCTCAAGACGCTGCAAACACTTCCGCTGATGCTCAAATCAGGGCGGCTCAAATTGCTGCTGATGCGGCCAAGTTCAAGCCTGTAGGAGTAACGACTCGATTTGGCACATCGAAATTCACCAAAGACGCCAATGGTAATGTAATCTCGGCAGGATATGACTTGGCTCCCGACATTAAGTCGATGCAGGATTCCTTGATTGGTGCTGCGCCGGGGATGTTGAGCCAATTCACTGGTTCTCAAGCGACGACTGCCCCGATGGGAACGGCTGCTCAGAGGATGATGAGTCTTGGAAACCAATACCTCGCCGCTGACCCACAAGCGCAGGCTCAGTTGTTCTACGACCAACAGCAGGCTTTGATGGCTACCGAGAGGGCCAGGCAGGAGGCCGGTACGTTGGCGGGTGAATTTAATCGAGGGACGTATGGACTCGCTACCGGAGGCACTGGACAGATGGGGGCCGCGAATCCTCGCATGGAAGCTCTTTACAACGCCCAAAGACAGCAAGACCTGCAAGCCGCTTACGACGCTACCAAGGGCGGGCAGCAGTACGCTCAGTTCGGAGCGGGGCTTGTTGGGAGTGGCGGGAACCTTCTCAGGGATATGTACGGGACTCAAGTCGCTTCTCTTGATCCTTACAAGGCCGCAATGGGAGGCGCTCAAGGGCTTGAGGGTTTGGGACAGAATGCTCTCGATCTTTCGATTAACATGGGTAAAGTCGCTTCTCCCGCTGAATCTGGACGACTGATGGCGCAGGGCATGTTGGGCGCTGCTCAGACGATGCAGCCTGCCAATTCGTATAGCCCGTGGGGAACTGCCCTGATGAATTCTGGCAATGCTCTTAGTTCAATGGCAAATCAGAACCAACAGCAGCAATGGCAGCAACAATTCCTCACGGCATTGAGCGGCAGGAATACAACGGACGTATAAGGACAAATCATGGCTCAAAATGAACTTCTAGCCGCTCTGATGGGAGCAAATGCAGGGAAGGGAACTGGACTAGTAGATTCCTTGTTCGGCCCGACTCCTTACGATATTGGGCAATCCCGCAATCAGCAGGACATGAGTTACGCTGAGAAAGTCGCCCGGATGAATGGATTTGAGCAGGCTAAATTCGGTATCGGACAAGGTGCCGCAGGGCTGACTCGCGCCGGAGCAGGGATGTTGGGAATGGTTGATCCTCTCCAAGAAGAAGCCAAGATGCGCGAAGGCGTCATGGGCATGGGCGGAGACTTGACTACTTCTCAAGGTCTGAAAGCAAAAGCAATGCAGTTCGCTCAGGCAGGGGATCAACGAACTGCGATGAAGTTGGTGATTGCTGCTCGTCAAATGGAGGCGCAGGAGCAGAAGGCTGCACTGGAATCACGCGACATGAAGCGTAAAGAGTTTGCAGCGTTACCCGAGTTGGAGAAGTACGCAATTGCTATGGCTCGTCGTAGTGGCCTGAAAGAAGGCTCCCCTGAGTTTGATGACTTCGTATCTACTTGGATGTACGAGCAGAAAGAGAAAGCAGAGAAAAAGGATAAAATGCCAAATAGTTTTCAAGAATGGGAACTTGCCGGCAAGCCTGGAGAGGGCAAAACAGATCAGGAGAAGTACGCCAATTGGTTGATGACCGGGAAAAGGGCATCTGGATCAAAGGTCGAAGTAAAGCTCCCCGCCCAAGAGAATGAGTTTGAGAAGGAACTTGGAAAAGGTCAAGCTAAAGAGCTTGTTGAGGGTAGAAAATTGGCTGACGATGCTGTGCAGATGCTTCAGACCAACAAGATTGGTCGCCAAATCCTTGATAAAGGGATGGTTACTGGATTTGGAGCAAATGCTATTGTTTCAATAGGCCAGGCATTAAGGCAAGCAGGTATCAATTTTGGCGGAGATGCCACTGCTAACGCCCAAGCTTATGTAGCAGTAATGGCTCAGAACGTCGGAAAACTTATCAAACAGTTTGGCGCAGGAACTGGCTTGTCAGACGCTGACCGTGAATACGCTACCAAGATGGCTGGAGGATTGATAACTGTTGATGAGGCAGCAATCCGTAAAGTGCTTGATATTAATGACCGTGCAGCAAGGAACGTGATTGCTTTGCATAACAAACGTGCAGGCAAGGTAAAGACTAATATTCCTCTCACTGTTGAAATTCCAGAGGAAGGTGGGACTGATCTTGTTTCTGCCGCAAAAGCTGAACTTGAAAAGCGTAAAGGGAATAAGTAATGGGAAGCCCTGACCTCTCTAGACTGTCAAATGCTGATCTTCGGGCAATTGAAGCCGGGGATATGTCTGCTATTTCAGACTATGGCTTGAGGGTTATATCTGGCGAAGTTGATATGCGCCCAGCTCCACAAAAAGAAGACGATGTTCTTATCAAGGCAAAGATTGGACCTGATCTTAAGAAATCTACCGTCAATGAACTTGGCAGGCAGATTGGACTTACTGCAAGGTATGGTATTGAAGGCGTTGGCGGGTTTATGGATTTGCTTGCAAGCCCATTCCGAGGAGCAATAAACCTTGCACTCCCTGAAGACGCGCAAATTCATGGAGATACTGGAGTTGCCATTGCAAATAGATTAGGTCTTCCTTCTCCTGATGGCAAAGGTGAGCGAGTTGTTGGAGATGTCACGAGGACAATGGCTGCTGGTGGTGGGGCAATGGGTCTTGCAAAAACTGCAATGCCGATGCTCACTGGAGTACCACATACCGTAGCAGGTATGTTTGCTGCAAATCCCGCCACGCAAACAATATCTGCTGGCGCTGCTGGTGGTGCTAGTGGGGCCACAAGAGAATCTGGAGGAGGCCCGTGGTCTCAAGCAGGAGCAGGTTTATTGGCTGGATTAACGGCTCCAGTTGGTGTTGCTGCTGCTGGGAAGCTTGGAAGCGGATTGGCTGATATTGGAGCATTGGCTGGGGCTGCTTATGGGAATCAAAGAGCGATAAATAGGCTTGCTTCTGATGCAGCAACATCACTTGCTGGAGAAAAGGCATCCGCTATCCGTCCTGCATTGTTAAACGCTACTGAATATGTTAGCGGTGTTAAGCCAACTGTCAAAGAGGCTGTTGCAGAAGCAACTCTTGGAAAGCCTTATCAGTTTGGTGGGGCTACTGTAAAGATGCAAGACAAATTGAGTGGAGCTTCCGGTGCGGAGGATTTGCTTCCATCTACCGTTAGGGCGCAAAAGAAAGCAATTGAAACATTTACTGAAGGCGTTGAAAGGTCACTTGCCCCAGTAAGAACCTCGCTGCTTCGTCGTGCAAATAAATCAGGTATTGATACTGCTCCTATTATCAAAAAAATAGACGATATTCTTGCTAAACCAGGAGAGAGGGAGGCTGACATGATCAAAGCTGCCTTCCCTGCTATCAAAGAAAAGCTTATTAATCTAAAGCAATCTTCTCCAGGTATAGTTGATGCAAAAGATATTTATACAATCAGGAAAGATTTGTATAAGTCAATTAAGCAGGCATCAAAAGAATCTGGCTCATGGGACAAAAAGATGGGCGCTAAACTTGAGCGTGAGATTCAACTTGCTATTGATGATGCTATTGATGATTCTCTTGGTAATAAGCAATGGTCTCAAGGATATATGAAAGTATACGCCGACAAGACTAAATCAGTCAGAGAGCATCAGGCTAGGCTTGATGAGGCAAAGGATATTTCAAAGTCAGTAAAAGGAACTAGTTTGTCTGATGTAGTGCGCGGAGAGGCGCCAAAGTTCCCGACGCTACTTTCTAGGCCAATGATGGCAGTTAATTTCGCTCTAAAGACAATTCTTGGTGATGCCAATACGCCGGTAGCAAAGGAGTTGGCGCGCAGGATGGCTGATCCTGCTGAATACGCAAAGCTGATTGCTCTACCGCCAACGCACCCAACACGGAAACTAATTGAGCAAGCGCAGGAACTTGCGGCACAAACATATATGGCGCAGCAATCAACAGAACAGGAGCGCGAACAATAATGGCTACTTTTTTGAGCATGACCAATGACGTACTCGCCCGACTCCGTGAGAACTCTGTTTCCTCAGTCACGGAAAGCACTTACTCTACCCTGATCGGTAAGTTTGTAAATGACGCAAAACGTCAGTGTGAAGATGCGTGGAATTGGGACGTTCTCTCGACGACTATTTCGCTCCCGACAGTCAACGGAACCACGACCTACACGCTAACGGGTTCCGGTATCCGCCAAAGGGATGTGACTGTCCATGACACATCGAGTCTTTCTCAGTTAAAAAATGTTCCGATTCAGTGGATTCTCGATCAGCAGCAACTTTCGACAGTTCAATCCGGCCCGCCGATTTACTACGCATGGAACGGGACTGACGGAACGGATTCGAAGGTAGAGCTGTATCCTACCCCGGATGGTGTTTATAACCTGAAGTTCAACATGGTGGTTCCTCAAGTTGAATTGAGTGCGGATGCGACAGTTATCTCGATTCCAAGTGAGCCGGTAGTTGCAGGAGCAGTAGCGAGGGCTTTGGTTGAAAGAGGGGAGGACGGAGGACTGAGTTCAGCAGAGGCGTATG
>JACCDR012672498.1_pt1 | contig 13096 bp, 17 predicted proteins | sample 7446431 | NCBI WGS metagenome assembly JACCDR01 (sample SAMN15323443, study PRJNA562643) | freshwater metagenome | isolation source: river surface water | place: USA:Blue River Watershed | collected 2017-08-17
ACCAGACCCGGCTGAACGAAAAGGTCAACCGCGTGGAGGCGGCCCTGAACCGCCGCTACAGCGCGCTCGACACCCAGATCGCCAGCCTGAACTCGCTCAACTCCTACCTCACCCAGCCAATTACCCAGTGGAACAAGAGCACTTCCTGAGATCAGGCGTCTTCATTTCCACCGTTCCGCAGCCGATATAAAGTCAGAGCCCGATGACCTGACGAACTGAGGACGATCAAGAATGTTCCGCACCGCAAGCCCCCGCTCGGCTGATGCCTACCGCCGCATCAACGTCGAGACCAGCATGCACACCATCGACCAGCACCAGATTGTCAGCCTGCTGTTCGACGGCATGCTGCAGTCGCTGGCCACGGCCCGCGGTGCGCTGGCCCGCGGCGACGTGCCGGGCAAGTGCGCGGCGATTGCCCGGGCCCTGCGCATCCTCGAGGAGGGCCTGAGCACCGGGCTGGACCGCGTGGACGGCGGTGAACTGGCCGAGAACCTGGCGGCCCTGTACGACTACTGCACACGACGCCTCATCCTGGCCAACGCCCAGAACGATGACGCGATCCTGCAGGAGGTCCAGTCGCTCATCGAGCCCATCGCCCAGGGCTGGAAGGCCATGAAGCAGCCTGGTGGAGCGGGGAGCTGAGCATGCCGCAGATGCTGATCGACTACTACAAAGCCATCGAGGACAGCAGCACCCGCATGCTCGAGGCTGCGCGCGCCAAGGACCTGGAGGCGGTGATGCGTTATGAAGGAGTGTGTGCCGTGCTGATCGAGCAGTTGCGTTTCCGTTCCCGTGAGGAGGAACTGCGCCCTGAGGAGCGCAGCGAGAAGGCGCGCATCATGCAGCGCATCCTGCGCAACGACGCCGAGATCCGCCACCTGACCGAACCGTGGCTGGGTCACCTGGAAGAGCTGATGGACGGCAAGCCCAGGACGCTGCACTGAGCCTGGGTTGAGGATTTGGTATTCGGTGACGTCAGCGCTCAACGCCGTACGCTGAGCCGCTTCACACCTGCATGTTCATGATGTCCGTGTAGGCCTGCACCATCCTGTTTCGGACGTGCAGCGTGGCCTGGAAGCCGATCTGGGCTTTCTGGATGGCCACCATGGTTTCTTCCAGACTGACCTTGGGGTTCTCCATCTGCACCTGTCTCTGCAGGGCGGTGGCCTGGTTCTGGGCCTGGCTGACGGATTGCAGCGCGGCCTTGAACTCGCCGGGGAAACCCTGGGTGGCGCCCGCCGCCTGGGCGGTGCCTGCCTTGGCAGCGAGGCCCGGGCGCACCGTGGGCGGCAGGATGGTGGGAGTGAGTCGCAGGTCCATGAGGCAGTCCCTAGGCTGAGGTGTTGGGACCGATGCTATCGGTCACCCCGTCCGGCTTGAGGGTGAAAAGAGCCGGATTTCCATGCCTTTTCCCCCTAATGTTTTGGGGGGCAGCCAGAATAATCCGATGCACAGGCGCATAGAAACGCGCCCAGATGCACCGGAACACACCATGGCTGAAGCTGCTGCTATTCCCCTGAACCCCACCCTGGGCCAACGCTTTGCCACGCTCAACCAGGGCCAGGTGCTGCGCCTGGCGCTGGGTGTGGTTCTGTTTGTGGTGATCGCCATCGTCGGCCTCATGATGGGTCGCCAGGCCGAATGGCGTGTGTTGTACGCCAACCTGTCCGACAAGGACGGCGGCGCCATCATCAGCCAGCTCAGCCAGATGAACGTGCCCTACAAATACACCGAGGGCGGCCATGCCATCCTGGTGCCCGCCGACAAGGTGCATGACACGCGCTTGCGCCTGGCCTCCCAGGGCCTGCCCAAGGGATCGGTGGCCGGCTTCGAGCTGATGGAGGGCAACCGTTTCGGTGTCACCCAGTTCCAGGAACGTGTCAGCTTCCAGCGCGGTCTCGAGGGCGAACTCACGCGCTCTATCCAGGCCCTGTCTTCGGTGCAGACGGCGCGGGTGCATCTGGCCCTGCCCAACCAGAACGGTTTTTTCCGTGAGCAGCAGAAGCCCTCGGCCTCCGTACTGCTCAGCCTCAACGCCGGCCGTTCGCTGGACCGCAGCCAGATTGCCGGTATCGTGCACCTGGTGGCCTCCAGCGTGCCCGAGATGAAACCCGAGGCGGTCAGCGTGCTCGACGACACCGGCAAACTCCTGTCCCAGCCCGTGAACGGCCCGGATGGCGCGGCCGGGGGTGCCGATGCCCAGCAACTGCAGTATGTGCAGCAGCTCGAGACGCTCTATCGCCAGCGCATCCTGGACATCCTGGAGCCCGTGGTGGGCCGCCAGAACGTCAAGGCCCAGGTCACTGCCGAGGTCGATTTCTCGCAGACCGAGCAGACGTCCGAGACCCACAAGCCCAACCAGACGCCGGAGTCCGGCACCATCCGCAGCCAGCAGCTGCTGGAAAGCAGCAACCCCGGCCCGGCCGGTCCCTCGGGTGTGCCCGGGGCGACCAGCAACCAGCCGCCCGGCCCCAACGCCGCTCCCATCAACGCTCAGGCCCAGGCCCTGGCACCCGGGGCGGCCGCCTCGGCGCCGGCCGCCCCGATGAGCACCCGGCGCGAGTCCATCATCAACTACGAGGTCGACAAGACCGTGCGGGTGGTGCGCGCGGGCACCGGTGTGGTCAAGCGATTGAGTGCGGCCGTGGTGGTCAACCACCGCAGCGAGACGGACGCCAAGGGCAAGACCACGGTGGTGCCGATCTCCGAGCAGCAGCTGGAGAAGATGACCGCCCTGGTGCGTGAGACAATCGGTTTCAGCCAGGAACGAGGGGACTCCGTGAACCTCATGAACGCGCCGTTCGCCCAAGAGAAGATCGAACTGCCCGACGTCCCGCTGTGGAAGCAGCCGGAAGTCGTGGAGGTGGCGCGCAGCTTCGCCTGGCCGCTGGGCACCCTGCTGCTGGCCGTGCTGGTGCTCTTCGGGGTCATCCGTCCGGCCCTCAAGTCGCTGACCGAGCCCAAGCGCCCGCAGCTCGATGCCATGCTGTCCGAAGAGCCCGACCGCCCGCAGCTTGCGGCGCCGGAGGCGGAGCAGGCCGCCGGCCCGACACCGGGCGAGAAGGCGCTGGAAGATGCGCGCAAGCTCACCCGCGACAATCCGGCCGCCGTGGCGGGCATCGTCAAGGGCTGGATCAGCGGCGAAGGCCAGGGCGGCGCCCTGGCGAACCTGAGCTAAGCCCATGGCAACACCCGAAGACGGTCTGCAGGACGCCGCGGTCCTCCTCATGTCCCTGGGGGAGGAGGAGGCCGCCGAGGTTTTCAAGCACCTCTCGCCCAAGGAGGTGCAGAAGCTGGGCGAAGCCATCGCCAAGACCAAGTCCATCACGCGCGAGAAAGTCGATGATGTGGTGACCAAGTTCACCAATGTCGCCGCCGCGCAGAGCCTGCTGGTGTCCGACTCGGGTGACTACGTGCGCTCCGTGCTCAAGCGGGCCCTGGGTGACGACAAGGCCGCGCTGCTGATCGACCGCATCCTGCAGGGGGGCGACGTCTCGGGCATCGAGAGCCTGAAGTGGATGGACCCGCTGTCGGTGGCCGAACTGCTGCGCAACGAACACCCGCAGATCGTGGCCGCCATCCTGGTGCACCTGGACTATGACCAGTCGGCCGACATCCTGAAGAACCTGACCGAGCGGCAGCGCAACGAGGTGATGCTGCGCATCGCCACCATGGAGGGCATCCAGCCCACGGCGCTCAAGGACCTCAACGAGGTGCTGTTCAAGGTGCTGGCCGGCGGCGACAAGATCCGCAAGGCCTCGCTGGGCGGCATCAAGACCGCGGCCGAGATGATCAACCTCATGGGGACGGTCATCGAGGGCACGGTGCTCGAGTCCATCCGTGGGCACGACCCGGACCTGGCGCAGAAGATCATGGACAAGATGTTCGTGTTCGACGATGTCATGAAGCTGGACGACAAGGCCATCCAGATGATCCTCAAGGAGGTCGCCTCCGAGTCGCTCATCGTCGCCCTCAAGGGCGCCGGCCCCGAGCTCAAGGAGAAGTTCCTCTCCAACATGTCCTCCCGTGCCGCCGAGACCCTGCGCGAGGACCTGGAATCGCGCGGCCCCATGCGCCTGTCCGAGGTCGAGGCCCAGCAGAAGGAAATCCTCAAGATCGTCCGCCGTCTGGCCGACGAGGGCCAGCTCGTCATCGGCGGCGGCGCCGACGACGCCATGGTCTGAACCCGCACCCGCGAGACCGAAACATGCGCGCCACTTCCCGCTTCATTCCCGGCGACGAGATCGATGCCGTCTCCCGTTGGAGTTTTGCCGATGTCGATGCCGCCGCCATGCTGCTGGAGCAGCAGGTGCGCGAGCGCGAACTCAACGCGCATGTCGAGAGCGCACGCCAGCAGGCTCATGCCCAGGGGTATGCCGAAGGCTTCCAGCAGGGCCGTGCCCAGACCCTGCTTGACGCGCAGAAACAGGTCAGCGACTACATGGCCCAGCAGGGCCAGGAGACCGCGCAGCGTTTCGGCGCCCTGGTCACCTCGGCTGGCGAGCAGCTGGAGGCGGCCGAGCAGATGGCCGGTCAGGCCGTGCTGGAGCTGGCCTGCGAGATTGCACGCCAGGTGCTGCGCCACGAGATCGCCAGCAACCCCAACACCCTGCTGCCCGTGATCCGCGAGGCCCTGGGCCAGCTGTTCGCCGACAGCAAGGCCGTGGTGATCAAGCTGCATCCGCAGGACCTCGATGTGCTGCAGGATGTGCTCCACGAGGAATACCCCAATCTGCCGCTGAACCTGCAGCCCGATGCCACGCTCACGCGCGGCGGTTGCCTGGTCGAGTCCGCGGGCACGGTGATCGATGGACGGCTGGAGAAACGCTGGGCGCGTGCGATCGGCCGCCTGGGCCAGAGCCTGGACTGGGAAGAGGGTGGTGATGAGCAGCCCTGAGCCCGGCGCCCGCTGGCGCCATTTCCTCGACACCGCTAGACGGCAGGCTGCGGCGCCGCAGAGCACGCTGGAGGCCGGTGGCACGCTCACCCGCTTGACCGGCCTGGTGCTGGAGGCCGTGGGGATCCGCGCGCCCGTGGGCTCGCAGTGCCTGATCAGCCAGGGCCAGCAGGCGCCGGTGCTGGCCGAGGTCGTGGGTTTTTCGGGTGACCGCGCCTACCTCATGCCCGCTGGTGACGTGCAGGGCCTGTCCAGCGGCGCCAGCGTGGTGCCTACCGCGCCCTACGTGGCCACGCCGCGCCTGGGGGAGGCCCCCCAGGCCCTTGCAACGAGTTTTGTCCAGGGCCAGCTGCGCCTGCCCCTGGGGGATGGCCTGCTGGGTCGTGTCATCGATGCGCACGGTGAGCCCCTGGACCGCCAGGGGCCCGTGCTCAACGTGCTGGCCCGTCCGCTGGACCGCAGCCCCATCAACGCCATGGACCGCGCCCCGGTGCGCGAGCCGCTGGACACGGGCGTGCGCGCCATCAACGCCCTGCTCAGCGTGGGCCGCGGCCAGCGTCTCGGCCTTTTCGCCGGCGCCGGCGTGGGCAAGAGCGTGCTGCTGGGCATGATGGCGCGTTACACCCAGGCCGACGTGATCGTCGTCGGCCTGATCGGGGAGCGGGGTCGCGAGGTCAAGGAGTTCATCGAGGACATCCTCGGGGAAGAGGGGCGTGCGCGTTCCGTGGTGGTCGCCGCCCCGGCTGATTCGCCGCCGCTGCTGCGCATGCAGGCCGCGTCCTACGCCACCGGCATTGCCGAGCATTTCCGCGACCAGGGGCGGCACGTCCTGCTGCTCATGGATTCGCTCACGCGTTATGCCATGGCGCAGCGTGAGATCGCCCTGGCCGTGGGTGAGCCACCGGCCACCAAGGGTTACCCGCCCTCGTGTTTCGCCAAGCTGCCGCAGCTGGTGGAGCGCAGCGGCAATGGCCTCAACGGCGTGGGTTCCATCACCGCCTTCTACACCGTGCTCAGCGAGGGAGATGACCAGCAGGATCCGATCGCGGATGCGGCGCGTGCCATCCTGGACGGCCACATCGTGCTCACGCGCGCCCTTGCCGAGGCCGGACACTACCCGGCCATCGACATCGCCCAGTCGGCCTCGCGTGTGATGCACAACGTGGTGAGCCGGGAGCATTTCGAACTGGCGCGCCAGTTCCGCGCCATTGCCTCGCGTTACGAGCGCGGGCGCGACCTGGTGCAGATCGGCGCCTATGTGCACGGCTCTGATCCGGCGCTGGACGAGGCCATCCGCCTGCACGGCCCCATGAGCGAATTCCTGCAGCAGGACATGTACGCCGGCGCCGGTTTCGCGCAGAGCGTGCAGGCCATGGCTGCCACCATCCAGCGTGAGGAGGCCTTCCCGTGAGCCGCTGCCGGCCTGTCCTTGACGGGAGCCTGTCATGTCGGCCCTGAAAAGCCTGGCCCTGGCCATCGAGGTCGCCACACGCGCGCGCGATCAGGCCGACCAGGCCTGGATGCAGGCGCGTCGTGCCGTGTCGCACGCGCAGACCCAGCTCGATCAGCTCGAGAGTTATGCAGCCGACACCGAATCCCGCTGGGCCACGGCGGCGGCCGTGACCGTCAGTGCCGAACTCATGTCGCATCACCAGCATTTCATGCAGCGCCTGCGCCATGCCATTGGCCTGCAGGGCGGGGTCATCGTGGACCTGGAGCGCCAGGTCGAGACGACCCGCCAGCAGCGGGTGCAGCAGGAGATCCGGCTCAAGGCCTTGCAGCAGCTACTGGATAAAAAACAGTCCGCAATGGCCCGGCAGGTCGCGCGGCGCGAGCAGAAAGACATGGACGAACTGGCGGGACTCAGGCACGCCCGCAGGGCAGGCCCGGGTGGCCTGCAGACGACAGGAGAAACTTCATGAGCATGGAAAACGGTGTGAGCGCGGGTGTGTCCAGGGCGTCTCCCTCGGGGGCGGCGCAGGGCCCGGCCAGATCTTCTTCGGGGACCGCGGCGCCAGGCGGTTTTGCCGCGCTGCTGATGAGCCTGGGCTCCGATGGGGTGACCGCGGATCCCGGGGCGGGCCTCGAGGGCGAGTTCCCCCGCGATGAGAGCGATCCGGTGGCCCTCGCGACAGACGCTGTCCAGCCCGGCATGGCGGACACCTTGCCTGTGCTGCCTGCCGTCCCATCGGCCGAACAGATCGCGCTGCCTGTCCGGAAGGACTTGTCGGCTGGCGGAACGCGCGCGACAGCCGGCGGCGGATCGGAGCGGGTCGAGACCCTGGCCTGGCAAGGGGCAGCGGCTGAGGACGCCCAAGGCGCTGGCCCGTCTGCGGCGGACGCTTCGGGCGCCGACATCCAGCCCTTTTTGCGGCAGGCCGGTCTGGCCCAGCGACTGGCCCGTCAGTCGCGCAGCGAGGCGGCGGAGGCCGTTCAGGCCGCCCAGGCGCAGCGGGGCGAGGACATGGCCGCGAGGCTGGCCATGGCGGGGGGCGAAACGACATCGGTGACCGGCATCAGTCCTGCCTTGCAGGCGCTGGCGAGCCTGGGCGAAGGCGGTTGGCGCCCGCTGGAGCGGCGGGATGAGAAGAATGCCTCGCGCAGCATGATGGCGGGCGAGGCCGGGGTCTTTGCCGCGCTGGTCCCGGCGGACGGCGTCCGTCCGGATGTGCCTGTGGTTGCGCCCGACGCGGGCCTGACCACTGAAATGCGCGTGGCCGAGCAGGTCAGCTACTGGGTGGGTCGTGGCACGCAGAGTGCGGAACTCGAGATCGATGGGATCGACGAGCGGCCGGTTCTGGTGAACATCACGCTGCAGGGCCAGGAGGCGCGGGTGGAGTTCCGCGCCGAGCAGGCGCAGACCCGTCAGGTGCTGCAGGACGCGGCGCCCCATCTGCGCGAGATGCTGGAGCGCGAGGGGTTGATGCTGGCCGGCATGTCGGTGGGCAGTTCCGGGGCTGACGCAGGCCAGGGCCAGTCGGGGCGGGAGCGTCCCGCTGCACGGCAGGCCCAGGTGGTCGTCCCCGAGCCGGTCACGGCCCGCAGTGCCGGCGCGTCTGGTGGATTGGCGGGTGGACGGTCCGTGGACCTCTTCGTATGAGCTCGCGGCCCGTGCCCAGCGGGCCGGATTGGCATGGTTTTTTCCCCTTAATCCGGGTATCGTCGATGGGTCGGTCAAGAATAATCGGATCAAAAGTGCGCGTCTGCGCGCCGTAGCGCCTGCGAACCGGCAAGTTTTGTTTTAGAGGACCTGAACGTGGCCACCAAATCTCCTGAAGCCCCTGCCGCCGAGCCGCCCAAGAGCAAGAAGATGCTCATTCTTGTGGTGCTCGTGGTGGTGCTGGGGCTGGCGGCCGCAGGCGGCTGGTTTTTCCTGGCCAAGAAAAATGCCGCGGCGCTGGACGAGGAAGAGGAAGAAGAGGTGGCCGCCGTGGTCGAACCCAGCGGACCGCCGACCTACCTGCCCCTGGACAACATGGTGGTCAACCTCGCCGATCCGGGCGGTGAACGCGTGGCCCAGATCGGCGTGACGCTGGAGCTGGGCGGCGCACTGGACGTGGACCGCGTCAAGGCTTACATGCCCACCATCCGCAGTGACGTGCTCATGCTCGTCTCCCAGCGTACGGCCGACGAGCTGCTGAGCAAGGAGGGCAAGGAAAAGCTGGCCGAGGACATCCTGGTTGCGGCTTCGCGCCACTTTGGCAAGTCGTCCGGCGCCAAGAAGGATAAAAAAGCCAAGGGCGCGGGCAACGGCAACCCGGTGCGCGGGGTCCTGTTTTCAAGTTTCATCGTGCAGTGAGCAGGCGGGATGAACGGCCATGAGTGAATCGTTTCTGTCCCAGGAAGAAGTCGACGCCCTTCTGGAGGGCGTCACGGGCGAGAGCCAGAAGTCTGTCGAGGAAGTGCCCGAGGCGGGGGAGATCCGCGCCTACAACATGTCGAGCCAGGAGCGCATCGTGCGCGGCCGCATGCCGACGATGGAGATCGTCAACGAACGCTTCGCCCGTAACCTGCGCATCGGCCTGTTCAACTTCATCCGTCGCAGTCCGGAAATCTCCGTCGGCCCCGTGCAGGTGCAGCGTTACAGCGCCTTCCTGCGTGAACTGGCCGTGCCGACCAACTTCAACATCATGGCCATCCGCCCGCTGCGCGGCAGCGGCCTGATCGTCTGCGAGCCGGCGCTGGTGTTCGGTGTCATCGACACGCTGTACGGTGGCATCGGCAAGTTCCAGACCCGTATCGAGGGACGCGATTTCTCGGCCACCGAGCAGCGCGTGATCAACCGCCTGGTCGATGTGATCTCCGAGGAGTACAAGAAAGCCTGGCGCGGCATTTATCCGCTGGAACTGGACTACCAGCGCAGCGAGATGCAGCCGCAGTTCGCCAACATCGCCACACCCAGTGAAATCGTGATCTCCACCAGCTTCCAGCTGGAAATCGCGGAGATCACAGGGTCCATCCATTTCTGCATGCCGTACGCGACGATGGAGCCCATCCGCGACGTTCTGTACTCGTCCACCCAGGGTGACTCGATCGAGGTCGACCGCCGCTGGGTCAATGTGCTGACGCGCGAGATCCAGGCCGCCGAGGTCACCCTGGTGGCCGAGCTGGCCAAGGCCGACGCCACGGTCGAGGACCTGCTGGCCATGAAACCCGGCGACTTCATCGAGCTTGAGAAACCGCAACGCATCGAGGCCAATGTCGATGGCGTACCGGTCTTCGAGTGCCAGTACGGTACGCACAACGCCAAATATGCCATCCGCATCGACAAGTGCCTGCGCGGCAACGACACCAACTGGTTAGGGGAACGTTATGGCGGTTGAAGACAAACCGGATCAGAAGCCCGAAGACGACGGCATGGCCGACTGGGCCGAGGCGCTGCAGGAGCAGAAGAGCACCACGGACAAGCCCGAGGTCGAGCCGGGTGGCGTGCTCAGCGGCGCTGACGCCGCACGGGCCTTCGCGGCGGGTGATGCACCCGCGACCGATATCAACATGGTGCTGGACATCCCGGTCCAGCTCTCCGTCGAGCTGGGCCGTACCAAGGTCCCGATCAAGCATATCCTGCAGCTGGGCCAGGGCTCCGTGGTCGAGCTCGACGCCCTGGCGGGGGAGCCCATGGACGTGCTGGTCAACGGCTACCTGATCGCCCAGGGCGAGGTGGTGGTGGTCAACGACAAGTTCGGCATCCGCCTCACCGACGTGGTGACCCCTTCGGAACGCCTGCGCCGCGTCAGCCGCGGGTGAGGCGGTGTTGCAACCCTTGCCCGGCCGCAGGGCAATTTCCCCTCTTGTACGGGCAGCCTTGCCTTAAACTGGAGACATGACCCAAACCATTGTCTCGGTCGTCCTGTTTCTTGTCGTCCTGGCGCTGCTCCCCCTGGCCATCCGCTGGTACCAGCAACGTGCGCCGGGCGGGGCTTCTCCCAGTGCCGCTTCCCGTATCGTTTCCACTGTTGCCGTGGGTCCTCAGCAGCGGGTCGTCACCCTGGAGGTGGGCCCCGAGGGTTCGCGGACCTGGCTGGTTCTGGGCGTGACCGCCCAGAACATCACCTGCCTGCACAGCATGCCGGTGGGATCCGGGCGCCCGGGTGGTTTTGCGCCCGCGTCCCCCGCAGCAACGAACGGGGATGCCGCCTGATGCATCAAGCCGCCCGACGCGGACTGTTGCGGGCCGTCGCCGTCGCAGCGCCGTGGCTGCTGTTGCTCGCGGTTCCGGCGCTGGCCCAGGAGAATGCCCCCCTGGCCGCGAGCCAGGTCAACAGCACGCAGCTGCCCCTGGTCGTGGCCAGCGGCCAGGCCGGCACGAGTTACTCGGTTCCCATCCAGACGCTGCTGTTTTTCACGGCCCTGTCCTTCCTGCCGGCCATCCTGCTGATGATGACCGGTTTCACCCGCATCGTGATCGTCCTGTCGCTGCTGCGCCAGGCCCTGGGAACGCAGTCGGCGCCGCCCAACCAGGTCGTGATCGGACTCTCCCTGTTCCTGACCTTTTTTGTCATGGGGCCGACCTTCGACCGGATCTACGCCGACGCCTATGTGCCTTACACGCAGAATGTCATCAACTTTGACCAGGCGCTGACACGGGCCGAGGCGCCCGTGCGCCAGTTCATGAGCAAGCAGACCCGCCAGTCCGACTACGCCCTGTTCCTCAAGCTGGCCAAGATGGATCCGGCGACCAAGATCGAGGCGGCCCCCCTGCGCGTGCTGATCCCGGCTTTCGTGACCAGCGAACTCAAGACCGCCTTCCAGATTGGCTTCTTGATCTTCATTCCCTTCCTCGTGATCGATATCGTCGTGGCCAGTGTGCTGATGTCACTGGGCATGATGATGCTGTCGCCCGTGCTGGTGGCGCTGCCGTTCAAGCTCATGCTGTTTGTGCTGGCCGACGGCTGGAACCTGCTGATCGGCTCGCTGGCCGCGAGTTTCGTGACATGAGGGAATTGCCATGAATGCACAAATGGTGCTGACCATCGGGCAGGAGGCGCTGTTCATCCTGCTCATGGTCTCCGCTCCCCTGCTGGGGGTGGTGTTGCTGGTGGGCCTGCTGGTCAGCCTGTTTCAGGCGGTCACCCAGATCAACGAAGCCACCCTGTCCTTTGTGCCCAAGCTGATCGCGGCCATGGCGGTTTTCGCCTGGGCCGGGCCCTGGATGCTGAATGTCCTGGTCGAGTACATCCGCCGCACCATCGAGGCCATTCCCGGCATCGTGCTCTGACGTCCACGTCTTGCCATGATCACCGTCAGCGAAGCCCAGATCATGGCCTGGCTCTCGCCCCTGCTCTGGCCTTTCCTGCGCGTGCTGGCCGTGTTCACGGCTGCTCCCATCTTTTCCTCGCGGGCTTTTCCCGTCCGCGCACGTATCCTGCTCGCCTTGCTGGTGACGCTGGCGGCACAGGCCACCTTGCCGCCCATGCCCGTGGTCGATCTCAACAGTCCGATGGCGCTGGGGGTGGCGGTGCAACAGGTGGCCATCGGCCTGGCCATCGGTTTTGTGGTACGCCTGGTTTTTGCCGCGTTTGAGCTCGCTGGCGAGGTGGTGGGGTTCCAGATGGGGCTGAACTTTGCGGCCTTTTTCGATCCGGCTCTCAACAGCCAGTCGAGCGCGGTGGCGCGCTTCTTTGGTTACATGGCCTCCCTGCTGTTTGTGGTGCTCAATGGCCATCTCATGGTGTTGATGGCCGTGACGCGCAGCTTCGAGGCCTTCCCTGTCGCGCCCGATTTTCTGGGGGCTGTGCGTCAGATGCAGATCCATACCCTGGGCGCAGAACTTTTTGCCAGTGCGCTCTGGATTGCCCTGCCCATGCTGGCCTTGCTGCTGTTCACCAACCTGGCCCTGGGCATCATCTCGCGCGTGGCACCGCAGATGAACGTTTACGCGGTGGGTTTCCCCATCACCCTGGCGGTGGGGCTGGTCGGCATGGCGGCCACGCTGCCCATGCTGGAGCAGCCGTTCCAGGCCCTGCTCGAGCGCTCGATCGAGCTCTTCACCGGTCGCTGACCGGGGCAGCGATCAAACGAGGCCGTTGCGGATGGCGTACACCGTGAGCTCCGCGTTGTTCGAAAGCTTGAGCTTTTCCAGGACGCGGGAGCGGTAGACGCTCACTGTCTTGGGGCTGAGCATCAATTCCTCGGCGATGTCGGACAGGCGTTTGCCCGACGCGATCTTGAGCAGGGTCTGCAGCTCACGCTCGGACAGGCTGTCGTGCAGTGCCTCGCTGGTGGGGGTGGCCAGGTTGTCCACCAGCATCTGGGCCACGTCGGGGGTGACGTACTTGCGTCCCTGGGCGATGGTACGCACCGCCTCGATCAGTTCCGCCGGGTTACCCGCCTTGTTCAGGTAACCCTGGGCGCCTGCGCGCAGGCAACGGATCGCGTACTGGTCTTCGGGGAACATGGACACCACCAGCACCTTGATGGGGGTGTCTGCCTCGCGCAGCGAGGCCAGCACCTCCAGCCCGCCGCGTCCGGGCAGGTTGAGGTCCAGAACCAGCACATCACAAGGATGGCCGCGCAAGAGCTCGCGGACCTCGGAATAGCTGCCGGCTTCGCCCACGACCTTGATGTCGACGGCCTCCGACAGGGTGTCGCGGATGCCGCGGCGTACCACGGCATGGTCGTCGCAAAGTATCACTCGTATCATCGTCCCTCGTCCTTGCCCTGCATTGTCAGGGGAACCGACAGCGTAATCGAAGTTCC
>JACCDR011770925.1_pt1 | contig 13091 bp, 23 predicted proteins | sample 7446431 | NCBI WGS metagenome assembly JACCDR01 (sample SAMN15323443, study PRJNA562643) | freshwater metagenome | isolation source: river surface water | place: USA:Blue River Watershed | collected 2017-08-17
CCCACAGGCACATCACTTAACGCCTCGAACTCCGCGATGTAGTTCATAGCCTTTGCGACTTGTTCGGCTGTGTGTTTGTCAAGGTAAGCCGGAGTCAACGAAGCATCCCATTCAGCATCGCATGGGCAATCCAGTTTCTCTACAAAAAACCCCCAACGAAGATTTTGCTGAATACGGTAAAGCGGTTCTGCTCCGTTTGTAACCCCCCACACCTTTTTAGGCTTTGGCTTGTATAGCTGCCATTCGTTGTCGCGATAGACGTATGTTACTTTATCCTTAAAACAAACCATTGACTCACCCCATACGCGCAAGTCATAAGACCTTATATCATTGAGCGTGCCTATCTGAACCGGCATCCCCTCTTTCAATTCACCTGTGTATGTTTTCATTTCACTTTCCTCACTTTAACCTCTAGTTTCTCACCGTTTTCACAATCGCTAGCATACGCTAATGCATAGCTCGATGCCATTTTCTCGGCCTTGACCTTCGTGTCAGCCCACACAACGGCCTGCTGAATACCGTCTATCAGTACGCTTGCTTTATAGGGCATTTCTCTTCTCCAAAAGTATAGTGTTGTTTCGCTATACAAGGTTATAAATTGGTATATTTGACGCTGGTGTCAGGATTCGAACCTGATGCTTTTTAGCGTTGTACTTCCGCAATATGATTGATATGGGAGTTGCACCCATCCATGCGAGCGACGCTTGCCTCTACTGCCTCAATCTACGTTCCCACCGTACTGCACCAGCTTAGTTGTTACTCAGTTAAATCTCGGATTAATCGCCCCTTAGCTATTTGAAAAACCTTTTCACTTGGACTTGTATAAATTGTTTGCGTTCCGTCTACTCGCGGTATTATTAAATTAAAACTGCTGTCAAAATACTTGTCACCCAAGCTAAAACTATCATATCTAGGTTCGGCCTTAAACTTGTGCTTTTCAAGTAGACGCAGCAATACAGAATCAATAGCTTCTACCGCTGGATTTTGATTTTTTCTAAAAAACATTTTCATACTATCCAAACTCTCATAATTTTACCGTTTGTACGCACCCGAATCTTACGATCATGATACTTCACATATTGGTAAATTGCCTGGTACTCACTACGAGGCAGCTCAACATACTCATCTGGTTTGAGATTGAGTAAAGGGGAGTATTTTGCTGTTGTCGCAGGTATTTTACCTTTTTTAATTTCCATAGCTTTTATCCTTTTTAATTAGTGTAGTTTTCTTATATAAAAGTTTTTTAGTTGTGTCAAATGTTATTTTTAAGAAAATATAAAAAATCATGACCTCTCGGATGTCTTATCATGCGGCCTTTTGGGGTCCATGCAATGCTCTTGACATATTGGCTGTTCTGCATGTCGAGCACTCATCCAATCAAAATACTCAGCTCTAGTCCGAAAGTTTGGGCATGTTGGAGTTGCGTCTAGGGCTTTTTGTAGTTTTTTATCTAATGCCATCGTCGTGATCCTTCTGTTTGTTGGGTTTGTTATTTTATAACTGGAACGCATGGGACTTTTGCAATTGTTGATATGGCGTTTGCGGCTTCCAAAAACCCTTTTTTCCTTAGCACCGAATGTATGTATCTAAATGCTTCTAGTTGTGCCAATGCAACATGTGCATCAACGGCGTTGGTGAAAACTGTTTTACCAAAAATACCTTTAAGTCTTTTTCTCCGACTAGAAAGTCCTGTCCGCGTAAGGCTGCGAATGTCCTCTCCCTTTATGCCGATGATGTATCTGTTGTCGTACAATTTTTTAACTTCAAACATTTACTCCCCCTCTATATAATATAATTTTTAAGTTTGTCAATAGTTATTTTTAAGAAAATATAAAAAGTATGGCATTAAGAACAACATATAGAAAACCTACGGGTACAAGGGCTCCGACAGTGTAGGTGAGGGGAGTCATGATCCAATCTCCAATATCACTGATTCCTTCTCGATATAAAGCTATGATTCCCGCCAAAAACCCTACAACCGCAGCCCCCGCCAGTATTTTAAGAAAAATAATTGTTTCGGGGGAATATGTAGCTGGGTACAGCAATTCTACACACTCGGCATAGTGTTTTTGTATTTGCACATCGACTGAGCCTTTGAAACTGTTGACAAAGGATGCACATGAAGTCTTAGCCGCCTGTTGTGCAGCTATGGTAGCTTGTATGATAAACGCATCAGTAGTCATGTTTTATACTCCGATAAGCGTCCATAATCATGTTCGCCAGTTTTGGGTCAAAATCGGCATCGACCGTTATGTCGTGTGCCTGTTTGAGCAGTTTTGCAGCCTTTTTAAGCTCTTTCACGTTTGCGGGGTAGGTTATGCGATAGCCATCTTCGCCTACTTCGATTTCGTCTTTTGAGACTCGTCGCGTTGCTCCGATTTCCGTGAGATAACGGCGTGCGTCTTTTAGGGTGTCAAAACTAGGTGTGCCCATTGGCATGTTTGTACGCCAAGAAAGCGTTGGTGTTCTTTTCTCGATGATATACATTATTTTGATCCTTCTGTTTGTGTTTGTGTTCGTCTTGTGAGTCTGTTTATATGATAAGATTTTTAAACTGTCAACAACTTTTTTCAATTTTTTATTTATTATGTTTTTGGTGCTAAGTTCTTAGTGGTTTAATATCTTAAGATATTATGCCTCTAGGAAAATGCACTGCTCTTTAGCCTGTAGCGCATCGGCGCAATGGAAAGCTATGGAGAACCAGTCGGTGAATGTAAGAGTCGGGTCAACATGTATGGCGGGGTCGAAGGGGATACCAAGGGCCGCATTGTACATGCGTGCCTCCTGTGTAAGCGGTACACGGCTCATCAGTATTTGCGGGATGACGACTGTCAGGTTTTCAATTGGGTGTTTTAGGTAGACGGTGTAAATTTCGCTTTTAGGGGCTTTATCACGGGCGAAACGTATTTCGGGTAGGGTAGTAGCCAAGGACTCTACAAAAGAGGCGTAGCCATAGCGGTGCAGCCAGTGGGCTGGTATCTGTTTTGGATGGTGCGGTAATTTAACGAATGGAACATCAAAGCGTGTAATTTTTAATGACCCGCGAGGGTGTAGTGGGCTGCCTATGGTGTGATAGACCTCCGTTTCGTAAGCAGCAGTGAATCCCCGATCATACAGACGCACAACTCTCCAATTGATAAGGGTATCCCATAATGCGCGGGTTTTCGTTGATATTGTCGCATCTGGGTCAACGGATTTTCGGTTACACATATACGCCAGTTGGGTAAAAGAGAGGTGTGCTGGTTTCCAGTCTGCATAGGTACGCTGGGTGGGGAGCGGACGTAGGCTGTTTGTAAGTTCCATCAATTGTGCTGGTGATGATCTTACCGTGTGGCGGATATTACTTTTAACGTAAGTAGCGTACTGCGTCATAACGGCTCCACAAGTAAACCAGAGTTGGGGTGTTCTGCATGTGCGCGGATCATGGCATAAAAGTATTCACGGGCGGTGAGTGTGGCACAAAGGTGTGCGGCAGGGTCTGACCAAAAAGCGCGCACAAACTCGTGGTGCTCGTCACTCTGTTTTGCTGCGGCCTCAATAGATGATGGTTTGAGTATGAGGTGTGACGCGTACACAATACCAGAAAAACGGTGCATGGATGATGTAAAAGACGCAACGAAGTGGGGTTCCCTACGGGCGACATCCAACGTATCGTGACATACCAATTCGAGGGATGCCAATTGCGCGGCGGCAGGTAGAATGATCTGAAAGTTACGCGGCGCGACATCCAAAAGGTACGGCGGAAAATCTGGCGCATATTCTGCAACGACGGTATCTGAGTACTTAACCATAGCGGCAAAAGGTTGTTTATTTGCTGGATGTGTAGGCATTGTCATCCCCCTAGGTGGTAGGCATCCAAGGGTATGCCAAACTTGAGAAATCTGGGCGGCTTTGGGTAATTTTGGCATAAGAATGTTGGCGACTTTGTAGTTAAAGGGGTGCCAAGTGCTGCGAGATTTATTGGTTATAGACGCTTGCAAGTTACCTAAAAACCCACGGGAGTCAGAACGCCACCAAAGATCAGCGATAATTTGAGGTTTTTGAAGCCGAACGGGATGGTCGAGATTTGACCACCAGATGTCATAGGTGCGTGTGGAAGGCGTGGGAGCGAGTTGAGCGCTTAGCTCTTTCAGTTGTGCGAGGGTTGGTAGCATGGTGATCTCCAGAGTTTGTTGATTTTTGGGATGTGTGAGATGTACAAAACTTATTAACTGTTGTCAAGAGGAAACTTGAAAACTAGTAAGTGTTAATCCTTTCACGTCCGAAAAAAGAAAATCGGGGCAATATAGCTATAGACTTACCCGTTTCTGGAGGGTACCTCTCAGAAGTATTTTTTTTCGGGTACTTTCACCCGATTTTCTTTTTTCGGACGTGAAAGGATTAACCACGGGATACCCTTGGCGTCAAAAACACAAAAACGGTAAAAATAGCCAAATGGTAGTACCCGCCGTCACAAAACGGGTACCAGCCTTTAGTACCCGTCGATTAGTAGAATCTTATAAACTTCTTAAAAATTAACCGTTTTCTCAAAGTACCCGTTAATAATCAGTAAAAGCTAATATATAGCTATTTTTACGTTAAAAATGTCATTTTATGGCTTATTTTAGCTGTTAAAAAGTACCCGTTTGTTTCCGTTTTTTCTAGAAAATAGCGTTAAGAATCGCATAAAACGCTTATTTTCCTTCAAAATGGTCTTTACGAACTTATTTTTGGGTGAAGAGTGCAATACTCGTTGGGGATGTAGTCAGCCTCGATTCTAGGGGTAGTTTGGGGGTAGTTTGTGTCTAGCTAGTCGGTTTTCTGAGGGTAGTTTGGGGGTAGTTTGGGGGTAGTTTGGGGGTAGTTTGGGGGTAGTTTTGTGCAAGCTGATCGCTAAAACCCTGGTATTTCGAATGGTGCAGGCGGCACCTCCTACAAGATTATATAAGCACGCACGCGCACGCGATTGCAAAAATCGTGCCAAGTTATATAGAAAATAAATTGAAAAAAACTAAAAAAAGTTATTGACGACTTAAAATAACTTTGCTATGTTTTGGTTATCGCAACAACAAGGGAGTAACTAAAATGTACAACATTATAAAAATACCAAGCAAAGGCGCGGTTAAACTTGTAACGCGGGAAAAGACTTTACAGGCCGCCAGGGACCGCCTGGAATATATCACACGCATTTACCAGCGTGAATATCGAGGGCCGGACGTGGTAGCTACCACCGGTGCGACATATGGAATTTTTGAGGGATAAAAAAATGCGTAGAGAGTTTGTTGAGTGCAAGACATACACCACAGCATATAGACGTTGCCCTTGGGCGTGTCAGGTACGCCGTGTGGCCGGCGGGTTTATCGCTTTTGAAAGTGTTACAGATTATAAAATTTTTATTAACCAAAAATAACAAGAGAGAGTAAATATGCTGGCAATGGTTACAGAGGATAAAAACGGGCGGACGTTATACTATTTAGATGGGCGACAGGTTAGCTTTTATAGATATCACGTCGCATCGATGTTTAGAGATAAAGATACATTTTTAACCATTGAAAGAAAAGGTAAATTTTACCATTATTGTAGTTTAAGAGATAAAAAACCGATAGAAAGAGAGGCGTAAAGTGCTTAAAGACATAAATGTAAGATTTTTTATGTACGACGAGGATAAAAATGACCTCAAAGAGGTAAAGGAGCTTGACTTTTTAGCGTGTGAATATCCGATATCCTATAAACGTCATACGATTTTTGAAAACGGCGTGTCACAAATTTGTTTAACGAAAATTCCAACATTTTGAAAGGTTAAAAACATGAACGAACACTATACAGTAGGAAAATTTGACAATGACGGCGGTTTTATTGTTTTCGCGACTTTTAACAATTCCTACGGGTTACTGTCACCCGCAGATTTTGACTCAATGGTATTAGCTTTTACTAATACATATCAATTATGCTGTGTGGCGCGTCAGGATGCGCCTAGTAAAATCAACTTGGGGGATTAAAAAATGGTTAATATATACGACTTACATAATAAAGCATTTGCTAATGTATCAGCTTATGTCATCTTAAAAGACGGTGAAAAGGTTGCAACCGTTGCGTTTAAGTACCCAAAGGACGGGGCAGGGCGTTTGTGGTGTTACCTGCATGTGTTAGGATTGCCAATGGTGCGCGATTATGCGGGCGGGTACGGATACGACAAGAGGAGTGCAGCATTCAAAAGCGCGGCACACGCTCAAACACTGATAAAACTGGAAAAATGGCAAACCAGCGACTACTCAGACGAGTACGCGCTTGCCGATTCGGTCTATCAGGCAGTCGCCGCGCGTGACGGTTACGACTGGGACAGAGAGTTAACAGAAGCGGGCTTCACCGTTCTGAAGGCGGTGTGATATGCGGATCGTCTTTTATACAATCATTTTATGTTTAATCAGATTTTAAGGGGTTAAGGTTATGCAAGAGTTCAATAGAGAGTTTCAAAAGTGGTGCAATCCAGAGCATAACAACCAAGCATATAAAGAGTTTTACCGGACTAAAGGTTTAAGTGCCTGGAATTTTGAAGTACAACCAAAAGTAAAAACACTTAACCAGTATTACACTTTATATACTTTTCCTGATGACTCGCAATTGAGAGTTTCAAGCGGGCGAAACGTCATTGACTTAAATTCTATGGATTATCGAAAAAATGCAAAGGCACCGTACACAGCGACGCGGGCACTTTTCGGGTGCGCGAATCGTATGCCGTGGGAAAGTTTTGACGACTGGCAACAATCCGAAGGCGCGTTTTGCGGTGTAGCTTAAAAAACTTTTTCAATTATTCAGCGCGTTAGGGGTAAAAACCTAGCGCGTTTTTTTGTGTTTGTAGTGTGTGAGATTTTCTCAGCTTGCCAGTGTGTGAGATTTTCTCAGCTTGCCAGTGTGTGAGATTTTCTCAGCTTGCCAGTGTGTGAGATTTTCACAACTCGCACGCTTAGGCAACCCGCCTAGCTTGCGGAATTTGAACACCCACCCCCTACAAGACCCACACGCTGCACAACTACATAATTTCTAAAATTTCCACATTCCAAGATCGTTAGAATCTATGTAATCGTGTTAACTATTAACACTTTAGAATCTATGTCATCGTATTAACTATTAACCTTTTCAAACTTCCAACATCGTATTAACCTTTTCAAACTTCTACCCCACCCCCTACATTCACCCCACAAAAAAACAAATCTTTACAAGTTAACCACCCCCTAATATAATAAAATTATGGAACAGTACGCTCAATATGTAAAACCCAACAACCGAATCGTAATAAAACCCCTCCCAATGGTTGATGATGGTTTCCCAAAGCCTATAGAGACACAGGCGATTGAAGAGGTGCGAAATATCCTGCTCACCCGAACCAACACAGCGGATGGCGAGGTCACAGTGATGCAAGGGATCATCATTGCAATGGCAAAGAAAGCCTTGGAGGGCAACCTGAACGCCGCAACCACTCTTATGCAATGGTTTTCCAATGGTATTAACGACCAACAGACTAACCCCACGACCACTACTCAAATCATTGATCCCATCACTGAGAAAATGTTACTTTCCATTGGTGTAAAACTGTGAACCAAACAACAGCACCCGCCGTACCCACCAACTTGGACGTACTAATAAAATATGATTTCCGGTACTTTGTTCGGCGGGTATTCTTTGAGTTGAATCCATCAAAAGAACTCGACTGGAATTGGCATCTGGACTATCTGTGCTGGCTGGCTATTTGCACCATGCCACCGCAGTTAAACCCCCTTGGTCAAAATAAGCTCAAGAGGCTACTTATCAATGTACCGCCACGCTCACTAAAAAGCGAAACATTTAGCGTGGCATACACATGCTTTTTACAAGGACATGTTCCCAGTGAACAAATGTTAGTAGCCAGCTATGCCGCGTCGCTCGCCAGAGATTTACACCAAAAAGCGCGGCAAGTCATGGAATCCGACTGGTACCAGAGGCTATTCCCCGCCACCAGACTACAATTCTCCACCAAAACCGAATGGAAAACAACACAAAATGGGCACAGACAAACAGTGACAGTGGGTGGTACAACGACTGGTTTGGGTGGGGATTACCTGATTGCGGATGATATCATGTCTGCCGATATAGCGCGAAGCGATGCGGAACGAAAAACCGCTAATGATTGGTTTTCTGCCACCTTCAGCAATCGCCTGAACAACCCCAAAAATGGTGTCATTATTGTGATTATGCAGCGGTTACATCAAGAAGATACAACCGGATATATCACCTCCCTCCCAAACGCACAATGGCATCACATCACACTCCCTGTAAAGTTCACCAGCTACCAGATGCTTACCTTCTACGATCAACTAAAAGAAATATACCCAGACGATTTACTATTCCCAAAACGCTGGGACGACGAAACCCTATCTCAGATACAGGGTACGATGCTACCCACCGAGTTCGCAGGTCAGTATATGCAGACACCTGTACCCGCTGGTGGAACAATTCTTCCGGTGGATAAGTTTGAACTACATACCGACGCAGAGGTGCCACCGCTGCATTTGTGTACTATCGTGCAAAGTTGGGATACGGCATCAAAGGCAAACCATAAAAACGACTATTCGGTGTGTACTACATGGGCTTACACACCGGAAATGAGTTACCTACTGGACATCCAAAGAGTAAAAAAGGAGTATCCGCAACTAAAAGAGTTTGCGTTCTCCCACGCACGAACGTGGAACCCGCACACCATTTTAATCGAGGACAAAAATACCGGTACAACACTGTTACAGGACTTTAAGCAAAATACGCAAGCACCTATCAAGCCGATACTCCCAAAAGATAAAAAAGAGGTACGCGCCGAAAGGGTTGCCCCACTGATTGACGCTGGAAACGTGTCCTTACAGAAGGACGATCCGCATTTAGCAGATTTTCTGATGGAATGTGCCTACTTTCCAAACGGGAAAAATGATGATATGGTAGATACGATGACGCAGTACCTCGACTGGGTGCGCGAGAAACAGCAAAAAGCTAACGTGCGGATAAGCGTATTATGATAACTCGAAGCTACGTCACATTGTATACTCCAAAGACACCGCAGACAAGCACCGCAGAAGAGAAATCTTTTTCAATGCACCACGCTTTTTTCGGGTCAACAGTCAACACCACCCTGGAAACCCAATCTTTACTAGAGTATTATCGGCGAGTAGCTCCGTTGAAGTCAGCACTCGATATGTTGTCTCGTTCCGTCTCTAGTTTACCAATTCAGCTTGTGGATACTACAACAGATACACCCGTGACCAAGCATCCACTACTTGACCTGCTGAAAAAGCCAAACACGTCATATCAGAAAACCCGCACACAGTTTTTCTTGTCGTTAGCATTCTGGAAAGTCTTATCCGGTGATGTCTATATTATTTTAACAGGTAAAAACGCTCCCTTGGAGGCATATGTTCTTCGGTCTACCGATATTCGCGTACAAATGGACACTTCTGGTTTTATCGACTATTATGAGTATCAGCAAAATAACACCGGCTTTAGTGAACGCTACTCCCGCAACGCTAATGGGCAATACTTTTCACCGGATGGACAAAGGGAATTGCTCCATTTATCCTCTTTGATAATTGATCCTGACACTACAGATCAGGGTGCGATAAGCGATCTAGCCGCACTCAGAAATGAGTTTGAGCTGTATATTAGTGTCACCACGCACAACATTTCTCTGCTAAACAACGGTGGCAGACCGAGCGGCGCGTTAAAAGTACCTGCGGATGCCGGTAACCTGGATCCGAAAGCGCGAGCAGAGCTTCAACAGCAGATAGCGTCCACTTTTGCCGGAGCGCAAAACGCGGGGCGTCCGATGCTATTGGAAGGTGGTTTAGATTGGATCAACTTTGCAACGAGTCCTAAAGATGGCGATTTCAACACTACCAAAAGCGATGCCGAAGCGCAGATTTTCAAAGCAGTTGGCGTTCCTCTGGATCTGGCGGGGAACTCAAAGGCGGTGTCAGCGAACAACATGGTTAATATCCGGCGCGAATTCTACAAGAGTCGGGTAGTCCCACTCATGGTGGAGATGTTGGAGTTTTTGAATAACTTTTTGCTTCCTAGATACAAATCTCCGAACTTGGAATTGCGGGTGGATTACACAAAAATTGACGTGTTCCTCGAAGAACGTATGGATATGATGAAACTTATCGAAACGAGTACATCCAGAACGCCAAATGAGAAGCGAAAAGCACAAGGCTTACCAGCGGATTTAGAAGGTGGCGATAACCTCTACGATCCGAACGGACGATTCATTGCGGGACCGGATGCGGCAAAGTTTATGAACTCCACCCGCATGATAAACACCCCCACAGTTGCAACTTCTTAATTTTTGGGCTATCATAATTTTAGAAAGGACACCCAATGGAACACAAGGCCCTAGAGATTAAAGCGGATTCAGTTGTTGATACGCCCGAATACTGTACTTTTACAGGTTATGCGGCTACCTTTGGTAATACCGATTTAGTAAACGATATTATCGAAAACGGTGCATTTGAGAACTGTTTACGTCAGAAAAGCAAGTTCCCGCTTTATTGGGATCATCGTTCAAAAGAAATGATCGGCTCTGTTACCGTTGCAGAAGATGCAAAAGGGCTTTGGGTGTCTGAGGGTAAAGTTAATAAGGGTACGTCCAGAGGGCGTGATGTTGCTGCGTTGCTAAAAGGTGGTGACTTGGGGACCATGAGCATCGGATTTCTTACTAAAGATTTTGAATATCGGTCATCTGATGAAGCTAATGAGTACCCGTTGCGTATTTTGAAAGAAATTGAACTGCGTGAAGTATCTCTGGTTAGTGATCCGGCAAACCCCCGAGCAAAGGTGGCGTCCGTGAAAGCGTTAGATGCTATTCGTGAAGCGAAATCCCTTGCAGATGTAGAAGCCATCTTAGCAGATCATGGTATCCGCGATAAAGGTGCGAAAGCTCTCATCAGTAAGGTAAAAGAACTCTCTGTGTCGCGTGACGCGCCAGAGGAGAAAGCCGTTGTTCGTGACGACTCGGTTATGACTGCCATTTATGAAACCATTGCCGCGATAAAAGCGGTATAACTGAAAGGACTTTTTATGACTGATTTGTCACAAAAGACCGTAATGGAAGCAGTTACTGAACTGAACATTGCGGTTAAATCTAATTCTGCTGAAGCAAAAGCTAAGGTAGAAAAAATCGAAACACTTTTGGTTGAGCAAGACCAAAAATCACAAGAACTGGTAATGAAACTGGCTGCGGAAGAAAAAGCCCGTGGCGAACTGGAAGCACGTCTTGTAGAAGCTGAAAAAGCTCTGGCACGTCCTAACTTGCCAGCAGACGAAAAAGCTAATCGTAAAGCAGAGTTCAAAGCTGTTTCCGATTATCTGGTTCGTGGTGATGCTGCAATGCTGGCGTTTACCCCAGAGCAAAAAGCCTACTTCCGCACTGATACGGATGTGGATGGTGGATACCTTGTTACCGGTGACGTGGACGCTACCATTACTCTTAATCTGGTTGAGATTTCTCCGATCCGTAATTTTGCAATGGTTCAAACCATTCGCTCTAACCGCTTGTCTGTGCCTCGTGAAGATACCACAGTGACAGCGGGTTGGGTTGGTGAAGGGCAGACCGATACTGCACAATCTACCAAGTTCAAACTGGACAACATCAACCTAAATAAGATGATGGTGACGCTGAACTACACGACCGAAGCTCTCGAAGATACGTTTGTTGATCTCGAAGGTTACGGTGCGCGTATTATCGCTGAACAATTTGCTAAACTGGAAGGTGCGGCATTTGTTGACGGTGACGGCACGCTGAAGCCTGAAGGTTTTGTTGATTCAACCATTGTTACCCCACGTAATTCCGGCGTAGCGGATAACATCACGTTTGATTCAGTTATCCAGTTGATGGGTGATCTGAAAGGTGCGTACGATGGTCGTTACTTCTTCAACCGTACCACGATGGTGGCTCTGGCGTTGATGAAGTCTGGTACGAACTACCTGTGGCAAGCAGGTAACGTAGCTGCTGGCGTTCCAAACAGCATCATGGGTCAGCAATATGTAATTGCGCAAGACATGGACGATATTGCAGCTAACGCACTTCCTATTGCTTATGCTGACCTTGGAAAAGGGTATAAAATCATCGAGAAGAACGGTCTGACCGTAATCCGCGACCCTTACACCAAGAAAACCTCTGGTAAAGTTGAAACTACCTTCTTCCGTCGTGTTGGTGGTGGTATCGTTCAGCCAGAAGCAATTAAACTTCTTAAATGCTCTGTATAAGTGAAAGGGATGTATCATGACTGACTTATTTTATAACGCAAAGACCAATATCGGTCTGAATATCCAAGCAATTAGCTCCAGCACAACGACCGCGGGAAACGTAATTGACACTAAAGGATATACTGACGCTAAAGTTATCGTGGTGATGGGAGCGCGTACCGACGGTACGCTTACTCCATTGATCCAAGAATGCGATACCTCCGGTGGAAGCTACACTGATGTAACCGATGATTTCTTGAAAGGGACAGAAGCGGGTGCAGCAGTATCGGCAGCCAATACCGCAGATACGGTGGGCGTTTCATTGACGAAACGCTACCTCAAAGTAAGCGGTGTATCTTCTGCTGTTACCTCTGGTTTTACCGGCGGTATTATCGTAGAACTGGGTTCGCCTAGACATGGTCCGGTAGCGTAACTTGAACGATCGTTAGCGGGGGCGTAATAGCTCCCGCTTTTCGATAGGAGAAAACACATGGATTTTTTAATCTTAACTACCTTCAAAGGCAAAGAAGCTGGACAGCCGGTAAAACAATATCTTGCTGGCAGCACCTATTTTATTGAGTGCGCCGATTTACAAAAAACTATTTTGGAGCAAAACTGGGGTATTGCGAATGTGGGTACCGCATCTGTGCCTGATGAGACGCCTTTAGTCGAACAAATTGAGCAGTACGGACTTGCGCCACATGAGATCGCCCTATTGCCTGTAAAGAAATTAAAGGCTATCATAGAAGAAGAAGCTCTTACGGTGGATACGCAAGGCAAGAAACAAGCCGAGATCGCAGATGCGGTGGTGGCACAGTTACAACTCAAATATAAAGGACTCTAATCATGAC
>JACCDR010022701.1_pt1 | contig 13089 bp, 15 predicted proteins | sample 7446431 | NCBI WGS metagenome assembly JACCDR01 (sample SAMN15323443, study PRJNA562643) | freshwater metagenome | isolation source: river surface water | place: USA:Blue River Watershed | collected 2017-08-17
ACCGGCTTTTTTCAGCAAGTCGGCGATGAACAGCGAAGGCGTTGGGGCGGTCGGGCTGGGCTTCAAGATGAAGGTGTTGCCGGCCGCGATGGCCACCGGGAACATCCACATGGGCACCATGACGGGGAAGTTAAACGGCGTGATGCCTGCGACCACGCCCAGCGGCTGGCGCATCGTCCAGTTGTCGATGCCGGTCGAAACCTGCTCGGTGTAGTCGCCCTTGAGCAGCTGCGGGATGCCGGTGGCAAATTCAACGATGTCGATGCCGCGAGAGACTTCGCCTTGCGCGTCGGTGAACACCTTGCCGTGCTCGGCGGTGATCATGTGGGCCAGCTCGTCCTTGTGGGTGTTCAGCAGTTCGAGGAACTTGAACATCACGCGGGCGCGGCGCAGTGGCGGGGTGTCGGCCCAGGCCGGGAAAGCGGCTTGCGCAGCGGCCACGGCCTTGGCAACTTCGGCGCTGTTGGCCAGGGCCACGTTGCCGGTCACGGCGCCTGTAGCGGGGTTGGTCACAGGTTGACTGCGGCCCGAAGTGCCTGCGGTTGCCTGGCCGCCGATGTAATGGCCGATGTTCGTGATGCTCATGGGGGGGACTCCGTGTCTGTCGTGAAAGTGCGCTTCTGGGCGCAAAGGCTTGGCCGCGCGGTGTGAACCTCTGACGGGCTTGAACCGCAGTGTAGGCAGCCCCATCTCCTCTCGCAAGACCAAAAATCTGAATTGATTGTTCAAAATGATGAACAATGGCGGCATGGAAGACCAAAAAATCAGCACCCTCTGGACGCACCTGCATTGGCTGAGCGTGCTGGCACAGCAGGGCAGTTACACGGCCGCCGCCGCCCGCCTGGGGGTGAGCAAGGCCGCCATGAGCCAACGCATCGCCGAGCTGGAGCGTGCGGCCAAAGTCACGCTGGTGCAGCGCACCACCCGCAGCCTGCGCCTGACCGAGGCCGGGCAGCGACTGGTGGACGACACCCGCGCTTCGTTTGAGCAGATCGAGCAAAGCTTTGCCCAAGTGCGCGATCTGGCGGCTCAGCCTGGGGGGCTGATCCGGGTGACCGCACCGGTGGCGCTGGCACGCCAGCAGCTGGTGCCGATACTGGCGGAGTTTCTGAAAGACTTTCCCGATGTGCGGATCGAGCTGGACATGTCCGACCGGCTCAGCACCCTGGCCACCGAAGGCTTTGATTTGGCCATTCGCCACACCGCCCGTCCGCCCGACACCCATGTGGCCTGGGCGCTGTGTGACACCCAATCGGTGCTGGTGGCCACCCGGGCTTATTTGCGTCGCCGGGGGGAGCCGCAGACACCGGCAGACCTGCAGACCCACAATTGCCTGCATTACCCGCGTTCGCAGGAAACCCCGGCCTGGACTTTTGAGCCCCGCCGTCTCCAGCGTGGCAGCGAGCGCATCACCGTGCCTGTGTCTGGCAATTTCGCTGCCAACAACAGCGAGGCCCTGCGCGAGGCGGCGCTGACAGGTGCGGGCATTGCGCTGATGCCCGACTTCAGCGCACAGGCCGCCTTGCGGCAAGGTAAATTGGTGCCCGTGTTGCCGGACTGGAATCCCGTGGGCGCTTTTGCAGAAACCATCTACGCCATTCGCCCCTATGCCCCGCATGTGCCCCGCGCAGTGGCGGCCTTGGTGGACCGTTTGAGGCAAGGTCTGGCCCGGGGCTTTGGGATGTGAGGCGCGCCAAGGCGCAGGGGTTCAAATCCCCTGAGCCAGCACCGGGAACAGCTTGTGCAGCCCGTCCGTCATCACTTCTACCGCCAAAGCGGCGAGGATCAGCCCCATCAGTCGGGTCATGACGTTGATGCCGGTTTTGCCCAGGATGCGGGCAATGGGCATGGCCAGCGAAAAGCACAGGGCCGTGGCCAGGGCGATGACCACGCCATAGCCGACCAAGGTGCCCAGCTGGGCGAAGTTTTTGGCCTTTTCGGCGTAGATCACCACGGTGGACATGGTGGCCGGGCCCGTGAGCAGCGGGATGGCCAAAGGCACCACGGCGATGCTGGCACCCACCGCGGCTTTGGCCTCGGCGTCGTGCACCTCGTCGGCGTTGGCGCGGGCCTCCGCCGGTTGGGCATTCAGCATGGACAAGGCGGCGGTCAACAGCAGCATGCCGCCGCCGACCTGAAAGCTGGCCAGTGAGATACCGAAGAATTCCAGAATCTGAAGGCCCAGTAGAGCGCTGGCGGCGATGACGATGAAAGCCGTCAAGGACGACACCAGGATGGTTCGCTGGCGCTGGGCGCGGCTGAAGCCCTGGGTGTAGTGGATGAAAAAGGGCACACAGGCCAGCGGGTTGACGATGGCCAGCAGGGTGATGAGCGGTTTGAAGTCCATGCCCGCATTGTGGGGCTTCAGGCCGCCGGTGTGCGGCGTCTGAACATGCCCCAACCTTCCATGTGCAGCACTTTGTCGCCGTTTTGGTTGAACATTTCCCACAGGTTGCGCGTCATGCCCACATCGGGCCGCTTGCCCATGGGTTTGGTCTCAAGCACGGTGGATTGCAGGCGCAGCGTGTCGCCCGGAAATACGGGCTTGAGCCATTTGATGCCTTCCAGCCCCGGGGACCCCAGGCTGGATGTTTCATGCAAAAAGTTTGTGACCATGAGGCGCATGGCCATCGAGCAGGTGTGCCAGCCGCTGGCCGACAGGGCGCCAAAGACCGAGGCTTTGGCGGCTGCGTCGTCCAGATGAAAAGGTTGCGGGTCGAACTGGCTGGCAAAGGCGATGATTTCTTCGCGGGTGGGCGTGATGGTGCCCAGGTCGCGCACCTGGCCCGCCAGCATGTCTTCCCAGTAATATTTGATCGTTGCCATCAGCGGCCTCCAGAGACATCCAGAAAACTCATGGTGGTGTAGCTGGCGGCATCGGAGAGCAGCCAGACAATCGCCTGGGCCACTTCTTCGGCCGTGCCGCCGCGTTGTGCGGGCACCAGGTGTTGCAGGTCTTTCACGCGGTTGGGCAGGCCGCCCGAGGCGTGGATCTCGGTGTCGATCAGGCCCGGGCGCACCGCATTGACGCGGATGCCCTCGGCGGCGACTTCTTTGGACAGTCCGATGGTGAAAGCGTCGATGGCACCCTTGGCTGCGGCGTAGTCCACGTACTGATTGGGTGAGCCCAGGCGTGCGGCTGCGCTGGAGACGTTGACGATGCTGCCGCCTTCGCCGCCGTGTTTCGTGCTCATGCGGCGCACGGCTTCGCGGGCGCAGATCAGGCTGCCGATCACGTTCACGTCGAACATGCGCTTCCAGCGGGCCACGCTCATTTCATCCACGCGGGCGGCCACATCGACCACACCGGCGTTGTTGACCAGTCCTGTCAGGCGGCCCAGTTTGGCGTCGATGTGCTCGAACATGCGCAGCACCTGCGTTTCGTCGGCCACATCGGCCTTGACCGAGATGGCTTGCCCGCCTGCGGCGCGGATCTGGCGCACGACTTCGTCAGCAGCCAGCGAGTTGGCGGTGTAGTTGACGGCCACGGCCCAGCCTTGCTTGGCGGCCAGCAGCGCGGTGGCTGCGCCAATGCCCCGGCCACCGCCGGTCACTAAGAGGACTTTGTTCATCTGAGGTCTCCAGCATGATTTGCGATCTGCGGACACAATCCGCCCTGAAAACATTACACACCGTGAAGGAGTCAAGATGGGTCACACAGTGGACTATTACTTCGCCCCGCAAAGCCCCTGGGCTTATCTGGGGCACCAGCGCTTGGCCGACATGGCCCAGCGCGCAGGCGCCAGCGTCCGCGTGATGCCCATCGACCTGGGCGGCAAGGTGTTCCCGATTTCGGGTGGTCTGCCTTTGGGCCAGCGTGCACCCCAGCGTCAGGCCTACCGGCTGGTGGAGCTGCAGCGTTTCAGCCAGCACTTGAATGTCCCTTTGAACCTGAAGCCCCGCTATTTTCCTGTGGGGGGTGACGATGCAGCCCGCGTGATCATCGCCGCCGACCTGGCCCATGGCGCTGTGGCGGCCATGGGGGTGGCCGGTGCTGTGCTGGCCGCTTGTTGGGCGCAAGAGCGCAACATCGCGGACGAGAAAGTGTTGGCCGAGTTGCTGGCAGAACAAGGCTTGCCTGCCGCTGTGTTGGCGCAATCGCACAGCCAGGCGGTGCAAGAACGCTACGAGGCCTACACTCAGGCCGCCATCGATGCGGGGGTGTTTGGTGCCCCCAGTTACGTGGTCGATGGCGAGCTTTTTTGGGGCCAGGACCGCCTCGACTTTGTCGAGCGCCTGCTGACGGCCTGATGGCCACAACTTGGAGAACAACATGGGCAAGATGATCGAATTGAAATCCGCCGATGGCACGCTGGTGCCCGCTTACGAAGCTCGGCCCGCGGGCCAGCCCAAAGGCGCTGTGGTGGTGATTCAGGAAATTTTTGGCGTCAACAGCCACATCCGCAACGTGGCCGATGGTTACGCGGCCGAGGGTTATCTGGCGGTGGCCCCGGCCATGTTCCACCGCACCAAGCCTGGTGTGGAATTGGGTTACAGCGACGCCGACATGGGCGAGGGCTTTGGCTACAAAACCGCAGTCGAGGCTTTGCCTGCGCCTGGCGCGATGCCCGATATCCAGGCCGCTATTGACCATGCGGCCAAGGCCTCTGGCGGCAAGGTGGGCATCGTTGGGTATTGCTGGGGTGGCTTGCTGACCTGGCGTTCAGCGTGCACCTTGACGGGTTTGAGCGCGGCCGTGCCTTACTACGGCGGTGGTGTGACGACCGAAGCCGAGATCGCCCGCCAGGCCAAGGTGCCTGTGCTGGCGCACTTTGCAGAAGAAGACAAGTGGATTCCGCTGGACTCGGTGGCGGCCTTCAAGCAGGCGCATCCCGAGGTGCAGGTGTTCACCTATGCGGCGCACCACGGCTTCAACTGCGATCAGCGGGGTGCTTGGCATGAGCCCTCGGCCAAGCTGGCGCGTGAACGCACCTTGGCGTTCTTCGCGCAACACCTGGCCTGAGTCACTCGCCGGTGCGGGCCAGGTAGCGCTTGCGCCAGAACACCAGGCCCATGACCAGGGCAATGCTGCCCATGCTGCCCAGCGTCCACCAAAAGGCGGAGGCCTGGTGCAGCCAGGGCATGAACTCGAAGTTCATGCCGAAGATGCCTGCGATCAGGTTCAGCGGCAAAAAGATCGCGGTCAGCGCCGTCAGTGTGCGCATGATGTCGTTGGTGCGGTTGCTTTGCACGTTGAAGTGCATCTGCACGGCCGTCTCGGTGTTGTGTTCCAGACGCCGCACATGTTGCACCACCCGGTCGATGTGTTCCAGCACGTCACGGCTGCGGATCTTGAGCAACTCGTGCTCGTGCACGGCAGCGCTGTCATGGGCGATGCCCCAGGTGTCCAGAGACTCGGTCCAGGATTGAATGGCGTTGTGTTGGTCGTCGCACAGGTCTTCGAGCTGGTGCAGCGCCAAGCGGGCTTGCAGCAGGGCATCCCAGCGGTTGAATCGGGTTCTCGGGTTCAGCAGTTCGGCTTGCCAGTGGTCGAGCTGGCGGCTCAGTTCGCGGCGCAGGTCCAGGTAACCATCGACCATGTGGCTGACGATGCGCAGCATCATGTCGGCCGGGCTGTGGGGCACACCGCGTGCACCGGTCGAGCGGGGGTCAGCTGCATCGTGGGCTTGTATATGGGCCTGTGTGCTGGCGAGCAGTCGGCTGGCATAGGCTTCGCGCACGGCGCAGTCGGCCGGGTGCACGCTCAGCAGCACGCGGTCGAACACCGCAAAGCCCACCGGGCTGGTGTCGATGCGGTGCAGCACGGGCGGGCCGGGGCGTTTGCTGTTTTGCAGCGCCAGGCCATTGCCTGCGCTGCTGACGGCGCTGTCCGGACGCTGCGCCAGTCGCCTGAATACCATCAGGTCGTAGTGCGAGCTGTAGTCAAAACGCGAGGGCAGCTGGGCATTGAGCAGATCCGAGACGTGCAGGTCCACCAGCGTTTGCCCGGTGAGTTTTTCGAGGGTGCTCTGAATCACGCCCAGCTCGGCCTGAAAGGCTTCGCGCGAGCAGGCGATCCAGACGTAGCCTTGTTCGGGCAGTTGCTCGGGCAATGCCAGCCCGGCTTGAACCTGTGCGCCCGAAACGCTGAAGACCCGCATGAACGGCTCAGGCCTGGCGGATCAAGCGGGCCGCATCGCGTGCGAAGTAGGTCAGCACCCCGTCGGCCCCGGCGCGCTTGAAGGCCAGCAGGCTTTCCATCATCACCAGGTCGTGGTCCAGCCAGCCGTTTTGCGCAGCAGCCTTGAGCATGGCGTATTCGCCCGACACTTGGTAGGCGAAGGTGGGCACCTTGAACTCGTCTTTGACGCGGCGCACGATGTCCAGATAGGGCATGCCGGGCTTGACCATGACCATGTCAGCACCTTCGGCCAGGTCCATGGCGACTTCGCGCAGCGCTTCGTCGGTGTTGCCCGGGTCCATCTGGTAGACCTTTTTGTTGCTCTTGCCCAGGTTGCCCGCCGAGCCCACCGCATCGCGGAAGGGGCCATAAAAGGCGCTGGCGTACTTGGCGCTGTAGGCCATGATGCGGGTGTGGATCAGGCCACGCGCTTCGAGCGCCTGGCGGATCGCGCCGATGCGCCCGTCCATCATGTCGCTGGGCGCGACCATGTCGACGCCTGCCGCCGCCTGGGTCAGCGCCTGCTGCACCAGGATCTTCACCGTCGGGTCGTTCAGGATGTAGTTGTGCTCGTCCAGCACGCCGTCCTGGCCGTGGCTGGTGAAGGGGTCGAGCGCCACATCGGTCATCACGCCCAGCTCGGGAAAGCGTTTTTTCAGCTCGCGCACCACGCGGGGCACCAGGCCGTCGGGGTTCATGGCTTCGCTGCCCGTGGGGTCCTTCAGGCTGGCGTCGATCACCGGGAACAGCGCCATGACCGGGATGCCAAGATTCACGCAGTCTTCGGCCACGGGCAGCAGCAGGTCGAGCGACAAGCGTTCCACGCCGGGCATGGAGCCCACGGCCTGGCGCTGGTTTTGGCCGTCCAGCACAAACACCGGGTAGATCAGGTCGTGGGGGGTGACACGGTGCTCGCGCACCATATTGCGGGTGAATTCGTCACGGCGCAGGCGGCGTGGGCGGCTCAGAGGGAAGGGTGCAACGGGGTTCATGCCGAAAATTGTGCCTGAAGTCATCGGATGGGTGTTCTCTGGGTGGACAAGCGGAGTCTCTTATGCGCATCAATAACCGCTAAAAACAATAAAAAAATTGGAAACAAGCTTGTTATCGGTTTTGTTATTTGATAAATTCTTTTTCAGGCAGCTTGCTGCCTCCCGCTTTTCCTCCCTGAGCGGGCGCCTTGATGTGTGACAGCAAAAAGGCTTCCCACCCTCGGCCCATGGCCGGGGGTTTTTTTTGCCTGAATGTGCCCCCAGGCCCCTCATGGCAAGGCACATGACTACACTTGCCCCATGCTCTGGATCAAAGCCCTTCACATTGTCTTCATCGCCAGCTGGTTTGCGGGCCTGTTTTATTTGCCGCGCATTTTTGTGAACCTCGCCATGGTGGCGCCAGATTCGCAGGCCGAGCGTGCCCGCTTGCTGCTCATGGCGCGCAAGCTCTACAAGTTCATGACGATTCTGGCGGTGCCCGCTTTGGCGTTAGGCCTGTGGCTTTGGCTGGTCTATGGCATTGGCCGGGGCCCCGGACAAGGCTGGATGCACGCCAAACTGGCGATTGTGGTGGCCTTGATCGGTTACCACCATGGCTGTGGCGTGATCTTGCGCAAATTTGAAGCCAAGCGCATGCAGCGCAGCCACGTCTGGTTCCGTTGGTTCAACGAAGCGCCGGTGCTGATGATGTTGGCGGCGGTCATTTTGGTGGTGGTCAAGCCTTTCTGAAGGGCTTGGGGCGCACGCACACCATGCGCAAAACCGCAGCCTGGCCTTTGGCGTGGATCTATGCGGTCCTGATCGTCTATGCCAGCTTGTACCCGTTTGACAACTGGCGTGTTCAGGGCATATCGCCGTGGGCATTTCTTTCGGCTCCTTTGCCGAAGTACTGGACAGGCTTCGATGTGCTGTCGAACGTCCTGGGCTATGCCCCCTTGGGCTTTTTGCTGGCGCTGGCGTTGCACCGCACGCGACGCCATTGGCCGGGCATTTTGCTGGCCACTCTGGCGGCGGCGGCGCTGTCTTTGTCCATGGAAACCTTGCAGATGTTTTTGCCGGTGCGCGTGCCGTCCAATGTGGATGCCGCGCTGAATGTGACCGGCGCCTGGATGGGGGCGGTGATGGCGCGGACCCTGGCGTGGGTGGGCCTGATTGAGCGCTGGAGCCGTTTTCGGGACCGCTGGTTTGTGACCGATGCAGGGGGGGCCTTGGTGTTGTTGGCCGTGTGGCCGATGGCGTTGTTGTTTCCGGCACCTGTGGCGTTTGGCCTGGGGCAGGTGCTGGAGCGCGTTGAGGCGGCCTTGGCCGATTGGCTGGAAGACACGCCTTGGCTCGAATGGATGCCTTTGCGTGAGGTGGAATTGCAACCGCTGTTGCCGGTGAGCGAAATGCTGTGTGTGGCGATCGGTTTGTGGCTGCCGTGTTGGTTGGCTTTCAGTGTGTTGCGGCAACGCCGTCAGCGCTTCATGGCGGCTTCGGTGTTGCTGATCCTGGGTGTGGCGGCGAGTGCTCTGTCCGCAGCCTTGACCTATGGTCCGACGCACACTTGGGGGTGGGTCAGCGCCGAGGTGGCCGTGGGGCTGGGCGTGGCCGTGCTGGGGGTGGTGGGGATGGCGTTTGCGTCAGCCCGCATGTGCCTGGTGCTGGCTTTGGCGGCCTTGGTCTGGCAGCTGAGTTTGCTCAACAACGCTTCGGCCGATGCCTATTTCCCCCTGACTTTGCAGACATGGGAGCGGGGGCGCTTCATCCGTTTTCATGGGCTCATCCAGTGGGTGGGCTGGTTGTGGCCGTATGTGACCCTGGTGTACCTGGTGCGGCGCCTGGCATCGGTCAAGTCCACACCCGCGGTTTGACGGGCGCAGGCCTAAAATCCGGGGATGACCTCCCCCAACACTTCTTCTTATTTCAAGCGCCACATCTTTTTCTGTCTCAATGAGCGAAAAAATGGCGAGGCCAGTTGTGCGCAGCACAACGCCCAAGCCGCGTTTGACCATTGCAAAACCCGCGTCAAGGAGCTGGGTTTGGCTGGCCCTGGGCAAGTCCGTGTGAACAAGGCCGGTTGCCTGGACCGCTGTTCGGGTGGCCCGGTGGCGGTCGTGTATCCGGAAGCGGTTTGGTACACCTATGTGGACCAGGCCGACATCGACGAGATCGTCCAGTCGCACCTGAAAAATGGCGAAGTGGTCCAGCGGCTGGTGACACCTGAACACTTGGGGCGCTGATGAACTCGGCCACCCAATCCCTGACTTTGAACGGTGGCGCGGGCCCCGTGGAGGCCTTGCGCGATCTGCCCTCGGAAGGCACCGTGCGGGGCACGGTGGTCATTGCACACCCGCACCCCTTGTTTGGCGGCACCATGCAAAACAAGGTGGTGCAGACCTTGGCGCGTGCCTTTGTGCAATGCGGCTGGCAAGCGGTGCGTTTCAATTTCCGTGGCGTGGGGGCCAGCGCAGGCACTTATGACGAGGGGCGGGGCGAGGCTGCCGACATGTTGGCGCTCATTGAGCAGGTGGCACCCGAGGGGCATTTGGCCCTGGCGGGTTTTTCGTTCGGTGCTTTTGTGACCAGCCATGTCGCGCAGGCCTTGCATGGCCAGCGCCCACTGGACAAGCTGGTGCTGGTGGGAACGGCGGCTTCCCGTTTCACGGTCGCGCCTGTGCCCCCCGAGCTGCACGAGCGGACTTTGGTCATCCATGGCGAGCAGGACGACACGGTGGCACTCGCCAGTGTGATGGACTGGGCCCGGCCTCAAACCTTGCCCGTGACGGTGATTCCCGGTGTCGAGCACTTCTTTCACGGACAATTGCCCTTGCTCAAATCCTTGGTGGTGCGCCACTTGCAGGCCTGACGCTTGTTGTCTTGAGTGCCAAGGCCTTGCTGGAAGGCTGACGATGGAATCCATGAAACGCTTTTTCCAAACTTTGCTGATCGCGGGCTGGGCAGTGCTGGCGGTGAGCGTGCAGGCGCAAATGCCTCAAGCCCCCGAGGTTGCGGCCAAGGCTTATTTGCTGCTGGATGTCACCGCCAACCAGGTGTTGGCCTCCAAAGATCCAGACACGGTGGTCGAGCCGGCATCCCTGACCAAGCTGATGACGGCTTATCTGGTGTTCGACGCCTTGAAGTCCCGCAAGATCGATCTCCAGCAAACCCTGCCAGTGTCCGATCGCGCCTGGAAGATGCCGGGTTCGCGCATGTTCATCGACCCCAAGATGAAGGTGCCGGTGGACGATCTCATCAAAGGCATGATCGTGCAATCGGGCAACGATGCCACCATGGCGCTGGCCGAAGGCGTGGGTGGCAGCGTGGACCGTTTTGTCCAAATGATGAACGACCAGGCCAAAGCCCTCGGCATGAAGCAGACCAGCTACAAGAACCCGGAGGGCCTGGCCGCGCCCGGCCACGCCACCTCGGTGCGCGACTTGAGCATCCTGGCCACGCGCCTGCTGCGCGACTTCCCGGAGTACGTGCCGTATTACGCGATCAAGAAGTACCGCTACCCCGGCACGCCGGCCGCCAATGAGTCCAACCGCAACCTGCTGCTGTTTCGTGACCCCTCGGTCGATGGCCTGATGACCAGCCACACCCCGGCGGCAGGCTATTGCTTGGTGGCCACGGCCAAGCGGGACTTTCCGAACGTGGGCGCACGCCGCCTGCTGTCCATCGTGGTGGGCACCGACAGTGAAAATGCCCGTGCCAATGAGAGCCAGAAACTCCTCAATTGGGGTTACACCGCCTTTGACGCGATCAAGCTGTTCGACGCCAACCAGCCTGTGGCCACCCTGCCTATCTGGAAAGGGCAGGTCAATGCACTGAAGTTGGGCTCATTCCAGCCCTTGGTGGTGGCCGTGCCTGCCGGCAGTGCAGCCCAGATCAAAACCCAGGTGGTCCGCCCGGAGCCCTTGGTCGCCCCCTTTGCCAAAGGCCAGGCGGTGGGCTCACTGAGGGTCTTGCGAGGCGATCAAACGCTGCTGGACGTGCCTTTGATGGCGCTGGAAGCGGTTGAGCAGGCGGGTGTTTTGGGCCGCGCCTGGGACGCGGTTCGGTTGTGGATCAAGTGAATCCCTGGGGCGCTGCGCCGCCAAATTGTGGATAACTTGTCACAAGCCCGTCAGGCGGTTATACTGGCGGGCTTTTCCGCTTTTGGGGCGGGAAAGTTTCTTTTGTCTTATCCAAACGTTTAGGGACGTTTTTAACAATGCCAACCATCAATCAATTGGTGCGTCAGGGGCGCGAGGTCGAAACGACCAAGTCCAAAAGCCCTGCGATGCAAAACTCTCCACAGCGTCGTGGTGTCTGCACCCGTGTGTACACCACAACGCCTAAAAAGCCTAACTCCGCTCTGCGTAAAGTTGCCAAAGTGCGCTTGACCAACGGTTTTGAGGTCATCTCCTACATCGGCGGTGAAGGCCACAACCTGCAAGAACACTCGGTGGTTCTGGTGCGCGGTGGTCGTGTCAAGGACTTGCCAGGTGTGCGTTACCACATCGTCCGCGGTTCTTTGGACTTGCAAGGCGTGAAAGACCGCAAGCAATCTCGCTCCAAGTACGGCGCGAAGAAGCCAAAGGCCAAGTAAGCCCTTTCGGGTTGAAATTTTTCGGTGCTGTTTCCCGCGTGGCGCGGTGATACAGCGAAGTGACCCGAAGCCCGGAATCGTCCAGGTGGGTCGAGTAAGTGAGTGTTTTGAATAACGCTCGCGGTGTCTGAAAAGATGCCAACTGAAGCAATATGAGGTGAAATATGCCACGTCGTCGCGAAGTCCCTAAACGTGAAATCCTGCCGGATCCCAAGTTCGGCAATGTCGAGCTCTCCAAGTTCATGAACGTGATCATGGAAGGCGGCAAAAAAGCTGTCGCAGAACGCATCATTTACGGTGCTCTGGACACCATGGAAAAGAAAACAGGCAAAGACCCTGTGGAACTCTTCTCCATCGCCATCAACAACGTCAAGCCCATGGTGGAAGTGAAATCCCGCCGCGTGGGTGGTGCGAACTACCAGGTGCCTGTTGAAGTGCGCCCTGTTCGTCGCCTGGCCCTGTCGATGCGCTGGATCAAGGAAGCCGCTCGCAAGCGCGGTGAAAAGTCGATGGCCCTGCGTTTGGCCAACGAATTGCTCGAAGCCAACGAAGGCCGTGGTGGCGCCATGAAAAAGCGTGACGAAGTTCACCGCATGGCCGAAGCCAACAAGGCGTTCTCGCACTTCCGCTTCTGATTCACACGGGTTTCACAAGCAAACCCGACACTGTCAGAAGCCGGCCCGCTGGCCCCATGAGGGGTGGCGGGCTTTGGTACTTAATCATTGGAGAAATAAATGGCTCGCACTACCCCCATCGAGCGCTATCGCAACATTGGTATCTCGGCTCACATTGACGCCGGCAAGACCACGACGACTGAGCGTATCCTTTTTTATACCGGCGTGAACCACAAGATTGGTGAAGTGCACGACGGCGCTGCCACCATGGACTGGATGGAGCAAGAGCAAGAGCGTGGCATCACGATCACCTCGGCTGCGACCACCTGCTTCTGGAAGGGCATGGACAGCTCTTTCCCCGAGCACCGCATCAACATCATCGACACCCCCGGCCACGTGGACTTCACCATTGAGGTGGAGCGTTCCATGCGCGTGCTGGACGGCGCTTGCATGGTTTACTGTGCTGTGGGTGGCGTGCAGCCCCAGTCTGAAACCGTGTGGCGTCAGGCGAACAAGTACAAAGTGCCACGTCTGGCCTTCGTGAACAAGATGGACCGTACCGGCGCCAACTTCTTCAAGGTCGTCGAGCAGATGAAATTGCGTCTGAAGGCCAATCCTGTGCCTGTCGTGATCCCAATCGGTGCCGAAGAAAACTTCACCGGTGTGGTCGATCTGCGCAAGATGAAAGCCATCATCTGGGATGAAGCTTCCCAGGGCATGAAATTCAACGTCGAAGAGATCCCTTCTGACCTCGTGGCCACCGCCAAAGAATGGCGTGAAAAGATGGTC
>JACCDR010531620.1_pt1 | contig 13088 bp, 11 predicted proteins | sample 7446431 | NCBI WGS metagenome assembly JACCDR01 (sample SAMN15323443, study PRJNA562643) | freshwater metagenome | isolation source: river surface water | place: USA:Blue River Watershed | collected 2017-08-17
AAAATCTTCAATAGAAGGAGTAAGAAACGATTATGGCAACAAAGCTGTTTCCGAAATTTAGTCAAGGTCTAGCACAAGACCCAAGTACACGACGCATTTGGTTTGGACTTGCTGTAGCTCATGATTTCGAAAGTCATGATGGTATGACAGAAGAAAATCTTTACCAAAAGATTTTTGCATCTCATTTTGGTCAATTAGCAATTATCTTTTTATGGACTTCAGGTAACTTATTCCATGTTGCATGGCAAGGTAATTTTGAAAACTGGGTAACAGATCCAATTCACGTTCGTCCAATTGCGCATGCTATTTGGGATCCACACTTTGGTCAATCTGCAGTAGACGCATTTACACGCGGTGGTGCATCAGGGCCTGTGAATATTGCTACGAGCGGTGTGTACCAGTGGTGGTATACAATTGGTCTGCGTACAAATACTGAACTTTATGTAAGTTCTGTATTTTTAGCTTTAGTTTCAGCAGTATTTTTATTTGCTGGTTGGTTACATTTACAACCAAATTTCCAACCATCTTTATCATGGTTTAAAGATGCAGAATCTCGTTTAAATCACCACTTATCAGGTTTATTTGGTGTAAGTTCATTAGCTTGGACAGGACATTTAATTCACGTTGCTATTCCAGAATCACGTGGTCAACACGTAGGTTGGGATAACTTCTTATCTGTTTTACCACACCCTCAAGGTTTAACTCCATTCTGGACAGGTAACTGGGCAGCTTATGCACAAAACCCTGACACAGCTTCTCATGTTTTTAGTACATCAGAAGGTGCTGGTACAGCTATTTTAACTTTTTTAGGTGGTTTCCACCCACAAACGCAAAGTTTATGGTTAACTGATATGGCTCACCACCATTTAGCTATTGCTGTTATTTTTATTGTTGCTGGTCATATGTACCGTACTAACTTTGGTATTGGTCACCGTTTACAAGCAATTTTAGATGCTCACACAGCTCCTAGTGGTAGATTAGGTGCAGGTCACAAAGGTTTATTTGATACTGTAAACAATTCATTACATTTCCAATTAGGTTTAGCATTAGCTTCTGTTGGTACAATTACTTCAATGATTGCTCAACACATTTATTCATTACCTCCTTATGCTTTCTTAGCTAATGACTTCACAACTCAAGCTGCATTATATACTCACCACCAGTACATCGCAGGTTTCATTATGTGTGGTGCTTTTGCTCATGGTGCTATTTTCTTTATTCGTGACTACGATCCTGAACAAAACAAAGGAAACGTTTTAGCACGTATTTTAGATCATAAAGAAGCTATTATTTCACACTTAAGTTGGGTTTCATTATTCCTAGGTTTCCACACATTAGGATTATATGTTCACAATGATGTAGTACAAGCTTTTGGTACACCTGAAAAACAAATTTTAATTGAGCCTGTTTTTGCACAATGGATTCAAGCAGCTCACGGTAAATCATTATATGGTTTTGATTTATTACTATCTTCATCAAATAGTGTAGCATTCTCTGCTGGTCAAAGCTTATGGCTTCCTGGTTGGTTAGATGCTATTAACAACAGTCAAAACTCATTATTCTTAACAATTGGCCCTGGTGACTTCTTAGTTCACCACGCAATTGCATTAGGCCTTCATACAACAACTCTTATTCTTGTAAAAGGTGCTTTAGACGCTCGTGGTAGTAAATTAATGCCGGATAAAAAAGATTTCGGTTACAGTTTCCCTTGTGACGGTCCTGGTCGTGGCGGTACTTGTGACATTTCAGCTTATGATGCTTTCTATTTAGCAGTTTTCTGGATGCTTAACACTATTGGTTGGGTTACGTTCTACTGGCACTGGAAACATTTAACTTTATGGCAAGGTAACGTAGCACAATTTGATGAGTCATCAACTTATTTAATGGGTTGGTTACGTGATTACTTATGGTTAAACTCTTCACAATTAATTAATGGTTACAACCCATTTGGTATGAATAGTTTATCTGTTTGGGCCTGGGCATTCCTTTTTGGTCACCTTATCTACGCTACTGGCTTTATGTTCTTAATTTCATGGCGTGGTTACTGGCAAGAGTTAATTGAAACTCTTGTTTGGGCACACGAAAAAACACCTTTAGCAAACTTAGTTTACTGGAAAGATAAACCAGTTGCTTTATCAATTGTACAAGCTCGTTTAGTTGGTTTAGCACACTTCTCAGTAGGTTATGTAGTAACTTATGGTGCTTTCTTAATCGCTTCAACATCAGGTAGATTCGGTTAATCCACTTTTATCATTTATACTATTTTTATGTTAACCCCCTTCGGGACCAAGCGAAGGGGGTTAACATAAAAATAGTATCTTTTAATTAAATTTTTATATATATTTTTTTTTTATTGCAAAATCACTTTTGCATTAGCTAATTTTATATTTTGATGTATATATATCATAATCTTTACACAAAGGTCTTATCTATTTCTAACCTTTTAAACTAACCATTTTCAAACTCAGAAAAAAGTTTAGGGTAGAAAGAAGCAACCCTTCGGTTTGCTTGCTGCGCAAGTGAACCGAAGGGAGCAAGCAAAAGATTTGAAAAACTAAAAGATATAAAAAAACATAAAGACTACATCTAGTAAAATTAAAGCAAAAGGTAGAACAAATTACAAAGTAAGGGTAGATATTGTCAATTAGATAACTTGAATATCGGGAATTTTAAAAGCATAACCATATAATTACTGTTTGTGTAACATATGTGTTTATAGCAAAACTGCTTCGCTACCCTTTTGGTAGGGGCCACTTTGCATTAACTTAGCAACCAAAGGGTAGCTAAGCAACCAAAGGGTAGAAGCACGGGGCCGGTTTATTAATTCATCATTTATAACAAATAAAAAAAAGAATTTTATGATTTTACAAAATAATCTAGCAAATTATTCATTTTTAGCTCTGTTAGGTTCCATGATTTTATATTGGATAGAAACAGCTTTTACAACGATTAAAAGTTCAATAAAAGAATCTGTTATTAGTTCAACAACTTCAGATAATGACAAAGTTCAAATTAAAAATAAAAGTTTAGCAAACTATGCTATTATCGTTTCAAATATTTTATTGGGCGTTTTATTATTATTACGCTGGAAAGAATCTGGGCATTTTCCATTAAGTAATTTATATGAATCTTTAATGTTTTTATCATGGTGTTTTACTGTTCTCCACATTTATATTGATCAAACTACATTACTACCTTCTTCTTTTACTTTTTTTTCCCCAAATTCGGTAAAACAATCAAGCGAAACCGAAGATACCGAAAGTAAAGATACATTAACTAATTCTTTAAACCATACTAAAGAAAAAAATTCAAAAGATAATAATGAGTTTGCTCGTAAATTATTTGGGGCTATCACAACACCAAGTGCTTTATTAACAAATGCATTCGCTACGTTTAGTTTACCAAAAGAAATGCAAGAAGCATCACCATTAGTCCCAGCGTTACAATCAAATTGGTTAATGATGCATGTTACTGTAATGATATTAAGTTATGCTGCTTTAATTTTAGGTTCATTATTAGCAATCGCTTTTTTAATTATTACAGTAGATTCACCGGTTTTAACCATTCAAAACAATTCAAAATATCAATCCATTGCATTAACCTTAGATAATTTAAGTTATAGAATTTTAGGTATTGGTTTCCCTTTATTAACTATTGGTATTTTATCAGGCGCTGTATGGGCTAATGAAGCCTGGGGTTCTTATTGGAGTTGGGATCCAAAAGAAACTTGGGCTTTATTAACATGGTTAATTTTTGCTATTTATTTACACACAAGAATTTCAAAAGGTTGGGAAGGAAAAAAACCAGCCGTAATTGCATCGTTTGGTTTTATTATTGTTTGGGTTTGCTATTTAGGTGTAAATTTAATTGGAGAAGGTTTACACAGTTATGGCTGGATTTCTTAATAATTAAAAAAAAAATACTTTAAATTTTGCTTGATTAGCTACTTAGTTACTTCATTGCATTCGCGGAGCGTAACCCTTAGAGAGGGTAGCGTAGCGAAATGAGCGGAGCAAGCAAAATATTAGACTTCTTTCTTATTTTCTCTTTTCTTTTACTAACTAAAAAAACGAAAAAAAGCTAATACAAAATAAAATTATAAATCTTTTTTAATGAAAATGATATAATAAAAAAAACGGTTAGATCAAATGTTTAATATATTACTTATGTATTAAAATAAATACTTTGCTTCCTAGCGAAGCAGTCACACACAATTTAAATAAAAGCACAGTATAAAATTGCTTCACTAAATAGTCTCTATTTGACTACTTAATCCTGATTTTTATTTAAATTTGATTTTTTTTCTTAACTTTATATTTAATATAGGACTGATTTTCTTATTAACCGTATTTGGTTCCTTTTTTGGATATGCATTGATAAAAAATAAAATTTTTACTTATTTACTTATTTAATAAACCGTTAATTGTGCAAATTCCAATTTGATGCGAAGCTTTGGTTTTTATTGAATAAGTAAAAAAAACTAAGGCACAGATAATTAAGAAATAAATTATGATGATTCTTATTTCTTGTTTAACAAAATCTTTTGTTACATTTTTTTTACTTAATTGTTTGGTTTGCTTCTTCCCTTCGCGAGACCGAAGGGAAGAAGCAAACCAAAAGATAGTGGTATTCTCAATTCTTTCTACAAACTCAAAAGATGTTTTAAGTAAGAAGTATTATGTTTAAATAATACACATATAAAAATATTTACTTTATAAAGTAAAAAAATACAATTGTAACAAAAAGCTGAAAAAAAATTTCTATGACATCAATTCTTCAACTTGCTTTATTCGCTTTAATTCTAGTATCGTTCGCGTTAGTTGTAGGTGTACCTGTTGTTTTTGCATCTCCTAATGGTTGGACTGAAAATAAAGGAGTAGTTTTTTCGGGTTTAAGCTTATGGTTATTCTTAGTGTTTGCTGTAGGTATTTTCAACTCTTTTGTAGTATAAAATTTATATACAAAATTACTGAAATTAATTATTCGCTTCTCTCCTTCCCTAGCGAAGCAACCTTCGGTTTTCGTTTAGCGAAGGGAAACCGAAGGGAAACCGAAGGGAAACCGAAGGGTAGCAGGAAGGTAGCGAACCGAAGGTTTCCCTTCGGGTAGGAGCGATACGAAGCTTTCATGAGAAAGCGAAACAACTATTGGGTCTTTGGTTAAAAGAAATAAAAAAACCTTCGTTACTTAGGTTTCTTAAACCAAAGGCCTTCTATAAAGTATAGGACTGATTTTATATATGATCCTTAATGGGTTCTTCTTAAATGAGAGAAAATTTTTATAAAAAAATTTCTTGATAAATAACATTGAAAAAACTACTCAATAAAAGGGTGGATTAATTGATCCATTGTATGTTATTTTATCTTATTACACATTTCTCGTTTTATTCACCTTTTTTTAACTTTTTAATTTTTTAACTTGTTTAAAATTTATTTTGCTTCTATAAAATAATGAAAAAAGTTTTCTAAAATTTTGTATGCTAAAAACCAAAAATATAGAAAATCAGTTTAAAAATTTTTAAAACAAATAGTTATTTTTAGCTTTTCTAAAAATGCTATTAAATAGGTGATATTTATGTATCTTTTATTAAAAACATTTATTTAAAATGGAAGTAAATATTCTTGGATTAATCGCAACTGCTTTATTTATTATTATCCCGACTTCATTCTTATTAATTCTTTATGTTAAAACTGCTTCTTCAACTAGCAATTAAAAAATATTCGTAAATTAAATTTTTATTAACTTAATAAAAATTTAATTTACGAACTTTAAAGTAAAAGAGGGCTTAGCTTTGCAAAAGAAAATCGTATACTATGTAAAAAAATTCTTTTTTATTTTTTAAAATTACGATATTTTAATATATATAATATATACATAATTTTAGGATTAAATTCCTTTTATTTTTTTAGTTTAGCGAACAAACAAACATTGAAATTCAATTTTCAAATGAATTTGAAAATAAAAAAGAGAAAAAATTTCTGCGGTCTTCTGCTAAGCAATCTTCACTAGAGTAGCGAACGCGAAGCCGAGTTCGCTTTTGTTTTAATTTTAATTAATAAAAACTAAAATTTAGTTAATAATTTGAATTATAAAACTATTTAAAAATTCCCTATAAAAATGGCTAAAAAAAGCATGATTCAACGTGAATTAAAACGTCAACGTTTAGTTATGAAATACGCTAAAAAGCGTGAAGATTTAAAAAAAGCTTTAAAAGAAGCAACTCTATTAAAAGAAAAATTAGCTTTACATAGAAAATTACAACAATTACCAAGAAATAGTTCTTTTGTTCGATTACATAACCGTTGTTTAGTAACAGGAAGACCAAAAGGCTATTATAGAGATTTTGGTCTATCACGTCATGTATTACGTGAAATGGCACATCAAGGTTTATTACCAGGTGTAATGAAATCAAGTTGGTAATTTGAGATTTTACAAACTGTTAAATATATTAACCCCCTCTCTTCGGTTGCTTAGCTACGCTCCGGTTTCGCTAAGCAACCGAAGGGAAGGGAGAAAATTAACAAATAAAATTGTTAATATTTGATTTGTCTTTTTGGTTTAAAATAAATGGTTATTTTTTTAACCCCTATAAAATAAATGCCTCGTCGTCCACTTAACAAAAAACGTATTCTTTTACCAGATCCAATTTATAATAGTGTAACAGTACACATGTTAATAAATCGTGTTTTAAAAAATGGTAAAAAATCAGTAGCTTATCGTATTGTATATAATGCTTTAAAAGAAATTGGTGATAGCACAGGTAAAAATCCAGTGGAAATTTTTGAAAAAGCTTTAGATAATGTAACACCTAGAGTTGAAGTAAAACCTAGACGACGTGCAGGTGCAATTCAATTAGTACCTCGCGTTTTACGTACGGGTGATAGATCAAAAGCAACAGCTTTACGTTGGATTTTAGAAGGTTGTCATAAACGTTCAGGTCAACCTATGTTAAATCGTTTAAAAAACGAAATTATCGAAGCGTATAAAAAAACAGGTTATGCTATTAGAAAAAAAGATGAATTACATAAAATTGCAGTTAATAATGCGATGTATGCTAAAAAACCTCAAACAGTTCTTAATGCTGTTACTCAAGTTACAATTTAAAACAGGATTCATTAACCCCTTTGTTTTTATCTTATTTTTGTCTTCCATTATCTATTATTTATTATCTATCTATTTGAAAACAAAAGACAAAAATAAGATAAAAACAAAAGGGTTAAAAGTTTGTTAAAACGTGTAGTTCTGATTATCTTGACCTTTTTGTAGCTCTTCTTCCCTTCGCAAAGGGGCGAACACGAAGCGATAAGCAAGATAGCTACTAAAGAGTAATCCTTTTTATTATAAAAATTTATTTGATTCTTTTATATAAATAAAATATAAAAGCATGCAAAATTAATTATTTCAAAAAACTAGAATGAGTTTACAAATTTCAATTTTAACACCTGAACGTCCATTTTGGAACGGACAAGCTGAAGAAATTATTCTTCCAACAGAAACAGGTGAAATGGGTGTTTTAAAAAACCACGCACCTATTATTACAGGTTTAGACGTAGGTGCTATGTTAATTCGTTCAAACCAACAATGGAATTCATATGCAATTATGGGTGGCTTTGCCTTAGTAAAACAAAATGTTGTAACTATTTTAGCAAATGAAGCACAATCTTCTGAAAATATTGATCCAGAGGAAGCTAAAAATGCTTTTGAAACAGCAAAAAATAATTTAGAAAAAGCAGAGGGTGTAAAAGAAAAAGTGGAAGCCAATTTTGCATATAAACGCGCAAAAGCACGTTTTCAAGTAGTAAAAGCTCTTAAAAAAATTTAATTAAGCTCCCCGTGCTTATTCGTATCACTCCGCTGCGAAGCGAAGGGTTGCTTCGCAGCGAGCGTGCCCGAAGGGAGGGGAAAAAAATTATATTTATGTATTTATTTCATATTGGATGAAATAAATACATAAATATATAAATATATAAATATATAAATATATAAATATATAAATATATAAATATATAAATCTATAAATACATAAATGCTTTTGAAACACAAAAAATTTTAAAAAAATGATATTTTATATTTAGATTAAATTGAAAATTTAGATATTAAATATGATTTATTATTCAAATAATTTAAAAAGTAATTAAATTAACTTGTTGCTGGCTGAAAGAAAGCAGGGTTTTAGTTCAATTAAAAACACAGCTCGAAATAAAAAATAAAAATTAACGAATAGGAGCCGTGTGCTATTAAAGTAGCAAGCACGGATCTAAAGAAAAATTTATTAGATGTTTTTTACAAACAACAAAGCATAAATTTTTCTAACTATGTATTTCCATGGTGCGCGCTTCTCTAACTATGAAGCATGGTTAAGTGATCCAACTCACATTAAACCAAGTGCGCAAGTTGTTTGGCCAATTGTTGGTCAAGAAATTTTAAACGGCGATGTAGGTGGTGGTTTCCAAGGTATTCAAATTACTTCAGGATTCTTCCAATTATGGCGTGCAAGTGGTATTACAAGTGAACTTCAATTATACACAACTGCAATTGGTGGTTTAGTATTAGCTGCAGCATGTTTCTTTGCTGGTTGGTTCCACTACCATAAGGCTGCTCCTAAATTAGAATGGTTCCAAAACGTAGAATCAATGTTAAATCACCACTTAGGTGGTTTATTAGGTTTAGGTAGTTTAGGTTGGGCAGGTCACCAAATTCACATTTCATTACCTGTAAATAAATTATTAGATGCAGGTATTGATCCAAAAGAAATTCCTTTACCACATGAATTATTATTAAATAAAGCTATTATGGCAGACTTATACCCAAGCTTTGCTAAAGGTTTAGATCCATTCTTTACTTTAAATTGGGCTGAATACAGTGACTTCTTAACATTTAAAGGTGGGTTAAACCCAGTGACAGGTGGTTTATGGTTAAGCGATACAGCTCACCACCACGTAGCTATCGCGGTTTTATTCTTAGTAGCAGGTCACCAATATAGAACAAATTGGGGTATTGGCCATAGTATTAAAGAAATCTTAGAAGCTCACAAGGGTCCATTCACAGGTGAAGGTCACGTAGGTTTATATGAAATTTTAACAACATCATGGCATGCACAATTAGCTATTAATTTAGCTTTATTTGGTTCATTATCAATCATTGTGGCTTGTGTAAAATGGGTCACGTTAAACTCCACTATTTGCTGGAACAGCTCGCAAAAAGATTACAGGTATTCATTGAATTAGAATACCTTTAATCTAATCCCTGGAGTCCTGGTTTTGAAAAAAATAAGCCATGGAACAATCTCGCAGGTAGAGCCAATCAGCAGGAAACCAACTTTAGATTCTAGTAAAAATTGGTTTTTTACTTTCTAAAGTGATAGCCGTATATATAAAGAAAATTGCTTTTCTTTATATACATTATATACATTATATACATTTAAATTGTTTAAATTGTTTAAATACTTTTTCTATCTTCAAATTAAATAACTTTAAATTGATAGATGATACCGGCACTAACAAGGAATCCTCAGAGACTACACGTGGAGCTTTTTTGACTACTCCTCTTCATATAAAAGTGTTAGCAAATAACTATCCTAACTATCCTAACTATCCTAACTATCCTAACTATCCTAAAGAAGAAAAAAAAAGTTTAAATTTAGATGTGTCTGGGAATACAAAAAATCTTAGTGGTTATTTTAACTTTTATGAATATGTATTGTTATTACCCCAGCATAAGTCAGGTTTAAATATACCCCATTCTTTTTTACAGTGGTTTATTGGTTTTACAGAAGGTGATGGGAGTTTTGGTGTAAAAGACACTAACCGTCCTTCCTTTATTATTCGACAAGCAGATTTGGGTTTAATGCATAAAATTCGAACTACCTTAGGTTTCGGAACCCTCACAATGTTTACTCAGATTGGTCGAGAATACGCTTGTTATAATGTTTAGAATCGAAAAAGTGTAAGTAGACTTATTGCTTTATTTAATGGAAATATTCATTTAAATAAAGTACATGCATCCTTTTCTAAATGAGTCGATAGTTATAACAGTTGTTTCCAACAAAATGTAACTTTAAAACCAATTTAAAACTATAGTTTGATTTCGTTAAAAACAAGTTGGCTTTCTGGATTTTTTTGATGCAGAGGGTTGTTGTTATGCCACCCTCCGTTATTCTGCAAGACACAAAGCTCAACGTCGATTAGATTTAAGAGCATGTTTTGATAAAAAAAATGAGTTTGTAGTTATAGAACAATTTTGTCACCTTTTTGAAGTAAAAAATGTAACAATTCGTGATAAACAAAAAGGTTATTATCGAGCTGAATTAACTTCAAAAAAATCTTTGAATTTATTAATTAAGTATCTTGATAACTCTAAACTTCAAGGTCGTAAAAAAACGCTTATGCAGTGAAGGTTAACCAATTTATTTCTAACTGGGGCACATTTAAATTTAGATCAAAATTTACTTAATAAAAGAGTTAAACGAATCAAAAAATTAAATCAAGAATTTTGAAAGCAAATTATAATTCTTGATGAGGATAGTTAAAAGTTCTCTTCACTTGATTTCCCTTCGAAGAATAGAAGAAGGGAGAGGAGCTGCTAAGCAGCTTAGCTGCTTAGCAGAGGGTTTAGTCAAAAATGAAGATATAGTCCAACTATTGTTCTATTCTCAAATTCAATTTTGAATGTTTGAACAATTGATTGCATCACATGTATGCTATGCCTCCATACCCGTACTTAGCTACGGATTATGGTACACAATTATCATTATTCACACATCACATGTGGATTGGTGGTTTCTGTGTAGTAGGTGCAGGTGCACACGCGGCAATTTTCATGGTTCGTGATTACGATCCAACTAATAACTACAACAACTTATTAGACCGTGTTATTCGTCACCGTGACGCCATTATTTCACACTTAAACTGGGTTTGTATTTTCTTAGGTTTCCACTCGTTTGGTTTATACATCCATAACGATACTATGAGTGCTTTAGGTCGTCCTCAAGATATGTTCTCTGATACAGCAATTCAACTTCAACCTGTTTTTGCACAATGGATTCAAAATACACACTTTACAGCACCACAATTAACAGCACCAAATGCTTTAGCTGCTACAAGTTTAACTTGGGGTGGTGATGTACTTGCTGTTGGTGGTAAAGTAGCTATGATGCCTATTTCATTAGGTACAGCTGACTTCCTGGTTTGGCTGGTGTTGGACCAGGTAAAACTTCGCTATATGCTGGAAACACTCGTTTTAATCTATAGAATTTTATATGTCAGCAATTTTCAGAATAGAATCATAAATTTCTATAGTAAAATGTATAAATTTAATTATCTTATACATCAACTCTTTAGTCATAGCTTAAACAAATTTTTAAATAAATTTTTTATAAAAAAAAAGTTGTTAGGAGTTATGGAAAATCTATTAGATAGAGTCAATCAGCCGGTAACTACTCAAAAAGCTTCAACTAAAAGCTTAAAACAAGTAGGAACCTCAGAGACTATACGCGAAGCAGTTTTAAAAATATCGAACTTTGATTTTACCGATTATAACCGTCATAAGCCTGAACACATTAAAACAATCGATCCTTGTTTTTTAATCTGGCTTATTGGGTTCATTGAAGGTGATGGTTCTTTTTGGGTAAGAGATACAACAATTGGTACTAGTTTTATCTTTGATTCACAAACAAAACGTGCGGAGTTTGAGATAACTCAACATATCGATAATATTAAACTCTTAAAACGCATTCGAACCAAACTTGGTTTTGGCCGAGTTATCACTTTTGAAAAAAATGGGTTTACGTATTGTCGATGGTACACATCTGAACGAAAAAATATAACTCGGTTAATTTATCTTTTAAATGGTAATTTAATTTTAGAAAAAAGACGTAACCAATTTTTACAATGGTTAGAAGAAATCAAAAACGCTTGGTATTTAAAAATTGAACGCAAACCTTTTCAATGTAACGTATCGCTTAAACATTCCTGGTTATCGGGATTTTCAGATGCTGATGCTGGGTTTTATACAAATGCTAAAAACAATTTTAAAGGGGATGTTCGACCAAAAGGTGGTTATTACGTTAAATACGTAACAAAATACTATATTACTCAACGCGATGAAATCTATCTTTTAACTGAAATAAAAAACTTAGTTGGTTCAAACAATCAGATTAATACCGTCACAAATGGTAAAACCACTTTACGTTATAATCGTTTAGAAGTGCATAGCTCCGAATCTACAGATTTATTAATAAAATACTTTACACTATTTCCATTAAAAGGTATTCGTAAAATTGATTTATTACGTTGGGCTCGTGTACATGCATATAAAAATAGGCATGTAGTTACTACAGAAGCAGCTGCTGAAAAACTAGCAAGATTACTTTTTAATTTACAAGAACCTTCAACAGAAGAATTTGATTTATTAAGTGCTGCAAATGATTTTTCTGATGAAGAAAAAACCATTTTTATGAATTTACCTTTAAATCAGCGACACCCCAATTATTTATCACAAAATTTTAAAAAACTAAAAAAAAATTAATACAAAAACTTCCTTTTCGTTGATCACATATTCATCAACCAAAGGTTGATATATTTAAAGCAAAAGGAAGTCATAAAAATAAATAAAAAAGTGTAAACAATTTTAAAAATAAATTTAGATGACACAGTCATCAAGAAAAGGGGTTATACCATATCAACGTTACAAACAAAACTGATGATATAGTCCACTGTCTTAATAATTTAATCCTATTATTTATTAATAAAGAAAGATTCATTTTAAGACCTGCACCACATCCACGCATTTACAATTCACGTAACTGTTTTAATTTTATTAAAAGGTGTATTATACTCTCGTAGTTCACGTTTAATCCCAGATAAAGCAAACTTAGGCTTCCGTTTCCCTTGTGATGGTCCTGGTCGTGGTGGTACTTGTCAGGTTTCAGCTTGGGACCACGTATTCTTAGGCTTATTCTGGATGTACAACTCATTATCAATTGTTATTTTCCACTTCAGTTGGAAAATGCAATCAGATGTTTGGGGTACTGTTACTGATGCAGGTGTTTCACACATTACAGGTGGTAACTTTGGTCAAAGTGCTAATAC
>JACCDR011299878.1_pt1 | contig 13086 bp, 19 predicted proteins | sample 7446431 | NCBI WGS metagenome assembly JACCDR01 (sample SAMN15323443, study PRJNA562643) | freshwater metagenome | isolation source: river surface water | place: USA:Blue River Watershed | collected 2017-08-17
CAGCGGCGGCCACATACCCAGTCGCGGCAGGCAACCCTCCGGGTTGCGCTGCCTGCCGTTTTGGTTCTTCGAGTGTCTTCATTGCTTCCATCCTCCTTCTCCGTCGGGTCGCCTGCGCTCATCGTTCTGCTTCGGAATGCAGATCATGCGCGCATTGAGTGGCACATATCGGCGCGACACTCTTAGCGTTAGATTGTCGAGCCTCATCAGCCGGACAGAGCCACCTTTGGAAGTGTGCCGAGCAGTCTCCCACTCTACGCTGTCGCGCTTGCCAGCCAGCTTGAAATAGTGGTCATCACTCAGAGCGTGCATTTCAGCCGCGTCAGCAGCAGAACACACACTGGAGCCAACCTTCGGTCGGCGTTGGACGTTTTTGGTTTTAGGCATCGTCTTTCTTCGCCTCCCTCGGTCGGCTCAGTTCATCGTTACGCAGGCAGGAGGGCGTAGTGGGTGGGTTGGTAGTCGTCGTCTTCCTCGCTGTTCTGGCCTTCCCAGGTTTGGGTGTCTTGATCGAACCAAGGGGGTGAGTAGCAGCGAGCCCAGAGCCAGCCTTCGGGCTCATTGACGCGCTCGCCGAGGATGCGGCTACCGTCCGGGAGTTTGAGCCAGACAGGGACGTTGAAGGGTGGGAGGGAGGCTTCGGTGACGGGGATCCAGGGGTCGGTGGCGGATTGGAGGGATGAAGTGGTGCCGCGGATGCGCTCGGCCACGACATCGCAGAGGGTGTGCGCCCCGGGGCGTTCTTCCTGGCCGACTGCTTCGGCGATCTTGGCGCAGCGCTCGCGTTCCGCGGCGAGCTGGGTATCTTCAGCGTTCTGCGCGAGGGCGACTTCGAGGAAGTGACGCCATTCGGCGCGGGCTTCCTCGCCGATGGTGGACCAGGGGCCGCGATCGGGATAGACGGCGGCCCAGAGGTTTTCGGCGGCTTCGGCTTCGAGCCGGGGCTGCGGCAGGAGCAGCATGGGGCGGTAGTCGATGGTCTCGCCGTGGTTGGGGTGGAATTCGGTGCCGATGCGGAAGCCGCAAAAGGTGGAGGAGGGAAAAGCGAAAAGAAGCACGGTGTTCTCGGGGTCACGCTGCGGGGTGAGGCGGAGGCCGATGAAGGTGTTTTTGGGGAGCGCGTAGGCGGCTTCGATGGTGAGGAGAGGGTTCATAAAATGACGAATGACGAATGACGAATGTGGAATGACGAATGGGGTTAGGCGGCGGCTCCGAGGAGGAGGGCTCCGTTGGAGGTTTCGTTGTGCCACCAGGCGCGGGAGGCTTTGGTGACGTATTGAAGGAATCGGAGGCGTGGGTGGGGGTCGATGCCGTCGAAGTGATCGGGGTGATCAAAATTGAAGCCGTGCATGCGTTTGGCGTGGGCGAGGAAGGTGCTGCGGGCGTAGGTTTCCCAGGCTTCGCGATCGGTATCGAAGCGTTTGAGCTGCTCGGCCTCCCAGTCGAAGCCGTGGGCGAGGAGGGCGTTGGAGGTGCGGCGCATGGATTCTCCGCGGACATTGATGACCTCTGCCCAGACGTGCTCACACCGGGTGGTGCGCAGGGTGGTGTGGATGTGATCGGCCCAGGCGTGGTAGTCCTGCACGGGCAGGCTGGGGCAGATCATGGCAAAGGTCTCGAAACCGGCGTCCTGCAGCTCGTGGAAGCTCTTCACGCGTTTGGAGGGTAGTGGGCAGTCCGGCTCGATCGCTTTGGCGAGGGCATCATCGACGGTGCCGAGGGAGATGCCGAATTTGAGGCGGTGGCGGTTTTCACCGATGTCGAGCATGCCTGCGATGTAGGGCAGGAAGGTGGATTTGGAGAGGAGGCGGATTTTCCACTGGGTTTGGGAGAGGATGATGTTGCAGGCCTCGATGGTCTCCTTGGCGAGTTCGAGGTTGGGGGCGATGTCCACGCTATGGCTCATGTAGAGCACCTTGGGGGTGGAACGGATGGCGGCGGAAAGGCCCATGATCTGCCCTTGAAGCAAGGCGAGGGCGTGCTCCCGGCGCACGAGCATGTCCTCGTGAGGGATGCCGTGGGTGGGCATGCCGGGCTGCTGGAGCAGCTTCCGGTTCATGGCGGGGACGTAGCAGTAGGTGCAGGAGTAAGCACAGGCATCCCCGGCGCTGAACACCGGGCCGTCACAGAGGAGCTTGTCCTGAAATTTGGAGTGCATGTTCAGCACCGTGCGGGCTTGACGCCAGAAAACGGGCTTGTGGTTCATGTGGGTGCGGGAGCGGGAGGTCATGGTGGAACTGAGAATGGAGGAACTGAGAACTGAGAATGGATAACCGGATCACTCGTAAGTGTAGATGCCGGTGTCGGGGTCGTAGCCAGTAGGGAGGAGGCGGAGGGTGCCATCGGGGTTGAGGATGGGGAGGGGGCGGGGGTGGATGGCGGTGATTTCGGGGAGCTGTTCGAGGAACTGCTTGGCGGCGAGGAGGCCTTCGGCCTCGGATTTGGAGAGGGTGACGTTTTCCTGGCGCTCGGTCTCGGTGCGCTGGTCATACTTCATCCGGGTGAAAAGGATGGATTGATCGAAGAAGGTGCGTGCCTCGGCGGGCTCCAGGGGGATAAGGGCGCGGCGGCGCTCGCCCTCCTGCTCGATCCAATCGGGATAGACGGGGATGCGGCCGCGGCGGTAGAGAAGCGGGGCGGGCAGGCTGGCGAGGGCGAGGCCGAGATCGTGGGCGGTGTCGGAGAGGCGGCGCTCGCCATCCGGCATGTGGACGATGAGGAGGGGCTGCGGGGAGGTGGCGGAGGTGCCACGGGAGCGCTGGGATCCAGGGCGGGCACGCGGGGGCGGCGGAGCGGTTTCATGGAGAGGGGGAGGCGGCACAGCAAGAGGGCGCGGGGTGTCATCGAAATTTTAGAGTTCTGAGTTCTGAGTCCTGATTTTTTGAAAATCAGGTGTCGGTGCCGTGGGCCTTGGTGCTCCAGTAGAGGGGCCAGAAGATGGAGCACATGAGCGAGTCCACGGCTTTGATCTCGTTTGGGGAAACGATGCGGTCCTTGGGAGGGTCGTCGTGGTGGGCGTAAGCGTGACCGAAGGTGAAAATGAACCCGGTGACGTAGAGGGAGATGAGGATGTGGGGGAGATATTTCATGGCGGGATGACGAGATTGACCGGATTGACGGGTTATTCAGCGAGGGTGGCGGTTTCGGGGGAGGCGCGGGTTTTCCAGGTGTCGAGGAGGCGGTAGAGGAGGAGGAGGTCGGGCTCGGAGAGGTCGGGGAGGGCACGCCAGTAGGAGCGCCAGTGCTTGGGGGCTTTGCGGCCGCGGGGGCGGTGCTCATCGGTGGCGACGAGGCGGGCGGCGCGGCCGAGCTCGTCCTCGCGGAGGGCGGCTTTTTTGCACCACGCGCCGAAGGTGAGGGGCGGTGGCGGGCGGCGGAAGGGGTGGCGCTTGAGGTAGGCCTTGACCCAGCCGAGGAAGTCCACGGCGGTGAGGTGGCCGCCTTTGGTGAGGTCATTGAAGTCCTTGCAGCCGGGTGTGGTGGGGCGGAAGGTGATGAGCTGCTTCACCTTGGGCCGCAGGGTGGCGAGGAAGCCGTCCGGCTCATACCACTTGGCTCCGGCGACATCGGCATCGCCAATGCAGATGGCGGAGGCTTCCGGATCGATGGGGAGGCCGTGCTCCTTGTGGAGCAGGAGACGCCAGCTCGTGGCGCCGCGCAGGCCGATGATGCAGGTCTGTGGCGGCATGCTCTCCGGACTGTGCCAGCCGCAGAGATCGGCGAGGGCGAGGGCATCCCATTGACCTTCGAGGATGAAGTAGTAGCGGGCTCCGAAGGGATTCCCCCAGAAGAAGGGCCAGGCCTTGCTGCCGGCGGGATCGTAACGCCAGGACTGCTTTTTATGCGGATTCCCCGGTGTCTCCGGGGCGAGGCGGCAGTGGAAGGCGTGGGGGAGGAGAACCAGTGGAGGAGACTGGGGGACGGGGAGACTGGGAGACGGGGCGGATGCTTCGTTCGCGAAGTCGGCCAATGAGGTAGGCGGCGATGTGGCTGAGGAGGATGAGGGCGGCGAGGAGGAAGGAGTGTTCGGGGCGCATGAAGTATCTTCGAGGAAGGGAGGAGGAGTCGGAGGAGGAGTCGGAGGAGGAGTCGGATTGGAAAGGCCGGTGAAGAAGGCGTGGGGGGCGAGGACGAGGAAGGCTTCGCGGGGCTGGTCCCAGTAGCGCCAGAGGGCCATGAGACCGGCGCGGGCGGCCCCGCGGAAGGTGTCGATGGAGAAACCGCGCCAGTCGGCGAGGCGTTTCAGCTCCCGCTCGTCCTGGGCGAGTTTTTCGCAGGCGGCGAGCCAGGCCTGATAGCGGCTGTCCTTGAGCGGGAGGATCGGGGCTTCCTCGACGGGCTTGGGCGGGGGTGCGGCGTTGAAGTGGCGGAGGCTGGGGGCATCCTGCTCCAGGAGGGTGATGGCATCGAGCTTGGGGATGCCTTTGATCTTTTCGATGAAGTCGATGAGGTCTCCATGCTCGCCGCAGCCGTAGCAGTGGAAATGGTGGTCCTTCTCAAAGACATGGAAGGACGGCGTCTTCTCGCTGTGGAAGGGGCAAAGGCAGGTGTATTGGCCGTCTTTGACGCGGCGGAACTTGAAGGAGAGTCCTTCGAGATAGCGCAGCAGCGGTAGGGCCTGCTTCAAGCGGTCAATGCGCTCGCGGATGGGCGGGGTGGAGGTCATGCGGCTTTGGGTGGGGCGTGGCGGCGGAGGAAGTCGCGGGTGGAGATGCACTGCTCGAACTGGTGGGCCTTCATGAGGCGATCGAGCTTGCCGGTGGCCTTGCGGATCTGCTCAGGGAGCGGGCACTTCCGGCGACGCGGGAGCGGGGTGTGCAGCGGGTAGAGCTGATTGTGGTAGGCGTAGCCGTGGCGGCTGTGATCGTTGGCGTAGAGGAGCCAGTTGCCATTGAAGCTGTAAACGGCGCGGCCCTGGATGAGCCGATGGTGGCTGTAACCGGCGTAGGCCTTATACATCTGCCCAGGGACGATGGGCTGGCCAAGGGCATCGGTGAGATACTGGCCGCCGTCGCCGTTATTGCTGCCCGGTAGGAAGGTGAAGGGATTGTAGCCTTCCTTGGGGATGTGCCATTCCCAGCTTTTCATGCTGTGCATGAGGTAGTCGTAGCCGACTTCCGGGCGGTTTTGCGGCCAGATACGGGAGTGATCCTGGATGAAGGTGCCGGGGTAGACCTCGTGCAGGAAGGCGATGATCTTCTGCATGGTGAGCTGGAAATGCAGCCGGATGAGGTAGGGCATGAGATGCAGCCTGCAGGAGGCATGGCGGCCATCGGTGCGGCCTTTTTCGAGGACGGCGTTCTGCCAGAATTTGATCTCGATGTTCCCGGCGCAGGGATTGCCTTTGCCGGTCCTGCCAGCGAGAGATTCGTGCATCTCGGCGGCGAAGTGGAGCTGGCGGCACTGGCCGATGCTGGTCTGCCAGTTCCACCGGCGGGGTTTGTAGCCTTTGGGGCCATTGAAGGGGTCAAAGCCGACCTCGAAGCCGCGGCTGCGGAGGAGATTCATGAGGCGGTGGTAGAGGGGGCGCAGGCGGATGGTGGTCTGCGCCTCATGGGGGATATCGAGCCAGAAATTCGCGTCACTGATGCGGTAGTTGGGCTGGGGAGTGGGCTTCATGATCAATGGAGGGCTTCGCGGATGACGGTGGTGAGCTTTTCGGCAAACTCGGCGCTCATGTCCCGGACGGAGCGGAGGCGGGTGCGATCGGCAGCGAAATTCTGGTAGTGATCCCGCAGGGTGGAGAGCTGGCTGATGATGGGTCTGAGGGCTCCTGGTGGGAGGGCGGCGGGCTTGGTTTGATCCGCAGGATTGTTCAGCCTGTGCAGCTCGCGGATTTGCTGGTTCAGGGCGGTGATGGCCTGACTGAGGCGGCTGTCCTTTTCGACGAGGGTTGCGCGGCTGCGCTCGTAGTCCGCCGGTCTCATGGTGCCCTTCCGCTGCTTCAAAGCGGTGAGGGACTGGGTGACCTGCGTGCGCTCCTCGACAAGGGTGGTGCGCTCGGAATGGAGTTCTTCGATGGTCATGCGGCTTTGGGTGGGAGGTGGACGGACTGGAGGGCGGCGGCGAGCTGGGGGCAGACGGCGTTGCCGATCTGTTTGACGGCATCGGTCTTGGTGCCGGTGAAGCGGTAGTCCTTCGGGAAGGACATGCCGGCGGCGAGCTCGTGCGGCTGCAGCATGCGCCAGCGGAGGCGGATGGTGGCGCGGGTGCCATCCGCGAGGACGATGGTGGGCTGGACGAGGGCGAAGCGGTCCTTCGTGGTGATGGTATCGAGCGGCTGATCGACCGGGACGCAGCAGCCGGTGCCGTAGAACTTCGTGAGGTAGGGCTCGACAAGGGCGATGGCCCCGGAGGTGGCGATGGTGGGCGCGGGCTCTGAAACGGGCCGCAGGACGCCGCCGGAGTGCTGGGGGAGGAGATGGGGCTCGATGAGGCCGAAGCGGTTGGCACCGGCAGTGACGGTGGGGATGGGTTTATCGATCGAGCGGGAGCGATACTGATCCTCGCTGCCATTGGCGACGGTGACGATGTAAGGCTGCACAAACCCGTGGCGGGCCTCGGTGGTGACGGTGGAGAGGGGCTTCTGGATGTCCTGGGTGACGATGCTCCCCTGCCCCGTGTGGTCGATGGGGACGATGTAGGGCTCCACGAGGCTGTGGTGCGCCCCGGAAGTGGTGACGGTGCTGAGGGGCTCATCGACGTCCTTCCCGGAGGCATCGAGGTGGCGATCGGAGGAGCCTTTCAGCTCGACGAGACCGGCTCCGCAGGGATAGGGGCGGCCAATATCAAAGGGGAAGCTCATGGCGCGGGGAGGGTGAGGCGGCGGTGGCGGGCTTGTAGGAGCAGGGCCGGCTGTGCGGGTGGCGGCGGCGGCGGAGGTGTGGCCCCCGTTTCCCGTGGGGCCTGGGGAAGGCTGGTGTTGCGCAGGGTCTCCAGCATGGAGGCGGGGATGCCGATCTGGGTCTGACCTACTATCTCATCGATGAAGAGGCGGAGGTTGTTGGAGGGTTGAACGCTCGTCGAGGTGGTCGCCGCCAAGCGTTCGATGGCTGTGCCAGCATTGGAGGCTGATGTGCCGATGGAGTGGGCGGCGGTTTGAAGCGCGGCCATTTGATACTGGGTGGCAGCCAGTGCGTCGGAGTCGTCACGGTGGGTGACGCGAAAAGGGCGCTGGCGGCGGGCTCGTTCCTGGGTGACCTCCAAGATGAGTTGAAGCTGCTCGCGGGTGAGAATCTCGCCACGTTCGGCGGTAGATCGTGCGGCACGCAAGCGTTGCTCGCGATCCGCGGCGGCCACGAAGGGTTGGACGAGGGTGGCATTGGCCCATTCTTGGACACTGGGTGAGGTGCGGGGTGGGCGGGCATCGGCGCGGCACCATTCGTAGCGGGGGATGCGCCAGGACTCGGGGAGATGATGTTCGGAAAAACCAATGCTGCGGCCCATTCGCTGCTCATCCCTGACGTGATTGTAGATGATGCTGTGAGCGATCTCGGCCTCCTCTTCGGCTAATCCCATGTCCAGATAGAGCCGATGGAGAGAACTGTAGGGCCGCTCAACCATGAACTCGCGCGTGGCAGCGAGCAGGTAACTGATCGGATTGCGCTGGGTGGCGGTGTAAACCTCCTCGCGGGCGGCTTCATTCCGGTAGTGGCTGCAGTCGTAATTCAGGCGCGAGAGCCCAGTGCGATATTCTGCGAGGCGTTCATACACATTCGCCTGATCAAACAAAAGAACGCGGTCAGGGATGGCTATCTCAATTCGCAGGGGGAGAAAGAAGCGACGGTGCTCCAGCGCCTCCATGAGCTGGGGAGGGCTCATGATGATGGGGTGAACTTTCATGCGTCGTCCTCCTCCTCGGGAAACACGGCTTCACGGAGCTCGAGGGCGAAGTCGACGAGCGGGGTGATCTCCTCCAGGATGGCGACCTGCTGGTCACGCGGGAGTTTTTTCACGCCGTCGAGGCCGCCGACATTCCGCTTCCAGCGGGTGAATGGCAGGCTGATGCCCTGCAGCACGGGGATGCCCGAGCCGCCGCCGGTGCGCTGGCGCAGGGCCTCATCGGTGAGGATCTCGCCTGCCTCGATGCTGCGGCGCAGGGCCAAGGGACTGAGGCGGTGCTCGGCGGCGCGGCCTGCCCACATCTCCTGGCTGGCGTGGTCCTCGCGGAAGTGCAAGCCGAGGATGTAGTAGTGCTCGGCGGTGAGCTGGAACTGCTCACGCAGCAGGCGGGGGACGGCGCCGATGGAGGAGGCTTTGTTGATGTCGTCGAACGGAAACTCAAGCTGCTCAATCGTCTGATCGACCAGCTCATCACCAAAGCGCTGGCGGCCGTAGCGGAGGGTGTCGCTCAAGGCGGTGTGGTAGCACTCCTTGGCGAGACGGAGGCGATCGAGGATGGAGCGCCATTGCTCGACGGTGAGGTCGGTATTCAGCACGAGGCCGTGGCGGGTGATGTCCACGCCGAGCAGGAGGTGACCGCCTTTTTGCAGATCGAGACTGCGTTGCAGGCCGAGCGCGGTGAGCATGACAGTGACGGCATCGCCCTCGGTGACGGGTGTGACGAGGCGGCAGATGCCGGCTTTGAGGCCTTCATTGAGGAGATCGGGGTCGAGGTCGTCGGCGAGGCAGCCGGGCCCGATGTGCGTGATGAGGTAGAGGAGCCTGGACTCCGGTGTGGTGGTGGTGAGGGTGGGCATGGTGATGCAAGGTGAAAGGGTGAATCAGGTGTGGTGGCGCGTGCTGCTGGCGGCCTTCCACTTGGCTTTTTTCCAGTGCTTGGTCTGCTGGGCGAGACTGAGGGCGGCCTTGGCTTTGGCTGTTTTGGCGAACGCGTTTGGAGGCAGGGCCAGCTCCTGCTCCCATTTCCGTTTGGCCTTGCTGATGGCCTCGGGAGAGACGCCGATGCGGGCGGCATACTCACGGATGGAGCCGAGTCCGTTCAGCCCGTCCATATTCAGCGCGAAGGCAAGGGCGGCGGTGGCGATCTTCACATTCTCATGCGCGATGATGGTGCCGACGATGCGGGTGATGACCTGCATGGCCTCGGGGGAGATGCCGGTGGCGCTGGGGGTGGCAGGTGTGTCGATCTCGCCGGGATCAAAGCTGACCTGGCTCTGCGAGGAATCAGCGGCATCGCGATCCTGATCGGGGCTGTGCCCGGAAACGCGGTGGAAGTTTTCGATGGGCTTGATGACGCCCAAGGCCTCGGCCTTCTGCCGCTCGGCAGGAGAAAGGCTGGCGACCCATTGCTCGAAGTCTTTGGTGTAGTCCTTGTTACGCGCATCCGTGCGGCGGATGTAATCACGGTCGTCGTGTTCGTGATGGAGATGAGAGTCTGTGGAGTGAGAGCGAGACATGGCATGGCGGGGTGAAAGTGGTCAACGAAAGTGGTCAACAGCCCGATTCTACGAGGTGTTCCATGTGGAACACCGCTCATTCGCAATGAGAAGGTCAGGGGTTCGAATCCCCTTATCTCCACCATTTGGCACTGGAATGAGTCTTGTAAAAAGCCTCATTTTGACCATATAACACACGTTATGCGCTCCAAAGTGGTCAACGAAAGTGGTCAAAATCGGGCTCCAAAAGGGGCGCTGAAAGGGCGTGTGAAGATCAAGGGTCTCACGCGCATCGGGGAGTGGTGGTATTTCAGGCCGGCGCAGAAGGAGGGGCGAAGGCCACCGCGGGTGGCGTTGGGGACTCGCTCCTACGAGGAGGCGGTGAAGCTGGCGCTGGATCTGCACCGAGATCGACCGGTGGAGTTCACGCCGGGGACGTTCGCTTTTGAAAGGGAGCGCTTCCTGGAGGTGCGTCGCGAACAGGTGATGAGTCGGTGGACGCTGGACTCGGATGCGTCGGCCTTGAAGTTGTTCGGGGTGTTCCTGGGGGTGGAGACGCCGGTGGCTTTGATCACGGCTCGGCGTGTGGAGGGATGGCTGAAGGAGCTGCGTGAGGCTGGGAAGGCGGCGGCTACGGTGAAGACTTACCTGCTGCGGCTGCATGCGTTCCTGGCCTGGCTGCAGGAGCGTGGTGTGGTGGCTCGCAATGTGGCGGATGAGGTGAAGGTGCCGGTGGTGCGGAAGACGCGGGCGGATCGCTTTTGCACGCGTGAGGAGCGTGACCGGCTGATCGAGATGTGTGATCGCGAGGATCTGCTGATCATGCTGATGCTGGGCTTTCACGCGGGGTTGCGGCTGCATGAGATGGTGGAAGCGCGTCCGGAGTGGCTGCGCTTCTGGCCGGGCGGTGGTGAGATCTGTGTGATGGAGACCTCGACCTTTGTGCCAAAGGACAAGGAGGCGCGACGGATCCCGATGAATGACCGGCTGCATGCTTTCCTGCGTGAGCGAACGTTTGAGGGTCCGTTCGTGGTGCGCCCAGATGTCGGGCATGCAAAGCATAAGTATCGCTGGGAACCACGGAAGCCATTGAAGCGGCTGGTGGTGGCGGCGGGGCTGCCGTGGGTGGGCTGGCATTCGATGCGGCATACGTTTGCGACTCTGCTGGTGATGGGTGGGTGTCCGATCGCGACGGTGGCTCAGTGGCTGGGCGATGGAATCGAGGTGACCTTCAAGAACTATGTGGGGTATGCTCCGGTGCGGGAGCATGTGAATGCGGGGCTTTAGAAAGGGATGTCCTCCTCGTTGAGTAATGCGGCTACCCGTGCTGAGAGATCCTCAAGCACCTTGTTTTCTCGGATTTCCTGCTTGGTCAGTTTTTTGCGTGGGTGGGCGCAAGAGTGCGGGATGCGAATAAAACTGCCGATGATGGCGAGGATTTGATGGATTTTAGCGTCTTCGGCTTCCTCCACGATTTTAACTGTGCGGCGGGCATCAGCGATGATTTCGGAAGTGGTCATGGTGTGGTGGGCGTCATGAGTTTGGTGAACTCGGCATCCACTTCAGCGGTAGTGGGTGGTGCCTCTACGCGAACGTGCTCGATGGCTTTGCCTTCGGGTGCGGTGCGCCAGTCGGGCCATTGGCGGGCTTTGTTCTTTTCGAGCTTCGCACGCATGGCCTCGGCGATGACTTCGGCGATACGTGGACCCATGGATGTGTTGTCTGGAACGACGAAACCACCTTTGTCAGCTAACAGCCGCCATGCGCCATCAAGACCAAGGAGGATGACGTCGATCCACTCGACGAGGTCGTTGGGATTGTTTTCGATTTCGACGAGTTCTTTGCGAATGTGGTCGATGATGCGTGATGTGCTGGCACCGGGACCAAACGTGCGCTCGGAGAATTCAATCTGATCGATCAGGTGAGTGATGAGATCGTAGCTCATGATGGAGTGGGTGAGGTTGGTGGAGGTGAGTGAACCGCTGCGATTTTTGAGCGGTGGTGTGGAGTGGTCGCGGGTTTTGAGTGCTTCGATGGCGGCGATGGCGGCATCGCGTTGGTCGGCGGTCTGGGCGCAAATGGTGACCATCTCGTTGAATCGTTGCTCCCAGGTGGTGTTGTCGCCGCGGAAGGCGCGGGTGAGGAAGTCGTCGATGGCTTTGCTGAGCGCTGCTGTCTCGAGTGTGGGTGTAGCGATGTCGCTCTGAAGCTGGCCTCGAACGGCAGTGGCGCAGGCGATGGCGTTGGAGAGTTCCGGGGTCATGATGCTGATTTGGTGGGCTTTTCGAAGTCGAAGCCGCCGTTGAGTTCGAGGGCGTCGAGCGCGAGGTCGATGGCGGTGCGGCGGTAGAGGATGGTTTTGTGGCCTTTGCCCTGCCAGATGGGTTTGAGGGCGTAGTGCTGGATGAGGTGCTCGAAGAGCGGGCGATTGCCGACGTATTCGTGGGCTTCGCAGGTAGTGAGGTTGGCCTTGGGTGGCAGGGGGATTTCGCGCATGAGAGAGGTGCGTTTGAAGTGATCAGCCGGCGGGGTCGATGAGGGGCTGCAGCTCGTCTTTCCATGTGCGCAGGCGTGTTTCGACCTGGCCGGAGGCGATGCGACGAGCCGGTGATCCGCTGTTGCGGCCGAGGTGCTCGGTTTGATCGATGAGGATGTCGAGGAGCTGGCTCTGTGCGAGGGCCTCGGTTGGGGTGAGAGTCGGTGTTTCAGGGGTAACCATGGCGTGAATTACTTTATTAAATAATTCATCATGCCGGATTTAACCAATTAAATTTGTGCTTGCCAAATTATTTAATGCAGTGGATTCTACCTGCATGAGCAAACCTTCCTCACCTTCCCCGTCGTCGAAACTGAATGGCCATGTGGCTGCCTTTGTGCGGTCGCTGTGTCATGGCCCTGATCGCATCTTTGCCACGCAGAAGGCGCTGGCGGATCGTGCGCAGATGAATCCCTCAAGCGTGCATGCGTGCATGAAGACGGAGCATGTGGAGCCGGATACGCTGGCGAAGCTGGCGAGTGTGCTGGGTGAGGAGCACCAGCGGAAGCTGATCACGGCCGCGGTGATGGATGCGGTGCCTGAGCCTTATGTGGGCTTGCTATTTCGTGATGGGAAGCTCGAGCTCGATGAGAAGGCGAGCCCGATCTCGCCGCTGGCTGAGGCTTATCTGGCCTTCCTGGCTCGTGAGTCGAGACGGGATCCAGCCGTAGTGGCGATGCTGGAGAAACAGGCGATGTGGGTTGGGCTTGACAAGGAACTGGAGGCACGCTGAGATAAACATATGGAGCTGGGAGAGACGCGATTTTATACATATCGTGCTGCCGATGGGCAGGTCGTGGGGCCGTTGGCTTACGATCAGGTGTGCCAGCTTCACTCGGAAGCATTGGTGGCGATTGCGGGTGGCACTGAGTGGTGGCCTGCACGTCGGTGGAAGCCTGATGGCACGCTGACTGTGACGCTCAATGAGCAGGCACGTGCTTGGTGGTGGGTGCTCATCGCTGCCCCCGGTGCTGTTTATATGTTCTGGCCGCAGCTTTGGCGCATGGAGTGGTTTGTTGGTTGGTCAGTGTTGATGTTGATCATCATGGGCGTGTTGGCTTGCACTCGCAGGGAATACCCCCGTTTCCCCGGTAGTGGGTTGAGCACGTAGGGTGACAAAACATCGTGGAGAATTCCGCGAATTTGCGGTGAACCACCACCATAGTTAAAGGAATCTTTTTCTCGTGTGGGACATTTAGGTTACCCGAAGGG
>JACCDR011564057.1_pt1 | contig 13085 bp, 14 predicted proteins | sample 7446431 | NCBI WGS metagenome assembly JACCDR01 (sample SAMN15323443, study PRJNA562643) | freshwater metagenome | isolation source: river surface water | place: USA:Blue River Watershed | collected 2017-08-17
CGGACACAGCACCGCGCCGCCGCAACTCCGGCAGCACCTCATGGGCCAGCCAGCGCTTGAAGGCCTCGGCCTCCGGCTTCCGCGACGTGAACACGAGGCGATAGACGCCGGGCTCCGAGATGATGACGGTTTCCTTGTCGCCAAACTGGGTCGGCAATACCGACCCAGCCCGCTCGTCGGCGTCGAGCCTGCCAAGGGCCTCGTTGTGGTTCCGGACCTCGAGAACGTTGCACACGTCCTTGCCGACAAACCACGGATCGCCCTGATGGCGCACCGTGCGGACGGGTTTGTCATTGTAAACGAAAGGGATGACCTGGGCGCTCATGGCGCACCTCCTCTGACGGCGGTGGCGGAGAAGCGCGCTGATCAAGGCGCAACTGCTCCGGGGCTGATCACCTGGTCAGAGGCCAAGCCCGAGCGCCTTTAAAGGTTTCCCCTCTGGACATGCGCGCCCGGACCCCGGATGTTTGCTGCAACGCGGACTATCGGGCTCCGCATGGCCGCTCTGACGTGAGGAGTGATCAGCTCCATGGACGCTTTTAGCCTCGTCGACTGGATTGTCAACGCGACCAGCTGGGATCGCGCGTTTCAGGATGAACTGCGCGGAGCCGCGCGGCTACCCTTGGCGCAAGGGCCTGCGCCATCGGAACCCGCCAGCGGTGTGTTCGGGATTGTGATTGTCCTCGTGCTGGCGGGAACGGGCTATGCACTCGCCATAACCTACGCCCGCAAGGCGCTGGACGAGTTCAACGGCGAGAATGAAAAAAGACTGGAACAACAAAAGTTTGAGGCAAGCGTAAAGGCTCCCTCCGAAGCGCCCGAAACGGCGGCCTTGAAGCCGCGCGGCATCACGTTCGAGCCGCCGCATCTCTCCGAAGGCGCATGGGGCGTTGTTGCTCTTGTGGCATTGTCCGTGGTGATGCTGTTTGCGGCTGGCGGCGACATTAACGACCTGATCTACGGCCTCGGTCGGCTTGTTTTCATCGGCGGGCTGATGGTCGCGATCGGCTGGATTGCGCTCGGCTTCCGCCGACGCTGACACCATGCGACGAGGGCTTGCGATGGCACGGATGCTGATGGGCGCGACGATGGCGCTGGCGCTTTCGGGAGCGCCCGCGCTGGCGCAATCCTACTGTTCCCGGCCGTTGCCGCCGAACTGCCTGGCGACCCTGCAACACACTGACGACGAGGGGTTTTTCCAGATATGCCGCAGCCAGGTGAGCCGCTATCTGGCCGATGTGAACACGTTCCGCCAGTGCGTGACCGACGAGGCGAACCGCACCATCGAGCGCTTCAACTGCAAGGCGCGGCGCGAGGTGTTCTGCCCCTGATCCCGTGAGCCCTCGACGCCTCGATCCCTTGGACCCTTGACGCGGCCGAAGCGCTCGCGGGGAGACGCGCCACCGGCGCGGCCTGCCGCCTTCCGGCCCAGCCCGCTTGCCCCTTCCCTTGGACCCTGTTATGCAGGCCGAATGTCGCGCGATGAGGGCCAGCAGGGTCCGGGCGCGGGGAAAGCGTTGTGTCAGTGTCGCACAGGTGTTGCGGCTCCAAGACGCTGAAATATCTGGCTTAATTCCAGTTCCGCAACGAAACAACGCTGCAACGCCTTCACGCGCCTCATGGGAGATTGCATAAGGCCGGAGATGTCCCGGCCTGTTGCGTTGTTTCCAGACGCGAAACCATGGCGTTGTACCGTTGTAACGTTGCACTATTGAGAATGATATATATATATCAGTGACTTATGGTTACGTCACTGTTGCAACGGTCTGCAACGTCTTAGCGCTGGCAACCGGGCTGCCTCTCTGACAGCCTCACCGGCCATGCCGAACCTCGATAAACAATCGACGGATATCCGCCGTTCCGGCCCGTTCGGGGTCCCGGTGGGGATATTTTGCGCGGCGCGGCGCGGAAGCGCGGCGGCGCTGTCCGCGTCGGCGCGTCTGTCGGCGGATCGCGGCGGCCTGGCGGTGGCGTCGGATGGGGCGCGGACCTCGACGGAATATCAATGGGTTACGGGGGAGGGCGAGGCCTTCTCGCACGGGATGCGCTCGCACGGTGCGGCTAAGTCATTGATCTGGAATGGTAATCAGGTCATTCTCGGAGGGACTGGAAATCCGTCCCGGCGCGTCAGGGGGGTGCCTTTCCGGCGACCCACCCCCCCCCTTCCGGGCCGGACCCACCCCCGGGGATCGGCGCGCGCCGCGTCCGCCTCCCCCCGGATGGGGATTTTTCGCCCCTTCCGCGAAGGCTCGATTGGCGAAACCGCTGTCCGGTCGGGGCAGGGGTCAGGGGCCGCGGGGTTTCGGGGCCGAGGGGCAGCGGGGACGCGGCCATGAGCGGGATGGACGGCAGCCGCGGCGTCGTGGCGGAAGCGGTGAACGAGGCCGCCCAGATCGTGGCGGCGCGGGCAACGCCCGAAGTGCAGGATGACCTGTTCGTCCCGGCGATCCCCGACAAGCGCCTGCGCCAGCACACGGTCAAGGGGCTGCTTGTCACCACGGGTGGCCTCTCGGATGCCGAGATCGCGGCGGAAGGCCAGCGCCAGCGCAAGGCCGGACGCCCGGCCGGAAGCCAGAACCGCAGCACGCGGGAGCTGCGCGAGTTCCTGCTGAAGACCGGGATCGTGCCGCAGCAGTGGCAGATGCGCTGGCTGCTGGTGGAGCCGGAGGACCTGGCCAAGCGGCTCGGCATCACGGTGGCGGAAGCCTTCAGCCACCAGGCCCGCATCGCGGCGGACCTCGCCCCCTACATGATGGCGCGCATGGCTCCGACCGACGACAAGGGCAATGCCGTGCCGTTCATGGCGCTGCTGTCCGGCCAGACCGTGATCATGCCGGGCAGCACGGTTCCGGCCAATGCGCCCAAGCCCTGGGAGTATCCCGGCGCGGACAACGATGTGATCGACATGCCCGCCGGGGACCACGCGAAGGACCCCGCCGCATGAGTGCCGCCCTTCGCAGCGTTCCGGCGGAGCCGCGCGCCCCGCATCATGCGTTCGGCGAGCTGGGCGACGTGATGGCGCGCCTCACCCATGGCCGCTCGCTGCTGACCAGCCCCGGCCCGGTGGCCGATGCCTTCGTGGCCGATGCCTCGCCCGTCTCGCTGCTGAACGGCCCGCGCGGCTCCGCCAAGACGACATCGGTGTTCAAGAAGGTGGTGGTCGAGGCCATCCGCATGAAGCCGATCCAGCGCGCGGGCGAGCCGAACGGCGTCCGCCGCTACGTGCCCCAGATCATGCGGCCGAAGTACAAGAACCTGTGGGGCACCAGCATTCCCTCGTGGTGGAAGCTGTTCCCGACGGACGCCTTCCCGGAGTGGCGCGGCGCGAACGGCCGCGACGCCGATCACCTGATCCGCTGGCGGGACGCCTATGGTCTCGTCGAGCTGGATGCGCGGTTCCGGGCGCTGGCCGAGGGTGCCGAGGAAGACGACACGCGCGGCACGGAATGCACGGATGCGGTGCTGGAGGAGATGGACACGCACGATGTGGCCATCATCACCAACATCTCGGGCTCGCTCGCCCGCGATCCGGTGCGCGGGCTGATGAACCGGGGCGGCAAGATCTATGGATCATGCAACGCGCCGGATGTGATGAACTGGGTCTACACGGATTTCTGGTTCGATCCGAAGCCCGGCTACAAGCTGCACCGCCAGCCGGGCGGCCTCGACCCCGGCGCGGAGAACATTGAGGTCGTGGGCCGCGCCTACTACGAGGATATCGTCCTGAAGAACGCGCACCGCCCCTGGTACGTGGACAAGATGGTCCACAACCGGCCGGGCTTCACCCGCGACAAGGACGTGGTCTATCCCGATTTCGACGATGCCACGATGACATCGCCGGTTCCGCTGAAGCCCTCGCCGGATATCCCGGTGGTGATCGGCTTCGACGGCGGGCTGACACCGGCGGCGCTGTTCCAGCAGCACATGCAGGATGCGCGGCTGCTCTATCTCGCCGAGGTGGCGCTGGATCGCGGCGGCGAGGACGAGCTGGCCACGGCCTGCAAGCAGGTGATGGCGGAGCCGCGCTTCGCCAACTGCTCCTTCATCGGCTGCTGCGACCCGGCAATGGACGCGGGCGCGGACACGAAGTTCGGCTCGATGCGGAAGCGGCTGGAAAAGCTGCTCGGCATCACGATCCTGATCTGCCGCACCAACGAGCCGGAGCTGCGCCACGAGTTCGTGCGGGCCTATCTGCGCCGCAACCGGCCCGGCCGTCCCGGCCTGATGCTCGATCCCTCCTGCAAGCGCACGCGGCGCGGCTTCATGCAGACGTTCCACTATCACCGGATCAGCGGCACGAATGCCCGTGCCGGTGTGGTGAAGACGCCGGACAGCCACGTCTGCGAGGCCGGCGAATATGGCGCGTCGCTCTCCGGCGAGGCCGTCGCCATGAAGCGGCAGGACACGCTCCGCGACGAGCGCATGCGCCGCATGGCCGAGGACCGCCCCGGCCAGCGCTACAACCCGCTTTCCCGATCCTACGGCTAGGAGGCCGATCATGAAGTTCCTGAAGCAACTGATGGGTACCGACCGCAAGACCAAGGCGACGGAGGCCTACCGCCAGCAGGAAGAGGCGAAGGCCCGCGAGATGGCCAAGGCCGCGCTCGTCAACCCCGCCGACAGCGATCCGGCGCGGGCGGCGCGGGACCGCAAGCTGCGCAAGCTGTCCATGGCCAATGCCCAGCAGGGCGGCCAGCGCGGCGGGGCCGCCGTGCTCATCAAGTCCCTGATGGGTCGCTGAGCCATGGTCACGCGCGAATGGCTGCTGGCCCGCCACGCGGAGCTGGAACAGAAGAAGATCCCGGAAGAGCGCATCATGCGGAAGATCGCGAAGATGCTGCGCCCGGACGAGGACGACTTCCACACGGCTGCCACCACGCGCGACGGCACCCAGGCGGAGGTGTTCGACAGCACGCCGCTCTATGCGCTCGACGACTTCGGATCAGGCCTCTATGGCCAGGCCACCAACCCGGCGACGCGCTGGTTCGAGATCGGGCTGGACGATCCCGATCTGGCGAAGTGGAAGACCGTCAAGGACTGGCTGTGGGCCACCTCCAGCCTCATCCAGGCGTCGCTCTCGCCATCGGTCGCCAGCTTCTACACGGAAGCCCCGGCATGGTTCGCGGACCTCGGGGCCTTCGGCCTTGGCGTCATGTCCAGCGAGGAAGCCATCGGCGAAGGGCGCATCATCGACCGCACCCATGCGATCCGCAATGTCTGGATCGATGTGAACGGCTTTGGCGAGGTCGACACCGTGCACACCCGCGACGCCATGAGCGGACGCAACGTCAAGAGCCGCTTCGGCGAGATCGAAGGCGTGCAGGACGCGGCCATGGTGGAAGTGCTGCATGCCTGTTTCCCGAACCCGGACTACAAGCCCGGCAAGCTGGGCGCGGCGGGCAAGCGCTGGCTGTCCATCTATTTCTCGAAGGAGCACAAGGGGCTGTGGCGCGTCGGCGGCTATCACGAGTTCCCCTATTTCGTGCCGATGTGGCAGCGCCGCTCCGGCCGTGTCTGGCCGGTCGGTCCCGGCCACAAGATGCACCCGGACGCGGGGTCGCTTCAGGAGCTGACACGCTCCAACCTCGTCACGGCGGCCTTTGCGGCGGACCCCGTGCGCGCCATGCATCAGGGCCTCGACTTCCGCACCATTGACTTCGTGCCCGGCGCGCTGCTGCGCGGGGCCGTGTCGGACGACGGCAAAGCGCTGGTGCAGCCCATCAACTTCGGCGGCTCGCTGCCGGTGTCGATCGACATCGCCAACGAGCTGCGCAAGCAGATCCGCGAGGCGTTCTATTTCTCGATCTTCCAGGTGCAGAACCGGCCGCAGATGACCGCGACCGAAGTGCTGGCCTATCAGGAGGAGCGCGCTCGCCAGCTTGGCCCGCATCTCGCCCGCCTCCAGTCGGGCGGGCTCACGCCGCTGATCGCCCGGCGCTTCCGCATCCTTGAGCGGGCGGGCCAGCTGCCGCCGCCGCCGCCCGAGCTTGAAGGCCGCAGCATGGCGGTCACGTACATCTCGCCGCTCGCCAAGCTTCAGGTGGTGCAGCAGGGCCGCAACGTGATGAACTGGATCGGCGCGCTGGGGCAGATCGCCCAGGCCACGGGCCGTCCGGATGTGCTCGACAACTTCGACGCCGACGCCGCCGCGCTCGTGATGCACGACGCCATGGGCGTGACGCCGGAAGTGATGAAGGACCAGAAGAAGCGCGACATGGAGCGCGAAGGCCGCGCCCAGATGCAGGCCCAGCAGGTGGCGCTGGAAGGCGCTTCGCAGCAGTCCGAGATCGCCGCCAACATGGCCCATGCCGAACAGGCGGGCACGCTGGCGCGGCAGCGGCGGGAAGCGGCCTGATGCCCCTGCCGATCCCCATCCCCGGCTGGCGCGCATGGTTCCGCACGCTCTGGCCGCACACGGGCTCGCGCCTGAAGGTGCTGGACGAATACCGCCAGCTCGGAACGAAACCACACCTTCTGGCGGATATCCGCGAACGCGGCGGGCTGGGCAAGCCCGCCACCGTTCCGGGCGATCCCTACGCATCGGCCTTCTATGACGGCCGCCGCAGCCTTGCCGAAGAAATCCTCGATCTGGCCAAGGCTGACCACCAGCGCCTTGTGCGCCTGATCGAGGAGCAACCCAAACCATGAGAGAGAACCATGGCCGATGAACCGCTGATCCCACCTGCCGCGCCGCCACCCGCCGCGCCGCCACCCGCCGCGCCGCCACCCGCCGCGCCGCCGCCGTCAGCGCCGCCCGCCGCCGCCGCGCCATGGTACGCCGACACCAAGCTTGGCGTTGACGACGAGACGCGCTCCTATCTCGTCAACAAGAACTTCAGCACGCTGGAGGATGCGCTGCGCTCCGGCATGCATGCCAACCGCGTGGCCCTCAACCGCAACGCCATCGAGCTGCCCGCCGCCGACAAGGTGCTGGAATGGGACGGCTTCGAGAAGCTGGGCGCGCCCAAGGACCCGACAGGCTATGCCTTCAAGCTCGACGGCATCGAAGGCCCGGCCCGCGCCGAATGGGACCGCATGCTGGGCGCGCTGACCCCCGCCATGCATCAGGCGCGCATGCTGCCGCAGCAGGCCCAGATGGTGGTGGATGCTGTCCGTAACTACGGCAAGGCAATCGAGGAAGCCTCGATCAAGGCGCATGCGGCGGAAACCGAAAAGCTCGACGCGGAACTGCGCAGCGCCTGGGGCAATGACTTCGACAAGAACCGCGAGATCGCGCGGCGCGCCGTCGAGTTCATGGGCCTGCCGCAGGATCAGGAGGATGTGCTTTCCGAGATCATGGGTAACCCCATTTTCGTGAAAGGCTTCCACAGGCTTGGCGCGCTCATGTCGGAAGACCAGATGATCCCGGCAGGCGGCGGCGCGCCGCAGGAAGGCCCCGCCACGGCCCGCATGAAGATCGAGCGGCTGAAAGGAGACGCGGCGTTCCGCGCCGCGCTCAACGATCCGCGCAATCCCGCCCACGCCACCAGCAAGGCTGAGTGGGACCGCCTGAATACCCTCGCAGCGAAGGAGACCTGAGCCATGCCCCCCGATCAACAGCCCGTGGTGACAAGCCATGATGTTCAGCAATCCGCTGCTCCTGTTCCTGCTCCAGCACATCAGGATCCCACAACCGGGCTTCCGGCCGCCGCCAAGGTGGCGGACGTTGCCCCGTCCGCGTCACAAGCGCAGCAGGAGCCCGAAAAGCCGGAAGGCCGGAAGAAGCCGGAAGGCCGGAAGAAGCCGGAAGAGAGCCCGGAAAGGCCCCGCCTGCGCGACCTGCGCACATGACCCTTGACAAGGGCTGGCGGGTCATGCCAGCCCTTGCCCACCGGAAGGGTGCCTTCGCACCGGAGCACAGCTCCCCGCCGCAGACCCTCGCGCTTCCGGCGAGGCCCGGCCCGCTGATCGAGCCGATCCGCCGAGCGCAGGCGTTAAAACGATAGACGGGCATGCTGACGGATGGCTCCGGCCGACCGTCAAGCCCCACCCCGGCGACTGAACCCCATTCAATCGTTCATGTCACCGGAGGCAATCATGCCCGACACCTATGGTCCCATCGAGGCCGTCTACAAGACCACCTACTCCAACAACATCGACATGGCGCTTCAGGACAAGCGCAATGATATGGAGGACTGCGCCACGCCCATGAACCAGCTCAAGGGCAAGGAAATGCAGGCCGTGGAACTGATCGGATCGTCCGAAGCGCTGATCAACCAGCCCGAGAACGCGCCGACGCCCCACATCGCGCCGAAGCACCTTGGCGTCTTCGTCAAGCCCCAGCGCATCACCTGGGCTCGCACGATCCCGACATCGACCGGGCTCAAGGCTGCCGTCGATTACAGCAGCGCCTATGTGCAGGAAGCTGCAAACGCTTTCGTCCGCGCCCGCAAGAAGATGCTTGTCGATGCGCTTGTCGGCCCCCGTCTGATCAAGACCGGCGAGGATGATCTTCCGGCACCTGTCGCGTTCGACGCCACCAACCAGCGCATCGCCTCCAACTATGGCGGCTCGACCGCTGGCCTGACGGTCATCAAGTTCGTGCGCGCGCTCTCGCTGCTGATGGACCGCGAGGTCGATATCGAGATGGAGCAGATCACCGCTCTCATCACAGCTGCCGAGAACGAAGCGCTCTACAAGGAGCTTGAGGTCACCAACAGGGACTACCGCAACAAGGCGGTGTTCGAGGAGAAGCGCGTCGTCGAGTTCATGAAGGTCCGGCTTGTCCACTACAAGGCCCTGCCGACCGTCGGGAACGAGCGCATCGTGCCGATGTTCCCCAAGAGCGGCCTGCACTACCAGTCCGCCATTCCGCTCCAGAAGCACCTCGAGCGCAATCCGGCGGTCCAGTACCAGCCGCATCTGTTCCTTGAGGAATGGTATGGCGCGACCCGCTCGGAAGACGAGAAGGTCGTCCAGATCCTCTGCGGCTGACATCCGCCGTCCTGATCCGGTGAGCGGCGCGCGTCGCCGCTCACCCTCTCCCATCTGCGGCGGTTGCGCCCGCTCACACAAGGAAAACCTTCATGCCCGTCGTCACCAAGTATTCCTCCGCCGCGGCCGATCCGGCCTCGTTCCGCCAGCCCAAGAGCATCAACGCGGAAGCGCGGGTGCTCAGCAAGTTCGGCAAGGTCGCCATCGCCAACGGCGACAGCTCCACATCCAAGCTGCGCATCGGACCCATTCCGTCCTCCGCGCGCATCCTGCCGCAGTCGACCGTCATCCACACGGCCGTCACCGGCGTCACCGCGCTGGATGTCGGCTTCGACGAGAATGCCAACGTGCTCGCCAACGACCTCAACATCACGTCGGCGGGGACCAAGGCCATGCTCGCCTCGGTGGCCACCGCCGATCTCGACAAGCAGGTGTGGCAGCTCGCGGGCTATGCCGCCGATCCGGGCAAGGAAATCTGGATCGTCGCCACGCTCGGTGCCGATGCCAGCGCGGCCGGAACGCTGATCTTCGAAATCTACTACGCGGTCGGCTACTGATCCATGACCCTCGCCCGCGCCGCCGCCGAAGTCGATGCCGCCAACAGTGGCCTCGCGCATCTGCGCGAGACGCCGCTGACCAGCCTCGACGAGGACATTCTGGCGGCGCGGGTGATCAAGGCCAACTTCGGCAACGTGCGCGACGCCCTGCTGCGCCGCGCACGCTGGAATTTCGCCAGCACCTTCGAGACGCTGTCCGAAGACCCGCTGGCCAGCAAGGGACGCTTCGCCCGCACCTATCCGCTGCCCATGGACTGCATCCGCGTGCTGGAGGTTGTCGGCGCTTCCGACGGCTCGTGGTGCGTCGAGACACGGAGGGCGGGCGTGGCTGGGGCGGCGGCTGATGTTCAGGTTCTCTCGACAGACGCCGTCGCCCCTCGCATCGAATACAACCGGGCCGATGTGTCGCCCGCGCTCTGGGACCCGCTCTTTCTGGAAGTCTTCGCGCTGAAGCTGGCGGCGAAGATCGGCGGCACGCTCGGCCGCGACATGACCGAATTGCAGGGCTGGGACGCCCAGGCGGAAGGCCTGTTGCGGCAGGCGCTGCGCGTGGATGAACGGGAGGCCGCGCCGGACAGGCTGCGCAACGCCTTCCCGATCCTGACGGCGCGGCTATGAAGATCAGGGTTGACCAGCCATCCTTCGCCGGAGCGCAGATTTCCGCCCTGCTGTTCGGCCGGACGGACTATGACCGCTATCAGGTCGGCGCGGCCCGGGTGTACAACCTCGTGGCGCTGCCCGAGGGGCCGGTGACGCGCCGTCCGGGCTTCCCGCTCGTCGACTTCGTGAAGGACCAGCAGCGCCCGGCCCAGATCATCGACTTCGCCGCCTCGCTGACCGACACCTACATGCTGGTGCTCAATGCGGGCGTCATGCGCGTCTACAAGGGGCTGGCGCTCGTGCTTTCGGGCGGCGCGCCCTACGAGGTCGCGCATCCCTGGACGGACGACCAGCTCGACGGGCTGTTCTGGCATCAGGACCAGAACCTGATCTATGTGGCGGCCGGTGGCAAACCCCGCGTGATCCGCCGCATCAGCGACACGAACTGGACCATCACCGATTACACCTATGACGCCGGGCCGGTGCAGCCGCTCAATCCCGACCGCAACCTGACGATCACGGCGTCCGCCACCACGGGCGCGATCACGCTCACCGCCAGCGGCAGCCTGTTCGTGCCCGGCCATGTGGGGTCCGTGTGGCGGATCGACGAGGCGGACTTCCGGGACCCGCCGCCATTCGTGGCCGGAGAAGTCGTCGTCGCCGCATCGCCGCTGCGCCGCAACCGCGGGCGCATCTACGAGGCTGTCGGCTATATCGACGCCAGCGGCGTCTTCCAGACCGGCTTTCCCGGCGGGGCGCTGTGGCAGGGACCCACCGCGCCCATCCATGATGACGGCGACGCCAGCAGCGGCCAGCCCGGCAGCGTGCAGGGCTTCTTCAACGCCGTGTGGCGCTACATCTGCGATGCGGCGGGCTATGTGCGGATCACCGGCTACACCTCGCCCACGCAGGTGTCCGCGACGGTGACGCGGCGGCTCGCGCCTTCGCTGGCGGCCAAGCCGACAAGCCGCTGGTATGCGGCGGCCTGGAGCGATGCGCGGGGCTGGCCGAACGCCGTCGGCATCGTGGACCAGACGCTGGCCTGGACCTTCGGCCCGGAAATCTACCTGACCCAGCAGGCCGACACCAACAGCTTCCTCGACATCGACGCCGAGGACCCCGCCGTCAGCTACCGCATCAAGGCGACGGACGGCAGGCTTGTCGAAATCCAGTGGGCCTATGGCGCGGGCGTCCTCATCATCGGCGCGGCGGCGGGCGAATGGGTCCTGCGCGGAGCCCAGACCTATGACCGGCTGACGCCGACGAATGTCCGCAACGTGCCGCAGGACAGCAAGGGCTCCGCCCGCCAGCGGCCCTGCTTCATGAACGGCGGCATCGTGTTCATCGGCTTCGACCGCCGCATGCTGGGTATCGCCCGGTTCAACCCGGAAACGGAGCAGGTGGAAATCCGCGAGCTGACGGTGAACAACCGTCGCCTGCTGGCGACCCGCGCCCGACAGGTGGTCTACCAGCGCAACCCCCACGGCCTGCTGTGGGTGCTGCTGGAAGACGGCACGCTGGCCGCGCTCACCGTCAAGGATGAGGTGGATGTGCTGAACGCGCACATCCATGCCATCCCGGGCTGGACGGTCGAACGGCTCTCCGCCGTGGAAGCCGAGGATGGCACGCGCACCGAGCTTGTCGCCATTGCCCGCCGCGTGAAGGGAGGGACGACCCAGCGCGCGATCCTCCGGCTGGCGCCCTATTTCGAGGCCACGGCGGCGAACACGGCGACCGGCTCCAACTATCTCGACATCTCGCTGGCGCAGACATTCCCTGCGCCCGTCGTCACCATATCGGGGCTCGACCATTTCGAGGGCGAGTATGTGTGCGTGCTGGCCGATGGATCGCGCCAGCCCGACGCGCAGGTGAGCGGTGGCCAGATCGTCCTGCGCCAGCCCGCCCGCACCGTCGTCATCGGCCAGAAAATCCCCTGGGAACTGGCGCTGCTGCCCATCGAGATCAGCGGCAATCAGGGATCGTCCAAGGGGCAGGTGAAGCAGGCGCTGTCCGTGACAACCCGCGTGCTGGAAAGCGCCGGAGGGCGGGTTCAGTCGGGCAACGCGCCATCGGAACAGCTTGTGCCCGTGGGCGTGGCGAGGCCCGGAACGCCGATCGCGCTCACGACGGGGATCATGCGCACGAGCATCCCGCGCCACTCGGGCAACGAATGCACCGTCATCTACTCGGGCGATGACCCCCTGCCGATGACGATCCTGAGCGTGACGACCGAAATCGAAATCACGAACGGATAGAGCGCCATGGACCCTGTGACACTCATGCTGCTGTCCGGCGCGGTGCAGACCGTCGGAGCCGGAATAGGCATCGCGGGCAAGATCGGCCAGATGCGCGGCGCGGGCAGGGCCGCGCGGCTCCAGCAATACCAGATCTGGCAGAACACCGACATGGTGAACCGCAAGTCCACATTCGAGCAGAACAAGGTGTCCGACCAGCTCGACGAGGTGAGCGCGGCCCAGACCAACTACTACACCGGCGGCGGCATCGACCCCACATGGGGCAGCCCGGCCCTGATGCAGGCCGAAAGCGCGGCGGCGGCGGAGCAGGACCGCCTGCTGATCGCCGCGCGGGCGCAGCAGGAAAAGGCCGACATGGCGGGGCAGGCGGCGGGCATCCAGTCCAGGGCCTCCGACACGCGCCGGGCGCTCGGCGTCGGCGTCGCCACGGACTTCCTCAACCTCGCATCGAGCTGGATGAGCCTTGGGGCCAACATCGCCAAGGGTGGCGTCAAGCCCGGCGCGGGCGGGCCGATGCGGATCGGCACCGTCATCCGGGGCGGGCAGGGCATGGGCGGACAGGATTTCTACGGATGAGCGCGCCGCTGTACCAGTCCCGCATCCAGTCGAACGGTCTTGGCCAGATCAGGATCACCGACGTCTCGACCGGCGAACAGACCGCCGCCGCCATGTCCGGCCTTGGCCAGGCGACGGCGCGCTTCGGCAATGTGCTGGGGGACATCGCTGTCCAGCAGCAGAA
>JACCDR010211226.1_pt1 | contig 13082 bp, 9 predicted proteins | sample 7446431 | NCBI WGS metagenome assembly JACCDR01 (sample SAMN15323443, study PRJNA562643) | freshwater metagenome | isolation source: river surface water | place: USA:Blue River Watershed | collected 2017-08-17
AACTGTACAACGATTACGCAGTCATTCCTCACATGGTGGGTTTGAAATACTTGAGACTGAGCAACACATACGTGGGGACCATGTGTTCGCTCAACACATTGACGAACCTGGTGTATCTTTCCATCCAATGTGCCGCTCACACACCATTGATGCCTTGGGAACGATTGGTGAACGCAAACGTTCTCAAGACTCTCGTCATGGTCAATTGCACCGACTTACCGGATTGTGGTATCCCTACGTCCGTGACGGAACTAAACGTATCCTTTGCATCGTTCAGGGCAGGGCTGACTTCTGGGTCGTTGATGTCCAGCCTTCCCACATTGCAGGGATTGAGGATATTGACACTCCGCAACACATTGCTACCTACCATCTTCCTTTCTCACGTCACGAAGGTGTTTGTGGATATGGAGTACATGCATCTCGAGAAGGTGGATTTCGTTCCCATGCGTGCTTCCCCTTGTGTACCCACCATCCTTCCGAAACTCACGGCTTTCTTTCATTCTCCACACATCTTTGCGTATTCCGAGCACGACACGGAAGCCATCTTCTCTCATCTGTACATGCCACGAGTTCAACATATCTCTTTGAACGGACCTATCAGCCTCGGCACTTTCAACATCTTGACACAAAACTATCGTGACGTGGTCCACGAGATACCATTGAACGTCGTGTTGGATGACGACCAATACATCACCGCATCGATTCAATTCCTGAACAAAGCCGTACGGGAATGGACCGATGAAGGACACACTGTGGGAATGGCAGCCGTCACGGATAACGGAGTACAACTTTCGTTGTGTCTCACTCGCCAATGCACAGAAACATTGGACCTCATACCCACCAAAACTTGTCAGCTTCCCGTGTTGACTGACGTGACCCTCGAATCCGTCGTGAAATACTGCAAGGACGATGCTTCGTTGAAGTGTTTGCGTGTGTGTAGTGGCAAAGCGGATTCTGGTTTCACAGGGTACGGAGTCAACGCTCTTTTGGGTTGTATCAACATCGCATCTACATTGGTGCATCTGGAACTGTGGTCTTGCACAGGCATCACCAACCACCACATGTATCTTTTCGAAGAGAACCGATTCCCTGGACTCGAAAATTTGCTTTTGTCTGGTATGACAGATGTAGGGAGCGTGGGGTATGCGTGTATCTCTCGTATTCCCAAACTCAAAAGGTTGGGTCTGTTGGGGGCCACGAACGTCGCGTTGTCATATTTCATGGATTTGGAGCTTTTGGTGTTGTGTCGCGAGGATTTTCGTGATGTCGACACGGACCTCAACAACAACATCAAATGGTTGGATTCTTACACTCCTGTCACGGATGTGTTCTCGTAGAAGGAAAAAAATATTGATTTGTAGCACAAACAAACAAACATGAATACGGATGCATTGATGGATGATGACATGACAGAGAGTTATTACGAAAAGGAACTTGCGAATGCGTTGGTCAGGTCCGTGATGCACGGAGGTGTACAACATGAATCCCGTGCGAATGTAACGTATTGCAGCAAGCACGAAAATGCACGTAGTTTCTTGGCTGCACGAGACGATGGAGATGTCGTACCTGTAACGAGCGATTTTTGGCATGCATTCCTTGAACCCAGTGTGTACGGTGGTCTAATAAAACATGTGTATGTCATTGGGTTGTATCCAGGATACGAATTCTTCCAAAGAAGTGATGTGGACCCCGATGAGTTTGCACGTGCACAAGCATACATGTTGGCATGGTTGGTTGTCGAACCCACGACCGGCAAAAAGATGTTGGAAGTCAAATCGTTGTTACAAGGTATCGATTTACAAAGATACGATGTCACCATCTTACCATCCAAACAAGCTTGCATCACCGTTCCCGTCAAACTCCGTAACGGTAACATCGAAAACATGCAAATGAGTCTCTACACCATGCGAGGAAGAACGAAAACAATCCGTTTCATGCACGAATTGAAAGTTTTGCAGGAGAGCGCAAACATGTTGGAACAGGAAATTGCAAGACGCATCGAAAAAATCACAGCTCTTACAGCTTCCAACGAAGAGTGTAACACCAACTTACGTTCTTTGGACGAAGAATGTCAAAACGAACTGGGTGCTTTGGAGCATGACCTAGAAACGTGTCTGAAGGACAAAGATGAACTTGCACATTTAGAGGTCCTCATGAACGAATTCAACGCAACCCATCCCATGGATACTACTACTTAGCAGATGCCGACTCCATGACCCTACGAATCTTGGAGACCAATTCAACACCTTCTTCCGTGACCTTGTACTTCCCTTTTCCCACCGAAACGGCGAAATTCTTCCTGCATGCCATACGTAGACTGTGTGCCGCTATGTCCGTCTCCTCGCGCTTCCTCGAGAGGTTGATGATACGTGTGTCTGGGTCATATGCCTGCTCGTCTTCGAGAGCCAACATCAAAGCACGCTCGTATTCGAGGAGCTCGGAAGGTTCGGTGGATGCAAACATCAATGCATGTCTTTTCCTCAACGCTTTGTCCAACCCGATTTGTTTCTTGCAGTGCATTCGTGGTGCCAAAAGGATATCCTTGTACATGTCCGGAAACACGGTGTCACGAAGAGTTTTCGTGACTTCTTCTTTTCCTCCCGTTCCTCCACGTTCCAAAATGTCGTAAGACACGTTGGACAAGTCTCGTACTGTGTTGTAATCCGATTTGGTCATCAACACACGTACCACCACATCTCCAGTTTCATCATCAATGAACCCATACTGTCGCAGGATGTGCGTGTTGCGTCCTCCGCATCTCATGGTCAGCTGTTTGACGTCTGCCGTGTTCATCCCTTTGCTCGGTGCAACCACCGCATGTGTGAGAACCCTGTTTGAGCTGCGCACGCTGATGCAACGCACCGTACAGTTGTAGCTGCATATGACGATGGGAACGCTTCTTCCGAATGTTTTCGTGATGTGCTCGATACAATCGGACAGAGATGAACCTGTCATGAGACGTGCACGTTCGTATTCCCTCTCTTGCATGTACACTCCATCCCCCGTGACGATGATTGCGACCGCGATACAACATATCAACCTGCATCTGCGCAGTTCCGTGGCGATTGTCAGACACGTATTTGCAGCATCGAAGAGAGTGATGTCATGGGATGACCACACGTATGGAGTCGTAGAAACCATCACCATACGCATGGGTCGCGTGTCTAAGAAGAAATGTTCCATGAAGGTCCGGAAAGAATCGCTCTTCATGTTGTAACCGTTGGATTTGGAAGATATCTCTGGGAGGAACAAGTCGCGTTTGTGGATGAGGTCGTCGTAGTTGGGCATGGGCTTGAGATGACGTGGCATTATGATACCGTTCTCTTCCATCATCTTTTCGGATGCTTTGTAGAAACGATACCCCAAGTTTGCGTATGTGTGCCACCACAACGTGCACATGTGAGTCGCGCTGATGTGAACGGCACAGTGAGTGACGTTGTGATACAGGCTGTTGTCGTCCGAATGAAACACGGGAAACACATCGTTGCCACCCATTCCCGTGAGCAACATGTACAAAGCACGTTCTCTTTGGTTCAAGGTCGCACTCATGCACTTGCCCGTCTTGATGAGGTCCGACCAAAACGTGATGGGTTTTGCTTCTTCTGGTGGGAGAGGCTTACAGTTCGTCCACATGGTATCCACCTCGTCCATGAGAACCATCAGCTTCTTGACACCATACTTCTTGCTGCGTGCAAACTTCTTGTACATCTCGACCTGGTGAGAATTGGAGATGCCCACGAACACGGTCTTTCCACATCGAACATCCTTGAGAACATCATCGTGTGTTTCTGCATCTCGAATATTGTTCTTTGTTATGTTGACGAACTTGACCCCCAAAGGACCGAAGGTGTTGTTCAACTTGTTGTCTACCATATCCGTGACGTTACGCACGGTGTCTCCCACGAACACGACGGTAGGTCGTCGCATGTGCTTGTTGAGAACACACAATGTTCCTATGATGTTGCTTTTCCCGCTTTGTGGTGTAGCACCAATCACGTTGCTTCCTCCATTGACTACAATCTCCCTCAAGGATTCGAGTGGTACGGTGAGCAGCGTCGTCAGTTTGACACGTTCACCATACACATCTACCTCTGAGCTTTCCAAGTGAGACAACGCCTCATCCATGTCGACAAAAAATGACACAAGAATCAACGATGCAAATGCCTTTATGCTTTTTGACAATCCAACTTTTGTAATATATCCTGAACACTGCAGACGAGCACAGCCACCAATTGTGACATGTCGATGGTCATCACACCGTCGTTCGTCCGTACAGGTGTCGTCGCCTCGTCGACCATACGGAACGGAGCGTGTCGTTCGAGTCGTCGGATGTCTTGTGCCAACACACCAACACGTGGCGTATCGTCTCCCTTGTATCGAAACGTTTTTATTTGCATGGCACGTACCATATCCTGACAAGCTCGAACTTGGGATGGTGATAGAACCGTGACATCATCTTTGGCTCTTGCGTCCGACAGGGTGTAGAACGCTTTTGCGTACACGTTATCCGAGAATGTTGCATTGTTGGTTTGTGTATCCATGGTCAATGCAACGGAAGAATTGGGAGCGTTGGGTGACGAAAAAATCGTGTTTCCCGTGTTACTGTCAGTTCCCAACACCATGCCGTTCGACAAGATGCAGTCTCCATGAAACTTTGTGTTGCCGTTGGAACCGAATGTTATGATGTCTGTGTTGGACACGGGGGACACGAAAGTCGTATCTCCCAAACCTGACATCGTCATACCTGACGCAAGTTGTAACGTGCCACCAAACGTTGCATCGTTCGTTTGTGTATCTATGCTCAATGCAATGGAAGAATCAGGAGCGTTGGGTGACGAAAAAATCGTGTTTCCCGTGTTACTGTCAGTTCCCAACACCATGCCGTTAGACAAGATACAATCTCCATGAAACTTTGTGTTGCCGTTGGAACCGAATGTTATGATGTTTATGTTGGACATGGGGGACACGAACGTCGTATCTCCCAAACCTGACATCGTCATACCTGACGCAAGTTGCAACGTGCCACCAAACATTGCGTTGTTGGAGTCATCGAAAGATAACACTGTGGTACCGTTGGGGCTCGTCATGATGGTGGATGCAGATTCGTCGGATGTTACGATGAGGCCGGATGATAAGGTGAGGCTTCCCCTTACATGAACGTCTGACATGAAGGATGCATCGTTCGAACATGACATGTTACCACCCACTTCCAAAGCGAACGTTCCTGATGGAGACGTACGTATACCTACCATGTTGGATTTTACGTACAGTCCTGCGGTGTAACTTGGATGATTCGAGTTCCCAATGACGACTTGATAATCGAGGTCGTATGTGTAAACGACCATATCCGGGTAGTACTGTTGCTTGAAGTACGCCCCTACCGGAATATTGGTGGTTATCTCACCCTTTGTAATCTCATCAATCACCAATGCCATTGCGAATCTTTATTTTTCACAGATTCTCGTTGTACATCCATCCGTCCACACATCTGATTTTTCGGTTGCTTTGATTAAAAAGAGATTTGTTCTGACGATTATGTTGAGTCGAGTTGAGTTCACCTGAGTTGAGTTGAGTCATCACATGTACGTCTAAGTTTGGTACATCGCCATGATATACCATAGTAGGTTGCATCTGCGCGCACTCCTTCAAACGTCTCTTTTGCATTTATGCAAACCTGCAAAACTGCAAAACCAAAGAGTATATACATGACACAAACGTTGCTTCATTCATCATTTGTTTTTTCCCACACACGCAAGGATGGCAAACAACACAACCAACGAGTTGCGTGGACGGTACCACAACCTGTTGCGTGAATGGAAGAGCAGCGACCCTGTGCAACGTACGGAGAGTGTGAACAAGACAAAGATGGCATACAAGCTCGCCATGAATGGTCGCCTTACACCCATCCAAGCACAGGCATTGACTTCTATCATAACAGCGACGTTGCAAAGTGCAGAAGAAGTGTACCATGCTGCGAGGACGCGACATGTGGACGACAAGGACAAGCTGATGGAGGTCGAGAGTCAGTATGGGCACATAAAGCAGTTAGCACTGGTGATAAGAGCTGCGGTCACCAACATGACTTTAGCTCCGCGGGATTCTAGCGTTTCTGCAGACCAGACCAACAAGGATGTTTTGGGGGACGACATGTACAAGTTTGTTATGGACGTGTTGATGTCTGTCGAAACGTTCTCTTTGTAACCATAGTTTTTGAAGAAGAATCGTCGTTTTCGTAGGGTCAAGTGAAACATCTTGAACCACTCATAACTCATAACAGCATGCAACAGCCCTTGTGCAACGATATGTTGTGTTTGGATGTCGAGTGCACTCTTTCGGTGACAAGGTTTGTCACTGTGTTGTGTTTTGTGACATGGGCAGCAGCGTGTGTCATGGTGCTTTCTTCACCACATGTCTCTGCTGGTTCCAGATGCATGTCTGTTATTTTGACGTTCATCATCTCCATAGCTATTGCACGTGCATTGAAGACCTACATATCATTGGTAGAGTGTTTGTGAAATCATCATGAAGGACCAAGACAAACAACTGCTTCGTGCTTGGTTGTTGCATACCATGCGTAATGGCAGGGATGTGGTGATGCCATGTAAAGACAAACATCCTTTGTTCAAGCACACGGAAGGTAGATGGACATGGGACGATGTTCTTATGCACGAAGAAAGTTTTGATGCAAACAAAGGCATCGGTATCTTGTTGTACGACTTGTGTGTCGTGGATGTGGATGATGAAGAAACATGCATCGCTCTTGAGAAGAGGTTCCCCATATTGACCAAAGTTCTCTCCGAAGACACCAGACGTGGAAGGCATTACTTCTTTCTCCGTAGCATCAAAGCGAATCGAGAAGGATTCTATTGTTGTCGTTCTGCCAAGATACCCAAAGTGGATTTCATCACAAGACATTCCAACGGCACACGTGGGTTTTTGGAAGTTGCACCTTCACCAAACAAAACATGGCGTAAGACACCGTGGAGCAGGTCGCACGTATTCGTGCCGATTCCAGATGACCTCCTGGATGCCGTGGCCGTCCCGAGGTTGTCTATGCAGAACATGGAGTTCAGGCTGGCGTGTGGGACCAACGTTTGGATTAAGAACAACGAGTTTTGGGAAGGATGTGGGATGCTGGAACCTGTCGTGTCTGGTGATTTGGATTACATGCCTCTCCCCGAGCATGTGACCCAAGATTCTCTTTTGGCATTGCAAGCGTTCTTGGAAGACAATACATCGTTGCCTGAAAACATGGAAACATTGATGGAAATCTATGGATTGGCCAGCATGTTGGGGATGTGTGATGCGAGGGTAGTGCGTGCTTTGGATGTGCGTCGACCATCTTGCATGTTTTTTGCTCTGGCTCACCACAAACACTTTCAAGGGCATGGCACAACATCAATCGTGCAAGACGTGTTGGCTTTGCAAGGGTCTGTGAAGGTGACTCCCGTTCCGCACGTTTCGGAGGATGATTCCAGATGGTTGTTTCATTCCAAGAGCCGTTCATTTGAATTGTTATCTTCACACGATGCCATCCGGTTACACATGGAGCGTATTCCGGATTTCGTGTTGGAGACGTTGCTCGTCCATTCTGGAAACATGATTCTTGCCGGAGGTGCAGCATTGCATGCCATGTGTCCATACGCTTCTCCAGGGAACGACTACGACCTGTATGTATTGGGGTCTCCCGGGCTAATCTGTAAAATCGTCTTTGGATTGATGCAAGACGAGCGCACATCTCTGGTTGCGGTATCTCACATGGCTATCACTTTCATGGTCAAAGAGGACGACACAACTCCATCATACACGATGCAAATCATTCTGAGAGGGTATGAATCTACGGAAGAGGTTTTGTGTTCTTTTGACATAGAACCATGCAAGGTGGGCCTGTACTTTTGCGATGATGTTCCGAAAGCGGTCGCAACGGATTCGTGGGTGACAACGGTTCGACATGCCGCTTTCAGTGTGGACCCGCATCGTTGGGACAAGTCTACGGCAACGCGTATCCTCAAGTATTATTGCAAGGGGTTCGATGTGTACTTGCCTGGACTTTACAGAGAATGTCTCAAACCACATTCGGAACTTGCATGTTTTCTTGCGGGTGTGAGGACGACAGTCCCTAACGGATTCCATGATTTGATGTTGGTAGAAGGTGAAGTTTGCAAGAATCATGGTACGACGACGACAAGATTGGATTTGAAGGTGGATATCCAACCGGTTCTGAAACGATGGAGTCACAGATTCTTTGTGTTCAGCACTTACGAAGAGCAACCATGCACGCATCTGTTGTCATCCCCTGCATCTCTGTTGTGTCTCAAGCTCTACAGGGCATGCAAGGACATTTGGGCTTACATAGGAAACATGGCATCTTTCATCGCCAAGAACGTCGTACAGGGACACGTAAGGCATCACATGGCATTGTCCAATGGGGAACTCATCACGTCTTTGAACGCTTGCAAATCTATGGAAGATATGATGAAAACAGGTCTGTTTGATGGATTGTATCCGGTGGAACAGTATGCTCCCGTGGATTTCAGGCATGTGTACGTAACATCCACTTATCGTCATCACACATCCAAACGATGCAAAGAGTTACATTAGGTCAATCGTTCCTAAAGCATATCATAACAAGCATCCATCATGGATATGAGCATGGTATTGAGCGGCATGAACAATTTCAATTCTGCTTCTCGTAAAGCAAGCACGCATCCAGGTCTCAAAGGCACGATGTTCATTCAATCGTTGTGTCGCACATCATGTAGAACTCTCATCGTGGTAGGTAGCGATGCATCCGTCTTCATGATGGAAAAGATGTTGCATGGTTGTCCAAGACCTCTCATGGTCGTTTCTTTGGGTATGAAAGAGGATTCTGTCGTCACACGTTGCAAAAGCCTTTCCAACTTTACGTTTGAGGTTGATTCGGAAAACGACATTGTAACCATTGCGAGCTCTCTGCAGCCAAACTCTCTTGTGTTGGGTTGTTCGTCATCTGTGAACATCCCAAGGATGCTCGTCAACGTCACTGGAGATATGGATTTGTTTGTTTCCAAATGTATCGTGCAAGCACATCTCACAAACACTCCAAGGAGTTGTATAGATACTTTGTGGAATGCGGTGATGTGTAAGGAAGGAAGAGAGAGACTTGCAAAAAACTCTGAAAACTCACAAAACTCTGAAAACTCTCTGGCAATAACCATCGTGGAATCACGGAAGAACAATTGGCTCACTGTGTTGTCCATGTTGGCATGTATGGCCAATATCATCACGTCCAAAGACGATGACATGGTCCTTTTGGGAAGACCCGTCTTGGTGACGAATCATCGCGATAACTACATCGAAATGTTGCGTATGGTCGACCCGGACATGGCAGACAAACTGATTGTGTTGCCTTTGGAGGACGAAGAAGGTATACCTCTTGACGACGATAATTTTAGTTTACATCGTTACAATCACATGTTGATGTCTGAGACATGGTGGAAACGACTCTCAGATTTAAACATCGCACACGTTCTCATGATACAAGACGATGGGACATTAGCCAGACCGTGTCATATCTCACGAGAGTATGGAGGAGACAAATACGATTACATCGGTGCTCCATGGATAGGAGGCGAACAACAAATGAGAATGATATATGATGTGGGTCCGGATTCCAAAGGAAGAGCAGGTGGTAACGGTGGGTTGTCCCTGAGGAATGTAAGAGCCATGATGGATGCTTGTCGTCGTGGCCATTCTTTGAGGAGTGAAGATATGATAGGTATTCCCGAAGACGTGTTTTTCAGCAAACTCGTCCCTGGAAATCGGTTGCCTCCAGTGACATTATCAAAGACGTTCTCTTCCGAATTTTCACTCACGATGTATCCACCTTCTTACGGTTTTCACAAGATATGGGCGTATCATCCGATGCCAAACGTAGACAAATATTTTCACGAATGCAAATCACGCTCCTAACTTCTTTTTGCTGCGTTCGAGTTCGTCTCTTGCATAAGCCAATTCCAACTGGGTCTGGATGTCCATAGGAGGAGAAGAGGCGTTCACCTTGGTCTTTGTCGTTGCCCCGATGATTGAATCCGGAGCATCCATGTTCTTGGAAAGTCTCATGACGTAATCCAACAGAATATCTTCGTATTCTTGCTTCTGCTTGTTGCTCAACGTAGTCTGCAAATCCTCAGGTGCGACATGCTGCAATTCCGTGACGTCTTCGATGGAAAGAGCCGTTCTCACCAGACCGTACTGGAGACAAGTGTTTCTCAACTGTTCCAACATAGGCTTTTTTGTCACGGCATCGTATTCTTCCACGTACAGATGACCTGCAAGGGCGTTGTCGAGCCATTCGGTAACTCGGGAAACGAAGACGGAGTTCTCTATCTGCACCCAGAATCCCCGCATGGTATGTACCCATGCCCGTGAGCTTTTGTGGGTCTTGTAGATACAATGCATCGTGGGATGCTCGGGGTCAAAAAACAACATTCGCACTAACATCTGTGCCATTGCAGCCATCGAAGTCGACCCTACATCCAAACACGTGGTGAGTTGGGTTTTCTTTTCGGAGTTTTGACGGAGGTATCCTATGCATGGCATGCCCATCAAAAAATTGACTTTGTCTCGTCGAGAAGACATGTTGTGGTTTTGATGTGTTCACCACATCGACTGTTTTTTTCAATACGTTTTATATACAAACAAGAGCGACGATGGGTGATGCCTTGTACAAACTTTACAATGACGTCCTTCATAAATACGAGCGAGATGATTTAGAATACAAAGAGGCGGGCGATGATGACGCCGGAGCATCACAACTTGATATACTGGAGAAGAACGCCAATGCATTCTTGGGAACGAATCTCATCCCTGCAAAAGCAAGACTTGTTCATAACGTACATCATCCGAGTGTCGGTGGTTTGATAGGTTTGTATCCCGGCTCGGAATGGGTGAAGCGTCTGGTGGATGTTGGGCATTCTTGGCCAAAGTTTCTCGTTCATGGGGGTATCATGTTTGCAAAATGGAACGGTGCCGATTCCACAGTATCTTTTTACGACACTTTTGATGACAACAGCCCGTTTGTTTACCAGGGAACATACAAGATTATCGATACGTGTATGGGATTGAAAAATGTCCTTGTTGTCAACAGGATGGGTAACCCGTTTTGGGAGTACGTCTTCAAGTTCGAAGACTTTGGGAGAGAGCACGAGAATTTGATGGTGGATTTTGATGCCAAAAGACTTTTTGATAAGCCAAGCACGTTTTCCAGGCAAATTCAGTTCAATCTCATCACACGTTGTTTGAAACCCATCTCTAAGAGACTGGAACGTCCTCTCTTACGAAAGTTTATTTTGCCCAAGTTATTCAACCTGCCGGAAAACGTCGAGCTCGGAGACAGAATGAACCAAGAAATACAAGCGAATCCATGGTCTCAAGTCGAGGAACATACCTTTGCAGAAGCCGAATTGCTCGTGCGTGTGTTCATGTACCATATTTTGGATGTTCCCGACAGACAGGATGACCTCAACGTGTTACAGTGTGTGCAATATCTCCTGGAATCCAAGTACACATTGATGCAAAGCATTTTACGAATTCACGAAGCACGTGTTAGAGGAATTCATGCTGTGCCTATCGAATGGTACACGTTGCTTGCGAACGATGTTTACTCTCCATCAAACAACGTAATACAAAACATGGTGACACACGTTCGAAAGACATTGGATTCAATCCTCGACGACGTTCCGTTGTGGAAACTCAAGTACTTGTATGCCCTTTGTTATTACAACGAACCATCGGAGTCATTTCCGACTCTATTGATTGAACATAAGGTCGATGACGATGGAAACGATGCTACTCCTATCGAAATAGAAAATGGATACGATTATAACGATAACAACTTCCAGCCCGGGCCCACACTTCTTATTACCGATGGAAAAAATCAGGATAATAACGATAACAACATCCAGTCCGGGCCCACGCTTCTTATCACCGGTGATACACACATGTCAGTGAAGAAAAACGAGTTCGATGCATTCCTTAGGAGAATCATACAGAACAATGGCACTCTGCAAAACATCGCAGCTGTGGAATCAACAGATTATTCCAGTCCCATGTTCGAACAAGAATTCAAGGGAATCTTTATGGGGTTGATTGATTACATCGACCTCGATGCATACAGAGTTTTAGCAGCAAACAAATTTATCGATATCGATTCACGCATACCGGAGTCATCCAATGAAGATGATGAATTGGGATACGTTATGAAACACATTTACAACCCTTCGACGCTTCTGAAAACATTGTTTTACAAGACCATCGAAGAATGCAAAACCGACAATGGTTACAATATAAATCTGCTCGAGTTGCCAAAACAATATTTGATTCTTCGTGTGTTTGCATTGTATTTGGGTTGGTTCGGCTTGGAGAAAACGAAACGCGAGTTACACACGGATTCTTTCGAAAAGATTCTGATGCAATTTCACATTACCACAATACAGTACAAGGCAATGTTCTTTGATATAGCCCTTGACATAGCCCGCAGAGACGAAAACACACGTCAAGGTGTTATACGCAAGTTTGTTTCAAGAATTATACGGGCGAACGAGGAAGCAACAGATAAACAAAACTTGTACAAACACATATTCAATGCCATCAAAAACATGCTAGAACCGAGGATACAACCAACTCGTTCCACCGTATCCAAAAAAAATAAACAAATTCAAGGTGGTTTCGACATTACGTTTTAGTCCGTCAGTGTATCAATGAACGAATCGTCGCACGTGTCATGTTCAACATGTTCGAAAAATGTTCGTTTGGAACTTCTTTGGCACGCAAAGAAATGCATGGTTCGTTATCATTCAATCGTGAAGTGACCACTACATCGATACGACCTTCTTTGCAATACGTCCGTGTGTGTCGTGCCCACAATAACAATGCATCTTCTTTTGCATGGTGTCTCACAACGATATCGATGGGTCTCTCACAAGACAAATCTTTTGGTGGTTGTCGAACCCATAAAGACATCGTATCTTCCCGTGCTTCTTGAGCGACAATCAAAGGATTCTCCGTTTCACAAGATGAATCGTTTGGTGGTTGTCGAACCC
>JACCDR010102146.1_pt1 | contig 13080 bp, 27 predicted proteins | sample 7446431 | NCBI WGS metagenome assembly JACCDR01 (sample SAMN15323443, study PRJNA562643) | freshwater metagenome | isolation source: river surface water | place: USA:Blue River Watershed | collected 2017-08-17
CCATCTCCGAGGTTCTCGACGAGACGATGGGGTTCGTGATCTACCAGGAGCAGCTGCAGGAGCTCGCGATGAAGCTCTCCGGCTTCTCGTCCGAGGACGCCGACCGCATCCGCAAGGCCATCCTCAAACGCACCACGAAGGACGCCGGCAAAGGCAAGTCGCTCACCGACGAGCTGCACGAGAAGTTCATCGACGGCGCCGTCGCCAACGGGTACTCGAAGTCGAAGGCAGAGGGCCTGTACGAGGACGTGCGCGCCTTCGCCGCCTACGGATTCAATCGCGCCCACTCGTACTCGTACGGCTACATCTCCTACCAGTGCGCCTGGCTGATGACCTACTACGAGCCCGAATGGCTCTGCTCGTACGTCGAGTCGATGCTCGGCGACGCCGACTCGCGCCGACGCGCGCTGTCCGAGATCAAGTCGATGGGCTACGACGTCGCCAAGGTCGACATCAACCTGTCGAGCAAGGAGTGGGAGATTTCGGCGGACGGGCGCTCGTTCATCCCGAGCTTCCTCTCCGTCACGGGCGTTGGTGCGACCGCCGTCAACGAGATCCTTGTCCACCGGCCGTACCGCAAGCTCGAGGACTTGCTGTGGCACGAGGACACGACCTGGAAGCACAGCAAGTTCAACGCCAAAGCCCTCGACGCGCTCATCCGCGTCGGCGCCTTCGACAGCATGAAACTGGTCGGCCCCGGCCGGACATTCGAGTCCTACCGGCAGCTGCACGCCGTGCTCATCGACGGGCAGGCCGAGCTCAAGAAGCGCCTCAAGACCGACCCGACCCGCCACATCCGGCGCCTGGCCGAGATGGTCGAGAGCGCGAAGGGGATCCCGGACTGGACGCGGGAGGAGATCGTCAAGTCGCAGGTCGAGCTGCTCGGCTCGATCGAGCCCGACACGCTGATCGACGACAACATTCGCAACCAGCTAAGGCAGCACGAAATCCCGCCCATCGAGGAGTGCGAGGGCTCGAAGTACGGGACGTACTGGATGGTGCTGGCCGGCGGCGCCAAGAAGACCGCCAGGACCGGCAACAACTACTTCCAGCTGGCCGTGTACGACTCCGCCGGCGGCACCCACCGCATGTTCGTCTGGGGCACCGGCTCCGCCGGGCTGGACAGCCTCAAGAAGTACGCTTGCTACATCGTCAGGTGCAAGAAGGACAAACTCGGGTTCAGCACCAACCTGCGTGACATGCGGGAAGTGGGCGAGGAGTGAGCTGGATCGTCGTCCGGCCGAAGGGCGCGCCGTGGGACGTGGAGCATTACCTGCGACGCGTGCGCGCATCGGTGGGGAGGATGAAGTATCTCCAAGAGACGTTGGTGCAGCAGCGCAGTCAAGCGTCGAGGTTCAAGTCGAAGGAGGCGGCTGAGGACGCTGCCGGGTGGATCCCGCTCGAGACGCGCGTCGAGGAATATTAGTCGAACAGCTTCTCGAGCCAGGCCCAGGCCGCCGCGTCGACGTCGTACCGCGCTTTGAGCTCGTCGACGTCCACGTCCATGCCGTCGGGGCCCGACGCGTGCCAGACCTCCATCTCGAACGGGGTCGACGGGTTGTAGGTCGCCTTCATCGTGTACTCTTCGTCGTCCGAGCCCCATATCGGGAACTCGAAGTCGATCGGCTTGCTCGGCGCGAGCGGTTTGCCGTCCCGGGAGTGTCCGAACTCGTCATGGCCGAAGTCATCGATGGCCTCGGAGAGGATCGCTCGGACGGTTTCACGGAGGATGTTGTCGTTCATGAGAGTGACCTTACGGTAGGTAGACGTTTACGATGCGGTCATGAAGATCACCAACGAGAACAAGCTTCGCCTCGGTTTCCGCATGCTCTGCAAGGTCGCCAAGACACTTGGCTTCGACCTCGAGCAGGTCCTGGAGATGGTCGAGCAGGAGTGGGAACGCGCCTGAGATGCTGGTGAGGCCGGGGTCGACGTTTTTCCCTCCCGAAAAATGCGACAGGTTCTGCAGGATAACGTTTGTCTCCCTCGATCACGACGCTAAAAAGGTGCTCGTGCTCGACGGGGTCGACTCGACGTATTCGTGCGGGAGTCTGCAGCAGTTCGATTGGGAGGTCCACAAATGGCTCGACCTCGGCTGGACGATCGAGGATTGAAAGATGCCCACGTACGCTTACGGATGCCGTGTCTGCGATAACGAGTTCGAGGTCGAGCAGTCCGTCAAGGACAAAGCGGAGGCCGAGTGCCCTCGCTGCCGCATCTACACCCGCAACCGGCTCATCTCAGCCACTTCCTTCGCGTTGAAGGGCGGCGGCTGGGCCAAAGACCTTTACTCGAAGGGCGGGACGTGAGGCGCCCCAAGCAGATCAAAGAGGTTTCCATCCGGATGGCCCCGGAAGCCTCCGTCCGGCGCCTGGCGCGTTATTGTGGGGTCGTGGGTTGGGACACGCTTTCGCTCCCCTTGCTCATCGACGAGCTGGGGTGGAAGGGCGTCGTCGCCGTGGACCACCCGGAAGGCATGTACTGATGGCTTGGGTCCTCGACGAGCGCGAGCTGACGCGTTTGAGCTACCTCTTCGCGTCGTTGAACGTCAGCCCGCAGCTGGGACCGACCTTCATCAAGAACATGCGCGAACTCGGCGTCGGCCCGAACCTCGAGGCCGCGCTCCAGAAGCTCGAAGCCGCGCTTCTCCAGCCGGACTTAGAGTCCGCGGTCGAGGCCCTCGAGCTCGACGGGTCGCGCGTCGCTCACGAGGTGGCCCTCCTCCTCAACCAAGAACTGAGAGTCAACGGAGAACTGAGCAAAAAATGAACTGGCGCGAGTATTTCCCGCTCGACACCGAGCCCCGCGACGCCCAGAAGCGCGCCATCGACACCGTCCTTGAAGCGTTCGCCGCCGGCAAGGACACGGTGTGCGTGGACGCGCCCACCGGCGTCGGCAAGTCCGCGATCGGCGTCACGGTCGCCCGCTACCTCGCCCGGCAGGTGCGCAGCATCGAGTCCGAGGACGCCTTCTCGAACGGCGCTTACTTCCTCACGACCCAGAAGATCCTCCAGCAGCAATACCTGCGCGACTTCGAGGAGGACAAGCGCGGCGGCATGCTCGAGCTCAAGAGCGCGACCAACTACCAGTGCGGCTACGACGCCCGGCAGAGCTGCGGCGAGTCCAAGCGCGCCCTGACCGCGCTCGGCAAGTCCGCGGACGGCACCGACTGGAAGCGTTTCTGCACGAACAGCTGCGGGTACAACGCCGCCAAGCGGGCTTTCATCCAGGGCCACCTCGGCATCACGAACTACTCGTACTTCATGGCCGAGACGACGTACGCCGGCAAGCTCGAGCCGCGCCACCTGCTCGTGTGCGACGAGGCTCACAACGTCGAGACCGAGGTGTGCAAGTTCGTCGAGGTCGAGATCACCGAGCGCTTCTGCAAGAAGAACCTCGGCATCTCCATCGTGAAGAGCAATGACCCCGACAAGCTCTTCAGGTGGGTGAAGGAGACGTACAAGCCGGCGCTCGGCCAGATGTTCGAGCAGGTCAAGCAGTCCCTCCAGATGTTCTCCGACGGGCAAGGGGTCGGCGGCGACGACATGTTCCGCAACCTGGTGAAGCAGAACGACCTGTTCGACAAGCACATCTGTAAGGTCAACCGCTTCATCGAGCGCTTCGACCCCAACGAGTGGATCATCAACCGGGAGTCCCACCGGGACCACCGCGGTGAGAAGAACTCGCTGCAGTTCAAGCCCATCGACGCGTCCGCCTGGGCCGAGCAGAACCTGCTCAGGTTCGGGGAGAAACGCTTGCTCATGAGCGCCACCATCCTGGACAAGGCGTCGTTCTGCCGCTCGCTCGGGCTCGACGAGTCCAGGACGGAGTACATCGCGCTGCCGTCCTCGTTCCCGGCGGAGAACAGGCAGGTGCACTACATGCCCGTCGGCAAGATGTCGATGCGCGAGACCGACGAGACGCTGCCGAAGCTCGTCCAAGCGATCAAGGCTCTTTTGGAGGCGCACGGTGCTGAGAAGGGGATCATCCACACGTCGAACTTTCGGGTTGCTCATCATCTACGCGACAGCCTTCGGGATCCCCGCGTGCTCGTCCATGGTTCTGACGACCGCGACGAGGTTCTACGCCGGCATCACGACAGCCCTGAACCGACAGTGCTCGTTTCCCCCTCCATGACCGAGGGCGTCGACCTCAAGGACGACCTCTCGCGCTTTCAAGTCATCGCCAAGCTGCCGTACCCGAACCTCGGGGACAAGGCGCTCAAGAAACGCTGCGACCGCGACCCGTGGTACTACGACTACCTGACCGTGCGCTCGTTCGTGCAGGGCTTGGGGCGCAGCGTGCGTCACGAGAACGACTCGGCCGTGACCTACGTGCTCGACGAGTGCTTCGGGGCCTTCCTGCGCAAGAACAAGCGACTCATCCCGCAGTACATCCTGGACGCGATGACGTGATCAACACGCTGTGGGAGTACCGCCGGGACAAGGCGTTGGTGTACGTCGTCGGTCTAGCCGGGGTGAAAACGTGGTGGGCCATCAACCTGACGACCGGGGTGAAAGACGCGTACTGGCTCGACGAAACCGGTGGCTGGCTGAGGGACATCGCGACGTTCGATTATTTGGAACCGGTGTCGTTTTGAGCCGGGTCGGCGCCGTCTCCGTGACGACCGCGGAGACCATCCAATGGTGCGCGAACACGTACGACCACGAGCTCGTGCGCGCCGGCCAAACCCTCCTTTGCTTCGAGAACGACGGCTACGTCCGAGCGTATTGCTTCGACGACGAGCGGGTGTACCATTTCACGAACGACGCGTTCGATTTCTACACGGCCTTGCTCGGGGAAGGGAGGAGGCCGGTTGATCAAGCGGGGCACGCGTAAAGCCCTCCGAGCGGCCGGCACGGTCCTCTTCGCCGAGAGCGCGTGGTGGGAATGGGTCGACAATCGCGGCAGGTCCGACCTCGTCGGCGGCGACCTCGTCATGTTGACCGGCGAACGCCGTCGCGACGATTTGAAGGCGGTGGTCGTCGCCACCGGCCAAACGCTGTGGCTCCCGCGCTGGTGGCTGGTCGAGAGCACGAGCTTGGTCTTCGACGCGAGGGGATGAATGTTAGGCCCTCGCATCGCGCTGTTCGGCACTTTCTGGAAGCTCCGTTACTTCGACCCGCGCCACCTCGGCGACTTCGTCGTGGTCGGCTACGACCCGTCGCGCGCCGACGGCCACTGCTACCTCCTTTTGAGCTTGGAGACCGGCGCGCCATACTGGGGCACCTCCCTCTCCGACGGTTCTTTGCTCCACGTGTGGTTCCCGGGCGATTCGCTGAGGAGCATGGATCGGGCCTGAAGGCGCTTAAGGTCTACGCGATGTCCAAAGTACTCGTCACCGGCGGCGCCGGCTTCATCGGTTCTCACCTCGCCGACAGGCTCCTCCGCGAAGGCCACGACGTCACGACCGTCGACGACCTCTCCAACGGGCGGCTGGAGTTCGTCACCAGCGGCGTCAAAACCATGTTCGCCGACGTCGCCGACCAGAGCACGCTCCGCTTCGTGCAGCAGATGGGGTTCGACGTGGTCTTCCACCTCGCCGCGCGGCCGCGCGTCCCGTGGTCGGTCGAGCACCCCGCCGAGTCGAACGACGAGAACGTCGGCAAGACCGTGAAGCTGCTCGAGGCCTGTCGCGGCCGGGTCGGCCGCTTCATCCTGACCTCCTCCAGCTCGGTGTACGGCGGCTCGTCGCAGCTCCCCACCCCCGAGACGGCCCCGCGTGACCCCAAGTCCCCGTACGCCCTCCAGAAGATGGTCGGCGAGGACTACTGCGCGATGTTCAGCGACCTCTACGACATGGACACCGCGTGCGTGCGTCCGTTCAACGTGTTCGGCCCGCGCCAGCTGGCCAACGGCGTGTACGGGACCGTCGTGTCGTCGTGGCTGCACGCCATCAAGCGCGGGACCGAGCTGCGGAGCGACGGCGACGGCAGCCAGACGCGCGACATGACCCACGTGGACAACGTCGTGGACGTGTTCATGCGCGTGGCCGCGTACAAGGGGCGCCTGCGCGGCGAGGCGTTCAACGCCGGAACAGGCAAGAGCGTCAGCAACAAGCAGATCCTCACGTACCTGGCCCGTCACCACCCCGAGGTGCAGTCGTTGGTCAAGCACGCCCCGTGGCGCGCCGGCGACGTGCGCGCGACCCTGGCCGACACCACGGCCTGCCAGAAGCTGCTCGGCTACCAGCCAGTCAAGGAGTTCTGGGCCGGCCTGGAGGAGACCCGCCAATGGGCCTTGGCTTCCTCTCTTTTCTGAAAAAGAAGCCCAAACGGGTCGCGCCGGGCGAGGTCTGGGAGGTCTTCAACGACGCCGGGCGGCGCAGGATGTTCCTGATCATCGACGTGCTCAAGCAGAGCGCCGACGGCACCGACGACAAGTACAGGTACGTCGAGCTGACGCGCGAGCTGCCGGACGTGCGCGACCATTACCTGTCCATTCGGTCCGGCTCGAAGCTCAGCGAGCCGCGCGTCGACGGCGACCGCGTTTACAAAACTTACAGGGAAGCGTGGAGGAGGCTGGCGTGATCGAGGTGCGCGCGGGCGACGTTTGGGAGTTCAACAACCACGGAGGGTTCCCGGCCGACTCGTATTGCATCTTGTGGATAACGCGCGTCATCGAGGTCAACAACAACCGCCTCGACGACGAGTACGAGTACATCGTCCTCGATTCGGACGACCTCGACGAGTGGAACTCCGGGATGCTGACCTGCTCGCCGCTGACGATGCTCGACCGGGTGAACGGGGCTTACTGGGAAAGGCTGGTGTGAGAATGGGGATCAAGTCGACAACCACATTGAAGCGTTCGGACGCGTTGGAGCTTTACCGCGAGCTCCACTCGAAGCTGTACGGCCACGACCCGGCCCTGACGAACCATGAGCTCGGGAACGCGCTCGACCGCATGGCCGACGAGTGGGCCGAACGGAACAACACCGTGTGCTTCGACAACTACAGCGTCGTCGACGACTACGTCCTCGACCGAGACGACTAAGGTCGGTGCGAATGCAACCCATCCTCGTCTTCGAAAATTTCACGCAGGCGTACTACGCCTTGGTCGACGCCACGTACAACGGGCACGATTACGAGACGGCGCCGCGGGGGATGAAGATCCGGGAGAACCTGTTCTCCTCGTTCGTCATCACCAACCCGCGCGACCGGCTGCTGTTCGTGCCGGAGCGCAACTTCCCGCTCGACTACGTGATGGCGGAAATTCTCTGGTACGTCTCCGGGAATAATCGAACCGATTGGATTGCGAATTACAGCAAATTTTGGGAGGCGATTAGCGACGACGGCACCACCGCCAACTCGGCGTACGGCGCGCGCATCTTCAAGCTTCACCCAATCCAGTACGGCACGGGTGCTATCCCAAGCGGATGGACGCAGTGGGAGTACGTGAAACAGGAGCTGACGCGCGACCCCGACTCGCGACGCGCCGTCATCCACATCCGCCAACCGCAGGACAGCTACCTCGCGCAGAAGGACGTGCCATGCACGCTCAGCCTGCAGTTCTTCATCCGCGACGCCAAGCTGCACCTGATCGTGCAGATGCGGTCCAACGACCTCATCCTCGGCACGGCGCTCGACGTCCCGGCCTTCACGTTCATGCAGGAGATGATGGCGAACGAGCTCGGGCTCGAGCTCGGGTTCTATTACCACACCAGCAACTCGATGCACGTGTACGAGCGCCACTACCAGATGTGCGAGGACATCCTGTCCAACGCCTCGGGCAAGCAGCAGGTGTCCTCGCCGATGCCGCGCTTGCCAGGCAAGCCGCCCGTCGAAGCGTTGATGCGCCTCGAGGCCGAGGCGAGGATGACGGCCACGTCCGACGACCTCGTCCGGATCGGTAACGCCGCCCGGTCGCTGGACGACGCGCTTTGGACCGATTGGGCCCACATCCTGCTCGCCCACCGCGCCAAGAAGCTCGGCTTGAAGGAGCTCGAGAAGTGGTTCCACGAAGGGTTGACCACCCCCTGCTTCAAGGAGCTGACGCGGTGAGGACCTGGAAGCAGGTCACGCTGTCGGTCGCCGCGGCAGCCCTGTTCGTCACGGTGATGACCTTGGGGGCGCGCCACAACAGCGCCAAGCGCGCCGTCACCTCGGCCACGAACGAGCAAGAGGTGATCATCGTGGACGGCAACCACGTGCACGTGTTCCGCGACGAGAAGCGCGACACGACCTGTTACGTGTTCGTGAGCAGCATCTCGTGCGTGAAGGACGGAGCTAACCGATGATCGACAAGAAGAGCTACGATTACGAGGCGGTCAACGTGATCGTCGACAACCGGTACGTCACGTACGACGCCGACCCGCCCGAGCCCGACCTGAGCTTCACGCTGGGCGACCTCCGCGCCGAGATCCCGGTGATCCTCTACTACGACGCGCCCGAAGGCGACTCCGGGATGGAGAAAGCCTGCGCCGACAACGGCATCATCACCGCCGGCGCGATGGGGTCGAAGATCGCGCTGCCCATGGGCTCCATCGAGAAGTCCGTGTACGGCCCCGAGGACAAAGGCCACAAGCTGTTCGAGGCTTTCGCCCCGCTCAGCGCCGAGAACCGCAAGGCGATGGGCCAGATGCGCCTCGACGGCCACACGCTCGTGGTGGGCGTGTCCGTCTCGGCCGAGGTCGCGCGCGCCGTGAGCAACGAGCTCAAGCTGGCGTCGGCGATCGTCGTCGGCCCCACCCAAGCCCAGACCACCCGGCGGCTGGAGTCCACCGGCATCACCGTCGGCCGCGTCTCGCTGATCGAGGAGATCGCTTACACCGTCGACGTGCCCGTGATCGCCACCGCGAGCAGCCCAGCTGACGTTTGCAAGGCGCTGGTCGCCGGCGCGGACGCGGTCCTCATCCACTTCGGCGGCCCGTTCGAGCGCACCGACGACCTGGCCTTCGCCGTCAAGGCGGTCGCCGACTCCATCAGGGAGAACCTGAGGGAGCTCTGCTTGGCCAGCGGCGCGAAGGACGTCAAAGGGCTGAGTACGCGGTGCAAGCTCACCCCCCGCTGACCGGGACGGTCTGGTTCGACGAGCGTTCGGACGACCACATCCTCATCGTCGACGAGGACGAAGGGGAGGAACCGGGCACGCTCGTCGAGTACCTCACGTTGGACGGGGGGAACTGCGGGAAGGTCGAGCTGATGTCGAAGGCGATGCTGTTCGGCATGGAAAGGGTCACGTGAAGGACGGCATCGAGGTCGGGCAGGTGGAGAGGTCATTCTTTAGAAGAATTGCTGCGTTCGAGCAAGCCCGAAATGCAAGATCAGTGACTCGCACGAGTCTTTTCCCGTTCGCCGCGAACCAAGCGTCTTGTTTGCGATCGGTGTCCCACTTCTTCGCGATGGCTTGATCACGAACCAGTTTCGAAGCGCGGATTGCCTCAATCGGTCGGTCTAACCCGTGCCAATACACGCCGTCGAACTGCACGTAGGTGTCGATAGACGCGATGTAGAAGTCGATCGGCCAACCGTTGACACATTTTTGGTGCTTGACTTCGCCGAATTGCACGCGAAGGAGCTCCCCGAAACGAGCTTCAGCTTTTGATGACCACTTGATAGGTTGAATCTCCATTGCTTTCTTTGATAATTCAACAGCGTTACCTGGCAACGGTCGGTAAGGCACTCCGTACTTCTGTTGCCATGTTTTTTCTCGCTTCTTTCGTAAGTCACCACTCTGAAACGTCTCGTCTACGCCGTAGCGTTCACGATGTGTACGTCGACGTTTTGCCTTCATCTCATCCATCTGCATAACGGATTCGACACCGTACCTCTCGAGGTTGGTCGTCGTCATCTTGTCCTTTGCGGATTTGGCTTGGGAAGCCACCGGTACGCCGTACCGCTCGACGCAGGTCTGAGAGACTGTGTTCTGGAGGCCCCCGCCCTTCTTCAGGGCCTCATGTTTGCACACGTTGGCGCAGTACGTGAGTCCGGACTTCGAATTGCGAGCTGAAGTGCATTCGCGCGGTCGTTTACGGTAAACCTCGTTGCAATAGTCGCATTTGAACTCGAACCACACGTCGTATTGCTCGGAAGGAGAACCATCCTGACGGGTCCCCTGAACTACTATTCGATTCAGAAGCATACGAGTACGTATGAGTGAAACATGAACGGTAGCAATAAGTTAGTGATTTACTGCGGACCGATGTGGGGCGGCAAAACGAGCAGGATGCTCCTCTCCGTCGAGAAGGAGCGCCACGCCGGGCGCGAGATCCACGCGTTCAAGCCGTTGGTCGACAACCGGTACGCGTCGGAGGAGATCGTGACCCACATGGGCTGGTCCATCCCGGCGACGTGCGTGAAGACCGGGGCCGACATCGAGAAGCACATGCTCGACCACGCGAGCGATTTCAAGAACAGCCTCATCGTCGTCGACGAGATGTTCATGCTCCCTGGCGTCGCCGACACGCTCGTCTGGTTCTTCAAGCAAGGGGTCGACGTCGCCGTCGCCACGCTCGACCTCTCGTACGCGTGCAAGCCTTTCGAGGAGGTGGCGAAGCTGCTCCCGTGGGCCACGCACGTCGAGAAATGCCCCAGCGCTTGCTCGGTGTGTGGCCAAGACGCTTTCTACACCTACCGCAAGGTCGACAGCGACGTCGAGGAAGCGGTGGTCGTCGGCGGCGTCGAGACGTACGAGCCGCGGTGCCGCAAGCATCACCCCGGGATGGAGGAATGAAGGTCCAGCCGATGTCGCTCCCCGCGGGCCTCATCTTCTACCTCGACTACACGTACGGGGTCGACGAGGAGAAACGCAAGCTCGAGAAAGCGGGCGTTAAGATCATTTACGGGTGGAAGGAGAAGAAGGAATGAGCGGTTACGTGTGTTCGAACTGCGGCGCGGGGGCTTACTACGACGGGCGGATGGGCGACGGCCCGGTGCTCGTGTGCGGGTGCGACAAGCGGGGCAGCCGCTTCGTGCAGGACCGCTGCGGCGGCCACCAAACGAACCCGTCGGGGGCCCATCCGGTCGAAGGCGAAGCCTACAACTACGACGAAGGCGCTTACGACGACGGCCGGCACTAGAGCCCGGGAAGCGCGCCGGGAGCGTTACCGTGCGGGCATGCTGAAGCTGTTCGCCTGTTTCGCTTTGCTCTCGTGCGCGGTCGGGTGCCGCGGCGAATGGGACGTGCCCGCGACGCCCCGCCGCGACCCGTGCACCGGCGAGGTCGAGAAACGCCACGTTTACGTCATGCCGGCGTGCTCGCGCCCGCCGGCGCAAGGCCCCCAACGATGAAGAAGAATGTCGAAACGACCGTCCCGGAGAAGCTCGTCCCTTGCCAGAAGCCGCGGGAGCCGCATTGCGTTCTGCGCCCGCGCAAGGAGCAGGCTTTCATGGTGTTCGCGGCCGAGATGGCCAAGCGCGCCACGTGCGACCGCCTGCAGGTGGGGGCGGTGTTCGCCGACGCCAAGCTCGAGCGCATCCTGTGCGCGGGGTACAACGGCGGCCACGCCGGCGGGCCGAACGGGTGCGACACCCACGAGCCCGGCCAGTGCGGGTGCATCCACGCCGAGATCAACGCGCTCACGAAGTCCCGGGACGACCTCCAGAACTCGACCTGCTTCGTCACGCACAGCCCTTGCAAGATGTGCGCGAAGGTCCTCGTCAACCGCGGCGTGAGCGTGGTCGTCTACCTGAACGACTACCGGAGCGACGAGGGCCTCCAGATCCTCAGGGATTCCGACGTCGAGGTGTGGAAGTACGAAGACCTCGCGGGCTGAGGGCGCACTACCTATCACGTAGCATGAACAAGCTGGATTCTTCGGTCATCCTCAAGCTCCTCCGGGAGGAGCGCTCGAAGCAGCTCGACGCCTTGAGGGAGGAGTTTGCCCCCCAAGGGCTGGCCGAGAACGTCAACGTCAACATGAACGTCGGCGGCGTCACCAAGAAGGTGATCACCCCGGGGCTCAAGCTCCGCTCCAAGGCCGGCGGCAAGCTGTACACCGTCAAGGCCGTCTCCCCCACCTCCGCGGTGCTCCTCGACCCCACCGGGCTCGAGGTCGCCGTGACCGACCAGCAGCTGGAAGGCGGTTTCGACCTTGACTGAACGGAAACTCCACGTCCCCAACTTCGAGCTGGGCGACGACGACATCGACGCGATCGCGAAGAGCGCGGTCAAAGACATCGCGAAAGACCTGCGCGCGCTCCAGGAGCAAGCGCAGGCCGACTTCGACGGCATGATCCTCGAGACCGGCGTCATCACGCTCGACGAGGCTTACGTCGCGCAGCGCAAGAACTACGCGATGACGACGAGCTATCTGTCGGAGCCCGCCAAGAAGCACCACGAGCAGCTCTACCAGGGCTACGCCGAGCTGCTCACGCGCATCTCCGCCGAGGTCGACGCCGCCGACAAGGTGAACGTGTCTTCGGCGCACTCGCCGTACCGCAGCGTCAAGAAGGACGAGGTCTACGACCTCAACGCCACGTACCTGCACGAGCTGTTCTTCGCGAACTGCTTCGACCCGAACTCGGAGCTGTTCCAGGACTTCTACGCGTACATGCACCTCGCGCGCGACTGGGGCACGTTCGACGCGTGGATGGCCGACTTCATGGCCTGCGCGCTCTCCTCGCGCAGCGGCTGGGTCATCTGCGGGTACAGCCTGTACCTCAAGCGGTTCATCAACGTGTGCGTCGACGGCCACGACCAGGGCGTGCTCGTCGGGCTCGTGCCGATCCTCGTCATCGACATGTGGGAGCACGCGTACGTGCGCGACTACGCCGCCGACAAGAAGTCGTACCTCACCGCGATGATGCGCGAGATCGACTGGGAGGTCGTGGAGGACCGCGTCAAGCGCGTGGACGCGCTCAAAGGGGTGATGGGATGAAGTACGCTGACCTGAAGTCTGAAGTCGCTCGCCTGGCGAACGCCGTCATGGCCGAGCTCAAGGAGTGCCAGGGCGGCCGCCGCAAAGGGCAGCCGATGTCCGTCTCCACGAACAAGCTCGAGGCCGTCGTGACCCGCGTGGAGACAGTGCTCTTCCCGCTCGCTGACCGCATCAACGAGACCGCCGCCCGCCGCCAGATGCTCGAGGACCTCGACCGCATCCAGTACGCCGCCGAGCGCTTCCTCGACGCCGTCGGCGTGGAG
>JACCDR010397652.1_pt1 | contig 13076 bp, 14 predicted proteins | sample 7446431 | NCBI WGS metagenome assembly JACCDR01 (sample SAMN15323443, study PRJNA562643) | freshwater metagenome | isolation source: river surface water | place: USA:Blue River Watershed | collected 2017-08-17
GCGTGATCCAGGCACGATCACTGTAGAGCTTACCGAGAATCTTCGAGGCCTCATCGTACACGTACTGCGCCGTTCCCTCCATGCCAGGATTAGGAAGAACCCGGAGTTGGATAGTGCCTTCAGAGTGCAGGCGCTGAAAGGTCTCAAGCTGGGGATCATCCTGGGCCACGAGGAACGTATGATCAAAGGTGTACTCGAGCCAAAGCTTGAGCTCTTTAAGACCTCCGAAGTCGACCACCCATCCTTCTTTGGTGAGCTCACGCGCCCCAAACTCGAAGTAGAATTCCCGCGAGTAACCGTGGACGAACCGGCAGTGGGACTCGGCACGCCACTGCCGGTGGGTGCAAGGGAAACCGGTAAAGCGTTTGGTGGATTTAAAGTTTTTCGGATTCATGCATTCTCCTCACTTGGGAATAGAATTTTCATTTACTAGGTTGATGTTGAACGTGCAAAGGGGCCAGAGACAGCTCCCGCCAGGCGTCGGTTTTCTGCCTGAGATTCTTAAGCACCCGCAGGTAGCGCCGCCCGGCCAGATCCATGCCCAGGTGGCGCACGAAGCGCTTCATGAGGTAGCGCTCCGGCGTGCGGTAGATGTCCTCTTCGGCCGCCTCGGTATAACCGTAACCAACCACATGGTTCTCTCGGACCAGCACCAGACACCGTTCACCGAGAGTGCGTCCCTCCCCTACCAACACCAGGTTCTCCGTCGGAAAGCGCGCCTCACGGGAGAGCTTCTCCACCTTTTGGTTATGCCTAAGAATTTCTTCCTTCGACTTACCCCCTTCCCGGTAGAGGAACTTCTCAGGTCTCAGCTGCGCCTCGAGCTCACGAAGTTTATCACGGGCATCGTAGTAGTTCTGAAAATACCACAAACCTGCGACTCCCTTGCGCCGTGGCCTGATCCGGAAGAAGTCCTCCCCCGCAGCGTTTCGGTGAACGTCGAGAACCCAGCACAGACGCTCACTCGTATGGAGGACCTTCCGAAATTCGGCGATGAGTGCAGAGCCCGTGACTTCGGCCACCAGGTCTTGAGTGCCCAGCAAGAGTTCGCGATTTTCAGGTCTCACCATCAGAAGCTCTCGGGCAGTCTTCTCCATATTGAAAGAGGCCTCCTGACGGAGGTTTTTTCCTGCTGCATCCCGGATAGAGAGAAGACCCGCCTTGGCGGGAATTTTTTTCAGCAAGCGCTCGTGATGGGGCAGGAAGAGAATCTTTGGGTAAGTTTTGAGACGCAGCTGCCGCAACTCTCGGAAAAGCTCGAGGGTGGCTCGAGCATCGCCGATGGCACGATGCCGGTCTTTGATCTTAATCCTAAAAAAGCTACAGAGAGCGTCGAGATTGTAGTTTTGAAGCCCTGGGATCTCCTCCTGGGCCACCTTTAACGTGCAAAACTGCTTAAGCTTAAGTTCCTGACCCATTTCAGCGTACTTCTTTCGCAGAAGACCCAGGTCGAATTCCGTATTGTGTGAGACGAAGACTGCGCCCTCAAGGCGCATCCGGATAGACTCGGCCAGATCATAAAACTTCGGCGCTGACTGGAGTTCACGGTTCGTGATGGAGGTGAGACCTGAGATGAATTCTGGTATCGGTCGAAGCGGATTAATCAGCGTTTCAAAAACTTCGAGGACGTGGTCATCCTCAAGTGTGATGAGAGCAATTTCGATCAGATCCCGGTCGGCGTCCAGGCCCGTAGCTTCGATGTCACAGATCACGTACCTCTTCGCACTCATGGAATTCATTCTAGAGGGTTCCGCACCTCCCGCCAAGTTCTTGACCGAAATCTCAAGACTACGGTACAAAATCAAGATGGACACTAAACTAGACAAAAGCTGGCGCGAACACCTAGGGACAGAATTCGCTCGCCCCTACCTGCTGGACCTTTTCAGTTACCTCGACGAAGAGCGCCGTCAGGGAAGAGAGGTCTACCCTCCAGCTGAGCAGGTCTTTGAGGCCTTCCGGCTCACCCCCCTATCGGCAGTCAAGGTTGTGATCCTGGGCCAGGATCCCTATCATGGCGAGGGTCAGGCCCACGGACTGGCCTTCTCCGTAAGACGGGGAGTCCGCTCCCCTCCTTCGCTGGTCAATATTTTCAAGGAGCTCACCTCCGATACTGGTCTCCCGATCCCTGATCACGGGTCTCTTGAGGCCTGGGCACAGCAAGGTGTCTTACTTCTCAACACCGTTCTCACTGTCGAGGCAGGTAAGGCCGGAAGTCATCACAAAAAAGGTTGGGAAGAGTTCACGGATAAAGTGATTGAAGTATTAAATCAGCAGCGGGACCACCTGGTCTTTATCCTTTGGGGGTCACCGGCCCAGGCGAAGGCGAAGCAACTGGACTCGTCCCGGCATCTGATTTTAAAGTCCGTTCATCCATCGCCGCTTTCCGTTTACCGGGGCTTTCTCGGGTCGAAACCTTTCTCCCAGGCCAACGCCTACCTCAAGGCCCACGGAATCGACCCGGTAGACTGGCGCCTTACCTGAGGCGACGAACGACCGCCAGATAGAAGGGGCCCCAGCCCGTGGTATCCGGCAGCACCTGCCAACCAAACTCCGTGGGTTCACCGAAGGCAAACTCAGGGCGCACAAGCTCAAAGCGCCCGGCCCTTTTCTGGTAGAGTTTGCGGATGATGTCATCATTCTCAAGTAAAGAGAGAGCGCAGGTGGAATAGACGACAGTCCCCCCGACCTTCACGATGTCGAGTGCTGCGGCGAGCATCGCGAACTGCGAGATGGCGATCGCTTTGGTCCTTCCAGGGGCCCAGAGTGAAAGCTCCTTGTGGTCTTCGAGCACGTGGCGCTCAGAGGAGCAAGGTGCATCCAGCAGCACTTTGTCGTAAATCGATTTCTGATACAAACCCCACTTACTAGCATCGTGGGCCGTGACTGTGTGGTTTTTCTGCTCCGATTTCGGAAGATAGTCGTCAAAGATGCGGTGAATGCGGGCACGGCGCGCGGCCGAACGATCATTGGACACAAGGAGTCCCTTGTTCTGGAGCTTAAAAGCACAGAGGAGACTTTTTCCACCAGGTGCGGCACAAAGGTCAACCACCTTCTCTCCGGGAACGAGGGCGAGGGCCTCAACCGGCAGGATACTGGCGGCGTCCATAAGGTAGTAGTTCATATAACCTGAGTCCGTCTTCTCTGGCGGCGGGAAGGAGTCCTTCACGTCATGCTCAAAGGAGAGGCCCGTCAGGCGAACAGGCTGGTCAGGGAAAGAAAACTTACTAAACGGGTTAACTACCGCCACGTGTTTTTTGGGCCGAAGCAGCGACTCGCGCAGGCGAGGCCAGCGTTCCCCGTACATTGCTGCGTAAAACTCTTCAAATCCCGACGCCCCTTTAGTCATAAGAAGATTGTACCAAGCGTTTCGAGTAATTGACAGGGCCACAACAGACTCGATGTTGGAGCCGTCTTACTTGGCGAAGTGCCTTCCAAGTGAATAAAATAGGGGCATGAAAGTATTAACGTTCATCCTCTCACTATTTATCTCGATAACTGCAGGAGCAAAGAAAATGACGAAGGAAACTGCGACCCTGGCCGGAGGCTGTTTTTGGGGCATGGAAGAAATCATCCGCAATATCCCAGGCGTTCTCAAGACTGATGTGGGCTACAGTGGTGGCTCCGTCGATAACCCCACCTACAACATCGTAAAGCTCGGTACCACGAACCACGCTGAGTCCATCCAGATTGAGTTCGACCCTGCTAAACTCTCCTATATGGATCTTCTGGGTTACTTTTTCCGCATGCATGATCCGACGACAGTTAACCAGCAAGGCAACGATAAGGGGACCCAGTACCGTTCGGTCATCTTTTTTCATTCGCCCGAGCAGAAGACGACAGCAGAACAAGTGATCAAAAGAATTGAAGCATCGAAAAAGTGGTCACGCCCTATTGTGACTCAGCTCGTTCCTGCGACGAAATTCTATCTCGCTGAGGATTATCATCAAGACTACCTTCAAAAAAACCCTCAAGGCTATACCTGCCACTGGCTCAGGGATTAATCCGAGCAGTGGCCTAGTTAGACGGTCGCCGCTGGAATATAAGGTACGGTTGGGTTTTCCTGGAAAAATGCTTCCAGATAGCTCCGGGATGTGCTGTCGAGCTTCATAAACTCGACCCCAACGTGAGACTTATGGTGCCCCCCTGAGGGCGGGCGCAGCCAGCGGCAAATGCCACGGCCAGTGAAGTGGTGATGTCCAAAGTTGACCTCAAACTCCACCGCATCTCCGACGTCGATCCGCTTCCCCTGGGTATCAACGGGAAGTGAAAGACCTCCACGCCCTAAGTGAACAGTCTCATCCAACACCTGAATCACCGTCTGCACTGGAAGGTCGACGGTAAAGCGCTTCTCGAATGGGGCCGTGTAGCGGGTGACAAGCTTAATCAGATCATCGAGTTTAAAGGGCTTATGGATGATCGCCTCTGCACCTTTGTTGAAGGCATCTTCGGTGGTGATGTCGGAAAAACCTGTGATCAGTATCAGGGGGGTATTTACGTCCCGAGATTTCACATACTCCAGAAGATCAATTCCGCTGCCACCAGGCATACGGATATCAGAAACGATCAGATCCACGGGATGTTGTGACAGAAGTCGCTGCGCGGACAACACATTCTCCGCCTGAAATACCGTAGCTCCCATGAACTCTAGCTCGCTGGCGAGAATGTCGCGCAGGTCTGCTTCGTCATCGACCACTAGGAGAGTCTTACCTTTGAGAATTTCCTCATCCATTCACAACTTCCTTCTGCGCAGGACCTTATCAGAGCGGGATTGGATCTGTAGAATTAATGTTTCCTTAAGTCTAGCTTGTGTCCCGGTATCCGGGTGGAGGACCATGAAATTCTTACTGGCGCTTCTTATTCCCGTCCTGGCCTTGTCTAAGACCGAAGTTGAGGAAACTCGAGCTTCAATCGCGGCACTGATCCATCCTCTGATCGCTGGTCAAAAACGTAAGGGCGTTCCAGGTGAGTTGCGCTTTGATACGTGCGAAAAACACAAGATCGACTGGGCGTCCTTGATCTTTCAGCAGAGGCCAACCACCATAGAATTTAGCTTCCGTGAAGGCTGCGACATTCAGGGTAAAATCATTCCCCAAATCTTTCGCCCCTTTCCCATAGACCTCAGGCTCAAGGGTCTTCAGCGTTTCGATCGAATCCAGGCCACAGCAACGATGAGCGCTGAACTCGAGGCTAGACCTGTCTTTAAACTTCAAATTCGTGAGGGCCTACTGAGTGGGAAGAACTCCCGAGCTCTTTTTGAATCAGACTATGCCGTAAGGCCCCAAGTTCGGGACAGTGGCACGGAGATGGAAAACTTAGGTGGCGAGTTAAGAGTCAGGGAAATCAACGGCAAGAAAATTTCCCTCAAGGAAAAGATCCTCGTTAAATAGCTGGGGTCAGAATGACCCCTCTGTTATCTCCGGACTTCTCTGATCGTACGGATTGATTCGCTTTCGACTTCACCCTTCGTTTCGTTTGATGCGATGCCGTAAGACATGGTAAACATGAGAGTAAGGACTGAAAAAATGAAGACTTTCATGGCGATCTCCTTAAAGAGACTACGTTTTGTATATCTACTTATCGCATGATTTAGAGCGCGGGGATAATCGATAATGCCAATGAGATGATAGATTTAAACTATATCTAACATGAGGCCGAAAGGAAATTTTGGAAATTCATCTAGAAATAGTAGCGTGCCCCTAGAAGCAGGTGAAGATCCAGCCCCGTGCGAGAGATAAAATCGAAAACGGGGGCGGCCTCAACAAAAACATCGGCATTACGGTCTTTAACCATGTGCGCAAGGCCAACTGGAAGACGGACTCCGATTTGGATATCATCAGCAAACTTCATACGACCTCCAATACCATAGTAAAGGTCCAGAGGGTGCTCATCGTTCAAGTAATACTCAGAGGGACGATGAAAAAGATAATCAGAGTGGACAGAAAAATGACTCCTTCTTCCGATCGACATTCCTAGGCTGGCGTCTAAGGCCGTCTTTTCTCCCAACCAGCGCTTGGCACTCATGCCAAAAGGGCTCCCCAGAGCGATACCCAGGCCGGTTCGTTCGGCGAAGGCAACAGAAGAAGTCAGAAGAAGCAATATTGAGAGGATGGTCTTCATGGAAAAAAATATTAATCCCAGGGGTTGCCACCTGTCAAAGGTACCGGTTCAATAGTTCTCTATGGGTCTACGAAGCATCCTGCTCTTCATTTCAGTCATCACGATTGGCCTCTGCCTCTCCCTGTACGTTCAAACCGGGCAACAGGGACAGACGCTCAACTGGGATCATTATGAAAACCAGGAACTCGGCCCGCAGCGGGCCGTTTCGCTGGCCGAGTTTAACCAGAAGATCGTGCCCTATCGGCTCGAGTCTTTGATCCAGGAAATCTTAGAGAGGAATCGTCTTCTCGGTCAGAAGACGCGGGTGATGCAACTGAATTCAGGTAACGGTCGGATTCTGATGGAACTGCGCAAGCTTTTTCCGGATCTGGAGCTCTACGGTATTAATCGAGAGAAGACCCATCAATTCTACCGTCGAGAAAGCTTTATCACTACCGCCTTGAAGTTCGAACTTTTCAATAAAGAGGAACTTCAGAACGTCGAACTCCCCTACATGATCTTTGAGGACCTAGACTTTGGGGGCAGGATCCCTTACCACGATAAAAAATTCGATATTATTTTCTCCGAGGAGACGATTGGAAAGATCAAGTACAAATTCGAACTCTTCGATGAGATCCTGCGCGTTCTAAGGCCTCAGGGGCTCTCGCTCCACACCGATGTGACAGGCATTAAAGTTTATTCCCGAGGTGCCATCCTTGACCTGCGGGACGCTCTGGGAGAGTTTCGCCGAAAAGGCATTGAGATCAACCTGCTGGAGAACCGTAGTGGGTTGCGCTTTAGACGACCCGATAACGACATATTTTTTCCAGTGACTCCCCACCAGGAAATGCCGCTCTCAGCGCTAGGGCTCTCGCAGGAGCTCAAGCGACCTGATATGGGTTATAATCTGCGCCATTAAATTCCCGTAAAAAAAAGGCCCCCGTGCGACTCTCATCACACGGAGGCCTGGAAAGTCATGGGGACTAAGAGCCGCAGCTCACACAGTCCTCCGGGTTGTCCAGAGAACAGGCCAGAGCGGCCTGGGGCTCAACCGCAGGAGTGGCCGACTGTTCCTTGATGGTGAACTTGATAGCGTCCACCGCAGGGCGGGTTCTGAGGTAGTACATACCGGTTTTAAGACCCAGCTTCCACGCAGCGAAGTGAAGCGAGGAGAGCTTGCCGAAGTTGGTATCTTCCATGTGGATATTAAGAGACTGGGACTGATCGATGTAGGCCCCGCGATCCGCGGCCATCTCAAGGATCGACTTCTGCTTAATTTCCCAGACGGTCTTGTAGAGATCCTTTAACTCGGTCGGAATCTCAGGGATGTATTGAACAGAACCGCTGTGAGCAATGATCCGATCCTTCATCTCTTCATTCCAGAGTCCCAGACGGATGAGGTCGCGGACGAGGAACTTGTTCACGACAGCGAACTCTCCGGAGAGAACCCGACGGGTGTAGATGTTCGATGTGACCGGCTCAATACACTCGTTGTTCCCCAGGATCTGGGATGTGGATGCGGTCGGCATCGGTGCGAGGAGGAGCGAGTTGCGCACACCATACTGCTTGATCTTCGCACGAAGGGCCTTCCAGTCCCAGCGCGTAGACGGAGTCACTCCCCACATGTCAGGCTGGGTGATCCCTTGAGACATCGGTGAACCAGGGTAAGAATCGTAATGTCCACTCTCTTTGGCGAGATCGGCCGAGGCCGAAAGAGCGGCGAAGTAGATGGTCTCAAAGATTTCTTTATTAACTGTCCGCGCGCCTTCTGAATCGAAGGGCAAACGGAGCTTAAAGAACGTGTCCGCGAGGCCCTGAACGCCGATGCCAATTGGCCGGTTCTTCATGTTCGAGTAGCGCGCCTCTTCCACCGGGTAGTAATTGAGATCAATGATCCGGTTGAGGTTTTTGGTCACCTGATAAGTCACATCGAAGAGAGTCTTGTGATCGACGGCATCGTTTTCAACGAACTTCGGCAGAGCAATGGAGGCGAGGTTACAAACTGCGATCTCTTTCTCTGACGTGTACTGAATGATCTCGGTGCAAAGATTCGACGACTTGATCGTTCCCAGATTTTTCTGGTTCGATTTTTCGTTGGCCGCATCTTTGTACAGCATGAAGGGTGAACCCGTTTCGATCTGGGACGAGATGATCTTGTACCAGAGGTCCCGTGCCTTGATGGTCTTAAGTCCCCGGCCCTCTGACTCGTAACGCTCGTAGAGTTCTTCGAACTTCGTGCCAAAGCAGTCAGAAAGACCCGGCGCCTTATTCGGGCACATGAGAGTCCAGTTACCGTCAGTCTCAACACGCTTCATGAAAAGGTCATTGACCCAAAGGGCGTAGAAGAGGTCCCGGGCGCGGAGCTCATCTTTACCATGGTTTTTCTTCAGGTCGAGGAAGTCTTCAATATCCGAGTGCCACGGCTCGAGGTAGATGGCAAAGGCACCCTTGCGTTTCCCGCCGCCCTGGTCGACGTAGCGAGCGGTGTCATTGAACACTCGAAGCATCGGAACGATCCCGTTGGAGGTACCGTTAGTGCCGCGGATGAATGAGCCCTTGGCACGGATGTTGTGGATCGAAAGACCGATTCCACCGGCCGACTGGGAAATGAGTGCGCACTGCTTGAGGGTTTAGTAGATGCCTTCGATGGAATCATCCTTCATGCTCACGAGGAAGCATGAGGACATCTGGGCCTTATTCGTGCCGGCGTTAAAGAGCGTCGGTGAAGCGTGGGTGAACCAGCCCTCAGAGATAAGGTGGTAGGTCCGCATCGCCTCCTCGATATTACCGATCTGGACACCGAGGGCCACGCGCATAAACATGTGCTGCGGACGCTCGACGATCTTGCCATTAACACGGAGGAGGTAGGATTTCTCAAGCGTCTTAAAGCCAAAGTAGTCGAATTCGAAATCGCGGGAGTACGCGATCTCCTTCATGATCCGGTCCTTGTGCTGGGTCGCGAAGCCGAAGATCTCTTCAGAGATCAGGGGCTGGTGCTCGCCGGTGAACTCGCTCCGGTAGCCGTAGAGGGACTCGAATGTTTCCATAAACGAGTCGCTGGTCTGGCGGTGGAGGTTGGCGACCGCGATACGGCCCGCAAGACGGGCGTAGTCCGGATGGACGGAGGTCATGTAAGCGGAGACTTCGGCCGATAGGTTATCTAGTTCTTCGGTGGTGATGCCATCGAAGAGGCCATTGATCGTGCGCTTGGCGACCTGGATTGCGTCAACGTACTTCGGGTCAAGCCCGTAAGTCAGCTGGGATATCCGGTGGGTGATCTTATCAAATTGAACTGGTTCTCTTTTACCTGAGCGTGTTGTAACAAACATAGTATTTACCTCTTAGAAATCCATATCAGTGGAGAATGCGAACTGAGCGCCCGCGGGTTCCTTAGTCGAGTTCATAACCCCGGCCTTCTGGTACTCGGCGACGCGCTTCTCGAAGAAGTTCGTCTTGCCTTGCATGGAGATGAGCTCCATCCAGTCGAACGGGTTTCTGGCGTTGTAGATCTCACCGTAGCCGAGAGAGCGCATGAGGCGGTCGGCGACGAAGCGGATGTAGTCTTTCATCTGCTCAGCATTCATCCCGATGAGAGATACCGGAAGGGCGTCAGTGATGAACTCGCACTCGAAGTTCACCGCTTCCATCACGAGCTCCCGGATTCGGGCCTCAGAAGGCTTGTCGCCGACGTAATTTTTATAGAGAAGGCACGCAAAGTCCGTGTGGAGCCCTTCATCCCGAGAGATGAGCTCGTTGGAGAATGTCAGACCCGGCATGAGGCCGCGCTTTTTGAGCCAGAAGATCGAACAGAAGGAGCCAGAGAAGAAAATTCCTTCAATGGCAGCGAAGGCCACAAGGCGCTCAGCGAAGGAGTCGTGCCCGTAGATCCACTTCATGGCCCAGTCGGCTTTTTTCTTGATACACGGGATGTTGTCGATGGCCTTAAAGAGGTAGTCCTTCTTCTGAGGATCCTTAATGTAGGTGTCGATCAGGAGTCCATAAGTCTCAGCATGGATGTTCTCCATGGCGATCTGGAAACCGTAGAATGAACGCGCTTCAGGAATCTGGACGTCGTTGTAAAAACGGAGAGCCAGGTTCTCATTAACGATCCCGTCTGACGCGGAGAAAAATGCCAGCACATGGGAAATGTAATGACGCTCTTGATCGTTCAGGGCTTCCCAATCTTTTATGTCGGAATAGAGGTCGATTTCCTCAGCAGTCCAAAAAGATGCCATAGCTTTTTTGTACATGTCCCAGATGTCGTGGTACTTGATTGGGAAAAGAACAAAACGATCGTTGCTTTGTTTGAGTAGTGGCTCCATGCTCATATCCCAGCTCCTTCTTCATGATGTGTGTGGTGATGATGATTATTATCTGTCTTGAAATAAGCGTAGTGGTTGATCAGACATTTGAAAAGCTAAAAATCTACATATAGTGTCTCCGACATTTTTTTGACGGTTTTAATAACTAGATTTAGTGTAATCCCCGATAAATATTCTCGAGGAAATCTGCGTCAATACAACAAACTCTTACACATTAACCGAAAGGTTTATGTGGATCTTTACAAAATCAAATCCAGCACCGCGCTGACGCCGATACCGATACCAAACCCCGGGGCGGAAAATTTTGCCTCCTCCGAATACAGCGATGGTCTCAATCACTGACGTGGCGGCAGTGAGACGGGCCACCCGAGGCCAGCGGCATCCACACCAACTGCGAGGCCTTCGGGTCTGTTGTGGAGACCCCTAACGAACACGAAGAGATAGGCCCGCTGGTGATGGGCATTCTCCGTGAGTTTTCGAATCGTCCAGACGAGAGTCGCTGGTGCCCGCCTCAGCAGTCAGTCAAAGCGCAGGCAGGTTCATCCTTCCTCCTCTTCCCTCTTTACTCTAGTATGATCTCGGGTCCACCTCTCGGTCATAGACCCAGGTGGCGAGAGTCCAGCGCTCGCTGCAGGAAAATAAAAAAGGCCCCTTGCGGAGCCTTTTTGTGCTTTGCTTACGTAGAAGTGTGAACCTTATTGCTTCTTTTCGTAGGCGACACAGACGTCTCTGTAGCCGCAAATGGTGTCAGTGTAGACGTTGCCCCAAGAGTCAGTCTTGGAAGTTGAGTTACACTCGTAGCGCTCTTCATAGGCGACGCAGACGTGGTTGGCGTCAAACCAGATCGCCCAGCCGATAAGTGCAGCAACCAAAAGGACCGCCGCGCCACCGATGAGGACGGCCTCGCCGTTCCAGCTCGCACCCTTTGAGTAGAATTCACCAGAGGTTTCTTTCAGGATCTCGAGGAGGTCGGCCTCTGACTTGGCCGGGCCCTGAAGGGAGAGACGGAGCTTGACCGCTTCTAGAGCAACCTTATTCTTGGTTCGCTTTTCGGCCAGGGAAAGAAGATCGCTCGAAGAGAGAGACTGCTCCCGCATGAGCTGAGAAACCTTTTGCAGGAATTTCGCAGTCTCGGCTTCGTAGAAGCTCCGGTCCTTCTGGTCCCACTCGACACTCAGGACATAGTTATACTCGTCGAGTTCGCGCTCGAGCTGAAGCTGGCCAGCGCTGGCAGCGAAGACGTTCATAGTTAGACAGAGCGAGAGGAAGAAGGCGACGAGTCTCATATTTGTTCCTTTTGGTTAGAGTCACGAAAAAGCGTGTACCAAAGGCCGAGAGTGATTGAAAGGGCCAGCGACACTTTGTTACATTTCTATCCGTTATGTGGTGCCAGGGCGACCCCGAATGGTGCCGGAAAGACACCAAATTCATCACCTGAAACAGCGCTACCTGTAACTCTTACAAGGATGGGATGCCAGAGTAACTGAACCGTGGGGGGGGAACCCGACAACTCCCCCCTCCCCTGATACTCTTTAGACGCGAAGAAGAAAAGCAATAACCTGTTTACTTTTTCGCCCAGGCCACGCAGCTGGCCTTGGGACCGCAATCAGTGACAACGGTAACCAATCCATTGACATCAATCGTGGAAGTTGAAATGCACTTGTATTCCTCCACCTTCTGAACGCACTCGGTGGTCGCTGCCACCCAGAGGTGATAGGTAATAGCTGCTAGAAGCACGAGACCACCTCCATAAAGAAGAACGGCCATGCCGTTCCAACTCGCCCCCTGGGAGTAAAACTCAGTCGATGTTTGCTTCAGAATCTCGATAAGGTCAGCCTCTGACGAATTAGGGCCAAGACGTTCGACACGATGCTTGACCGCATCGAGGACAGCTTTGTTCTTAATCTTTTTCTCGGACAGTAGAGTGAGGTCATTCGGAGTCAAACCCTGCTCTCGCATGAGGTAAGAAAGCTTTATCAAAAATTTCTCTGTTTCGGCTTCGTAGAACTTCCAGTCCTTTTGATCCCACTCAACACTCAAGGCATAGTTATACTCGTCAAGTTCACGCTCGAGTTGTAGCTGCCCAGTACTTGCAGCGATGACATTCATGGTTAGACAAAGCGAGAGGATGAAGGCAACGAATCTCATATTTTCCCTTTTGTTGAAGTCACGAAAAGGCATGTAACTCGGATTGTGAATGAAAAAGAGATCAGAGATATTTTGTTATTTTTTTACCTCAACACGGAGTCATCCTGACACCAAAGAGAGCTAGGCTCAGCAGGAGAGACGGCAATATTTACAGGGAAGGTTATGAGAATACCTGACTCATACATAGTCGTTTGCCTTTTTCCCGCCCTCTGGCCTAAGAGGCAACAAGCAACCCGGCAGAATATTTCCGCGCTCCCCCTGCAAAAGGCCATCCTCGTAAACAAAAAAAAATGTTCCCCCTGAGGAGAAAAATTGAATTATGTTTTAAACCTAAGGCTCGATAAGCTTTTGAATGAATACCGGAGGCGCAGATTGATTTTTTATACTCTCCAAGGCCCGACTCACGAACTTCAAATCTATGATGATAAAATTCGGCTGATCAAAAGGCCATGGACTCAACTGTTCACCCGACGGGAGCCTGTGACCGAATGGCAAATCTGCGCACTTTCC
>JACCDR012388505.1_pt1 | contig 13075 bp, 22 predicted proteins | sample 7446431 | NCBI WGS metagenome assembly JACCDR01 (sample SAMN15323443, study PRJNA562643) | freshwater metagenome | isolation source: river surface water | place: USA:Blue River Watershed | collected 2017-08-17
CACTGAGATTGAACACCTCAAGCTATTTAGCAAGACCGGAAACTTGCGCGGACTTTCGCCTATCGAAGTCTGTCGCTCAGACGTCTCCGCTGCTCTAGACTTGCGCGACTACGCTAAAAACTGGTTCACTTCCGCAGGCGTGCCTACTGGAATCCTGAAAACCAATCAAGCGCTCAACGCGGAGCAAGCGGACACTATTACCAACAACTGGCACAATAAGCAGCAGAACCGACAGATTGCAGTTCTAGGAAACGGCTTTGATTACCAACAGGTTGCACTTTCTCCACGCGAAGCGCTATTTACTGAAATTGTGGAGCAGAACACTGTTTCTATTGCTCGTCTTTTTGGTATTCCTGCTCGTCTCCTCATTACTACTGTTCCGGGCGGTAGTGATACTTACACTAATTTGCAAGACGAAAATCAAGTCTTTTACCGCCACACACTTATGGCGTACACCGACGCAATCACAGACGCACTAAGCAACTGTCTGCCTCGAGGCACAAGGGTTGAGTTCGATTATCAGCACCTATTCCGCGCAGACGTCGCAACCCGTTACAACTACTACGCTACTGGAATCTCGGCAGGCTTCTTGACTACTGAGGAAGTCCGAGAGAAAGAGGGACTAAATGTCTGAAATCGAAACTAGAGCTTTTGAGGCTCGCGCTGACCTAGAAGAACGAACTATTGTCGGGCTTGCTGTTCCTTACGGGCAGAGCGCAGACATCGGAGGAATGTATCAAGAGCGCTTCGCTCCAGGTGCAATTGATGATGTTGACGATGTGAAGCTGTTCTACGGCCACGAAGAACCAATTGGCAAGGTTGTAGAGGGCAGGGACACCGAAGCTGGCTTTGAGATTGTCGCTAAGGTATCTGACACCGCTAGAGGCAATGAGGTTCTGACCCTTATGCGCGATGGCGTTCTAAACAAGTTTTCGGTGGGCTTTATTCCGGTTGAATCCGAGAAAGACGGCTCAACGATTACACGCACAAAGGTATCCCTAAAAGAGGTATCTGTTGTGCCATTCCCAGCCTTTGCAGGCGCAAACATAACCGAGGTTCGCGAGGAGCAGGCAACTGCTGATCTAGAACCCGATAACGAACAAGAAAGAGAATCTATGTCTGACAACATGGAACTAGAGGTTCGTTCTGTAATGGACGAGGTTGCAGAATTGCGCCGCGTTGTAGAGGCAGGACTTACCCCTTCAGCACCGACCGTAATCGGTGCAGAGATCCGCTCGCAGGGCGAGTTTGCTAAGAAGTTGCTAAAGGGTGACTCCGCAGCAATTGAACTAGCTCGCGCAGCTTCGGACTCAAGCGACACCGTTGCACTACCTGGCTTTGTTGGTTTCATCAACAACCTAATTGACAACAACCGCCCAATGGTGAGCGCCTTCTCCCGCGCTGCTCTACCTGCTGCCGGTCTAACTGTCGAATACGCTCAGGTATCTGCAAACACCTTGGCTGTTGGCCAGCAAGACCCTGAGGGTGAGGCTCTAAGCTTCGGTAACCTAACCATCGCTTCGACTTCTGCTGATGTCAAGACCTACGGCGGTTACACCTCCTTCACCAAGCAGACCATTGAGCGCAGCTCGGTTGACTACTTGAACACCGTATTCCAGGCACTAACCATTGCCTACGCAAACGCAACCAACGCAGCTCTAAAGACCCATGTTGAGGGTCTGAGCTACACCGGTAAGGTATTCGATGCATCAGCTCTAACCGCTGAGGCTGTTACCACCGCAATTGCTAACGGTGCTGTTTACATCAAGGAAAACACCGGACTAAGCCCTGAGTTCATCATTGCTTCCCCAGAGGCTTATGTAAAGCTGATCACTGTTGTAGACGGCTCTGACCGCCCACTAGTGCTTCAGAACGGCGCAGGCATCAACAACATCGGCTCTGCCAACGCTCCAGCCCTAACCGGCTCGCTGCTAGGTCTGCCTATCATCGTTGACACCCAGATGACCGCTAACAAGGTCTACATGGCTAACTCTCGCGCAGTTCAGACCTTTGAGTCTGCCGGTGCTCCAGTTCGCTTGACTGACTCGGACATCACCACCTTGACCGACTCGGTTTCTGTATACGGCTACATGGCAATTACCACCCCATTTGCGGGCGCAATTGTCGAGATTGACGTAGTAGCGTAGTAGGTATCGAATGAGCGCAGTAACGCTTGCGGAACTCCAGGCATACATCGGAACAGATGAAACAGGAAGCTTTATTGACTCCTGCCTATCTGCTGGAAATGCCCTAGTCGGCAACTACATTGGGGAGATTGATACTGTCCCTGATGAGGTTCACCGCCAGGCAATCCTGATCTGTGCATCGGAGCTATTCCACAGGCGTTCTGCGCCCAACGGCATTGCTCAGTTTGCAAGCATGGATGGCAGCCCTATGCGGGTCGCTAAAGACCCTATGGGTGCTGTCTATCCATTGCTTCTGCCTTTTGTCAATTACGGAGTCTAGTGACTAACGAAATCACACTAACCAAGCAGGAATTCAAGCTAGACCTTGATGCTGCCGGGCTGACTGTTCTGGACTATGTGCCAGAGCGTATTGTCCCGCCTATTGTGATTATCAACAGCGCTAGCCCTTATCTGACACCTAGCTCGCTAGGTAAGGAATTTGTAATGAGTTTGGAGCTTGTAGTGGTTGCAGCAACTGCCACTAACAAGCAGGCTACTGAGAAGCTTGATGAAGCTATTACCGATGTGCTGACGGCACTTCACGGCATTAGATACGCTCGCACTCTCAGAGTCGCAAACCCTTACAACTTGCAAACAAACAACGCCGAATACCTGGCAACTACTGTCAATGTAGAAATAGAACTCACGATCTAAAGAAAGGGCTTCCATCATGGCAGCTTCAACGCGTATTCAAGCGCAAAACATCATCTTCAAAATCGGCTCTACCGCTTACGAGTGCGATGCTACGATGGTTGACCTTCAGCTGGGTGACGCACCCGGCGATGTTCAGACCTTCTGCGAGCAGCGTGTCGGTGGCGAGTGGGCTTTGACTCTAGAGGGAATTGTATCCGGTGATGCAGCTTCTCTATACCGAGTGCTATGGGCTAACTTCGGAACTACCGCAGCCTTCACCATTGCACCTAACGGCAACGCTACTGCAAGCTCAAACCAGCCTCACTACGAGGGAACTGTAAAGTTCAACGAGCTTCCTCCGCTGTCGCTATCCAGCAACAACACTTCTACCTTCTCTGTGACCCTACGAGTGGACAACGCTGTGCATGACCCTGCCAACGATGTTTACTACGGCGTGGAGATTGTAACCGCGTAACCAAATGGAGCAATCCGGGGTTAAGGTTCAAGGGCTTAGAGCTGTCACAAAAGCTTTGCAAAATGTTGGTGTCCCTAACAAAGAGATTACCGATGCAGCAAAGAGATCAGCAGACCGAGTTGTCAACGAAGCCAAGACCTTAGCTCCGGTTCGCTCTGGGGCGCTCAGGGACTCTATCAGGATTGCTGCAAGAGCTACCGGGCGAGTTTCAATTAGCGCAGGTAACAATGGGCGAGTGCCTTACGCTAACCCGATACATTGGGGTTGGTTCAAACGCAACATCAAACCACAGCCTTTTTTCATCAAAGCGATAGGATTGACACGCAACGATGTCTATCAAGACTACCTTCGGGAGCTTGAGGGACTAATCCTAAGAGAAAGCGCAAAGGCAAAAGGCACAGATGATTAAGTTTGAAGAACTAACACTAGGCGAAATCGAAGAACTAGAGCTTATGCTCAACACCGGCTTTGATGATGCTTTCAAAGATGGCAAGCCAAAGGGCAGAGCGCTTCGGGTTCTTTATTACATCTTCAAGCGCAGAGAAGATGCATCATTTAAGTTTGAAGACACAGAGAAGCTGTCACAGAAAGAAGCTATTGGCTTTTTGACTGCTGACACAAAAAAAGAGTAAGAGAGGAAGCAGCTGATCGCTTAGCGAGGTTCAGCCTGGCAACAGGACTACCTCCCAGCGAACTTAGGCAGCTGACTCTCGAAGAAATGGCAGCGTTTAGAAAAGTGCTAGAGGAGCGAAACAAATGAGCCTAGTTCTCAATGTTGAAATCTTGGGAGAGTTCAAGAAGCTCACAGCCGCTACTTCTGGCGCTGGCAAAGACCTAAAGGGACTAAACACAACCGCAGGCAAAATCTCAAAGGGCATCAACACAGCCCTGGGAGCTATCGGTGTCGGATTCTCGCTTGCTTTTCTAGTCAACGAATTCAAAGAGTCAACCAAGGCAGCGATTGAGGATCGCAAATCACAAGAGCTTTTGGCTAATCAGCTGAAGAACAGCGCTAATGCTACTGATGCACAAGTCAAGGCTGTTGAAAAGTCAATTGGCAAAATGCAGATTCAGGCTGCTGTTGCTGATGACACACTTCGCCCAGCTTTCGCTCAGCTGACCCGCGCAACCGGTGACACCGCAGAAAGCACAAAGCTTCTAGAACTAGCCCTAGACATTAGCGCCGGAACAGGCAAGAGTCTAGAAACTGTCACTATGGGGCTTACAAAGGCTTACAACGGACAGTTTGGAGCGCTTACAAAGCTCGGTGTGCCGATGTCAGACCAGATTCTCAATGCAAGCCTGGCAACTAAGACTCAGAAAGAACTAAACACAGCTCTACGCGATCAGCAAATAGCACTAGAAACATTCGGAATAAACAGCGAGGAATACGCTAAAGCAACTCAGAAGGTAACAGATAAGCAAGACCTACTGAACAGAATTACTGCCGATGGTGTTGATTGGCAAGGACAGCTAAAAGATGCTTTTGAGGGTTCAGCAGATGCAGCAGCCAAAACTGACCCTTATGCGCAGCTTCAGATTATCTTTGGCGAAATCCAAGAACAAATGGGAACTGCTCTGCTCCCAATTCTGGAAAGGTTTTCAACCTGGCTTGCTACCCCAGAGGGGCAAGAAAAGATGCAACAAATTGCTGATGATGTTGCAGAGATGCTGACAGCCTTTACTGAGTTTGTTGGCTACATCTTCGATAAGGTTGTCCCTGCCTTGAAGCAATTTATCGGTGACGATACAAAGGGAATTGTTGGGCTAGGTGCTTCTCTATCTACCGCAGGTGGAATCATTTACTTCTTGCTTAACAGCAGGCTAGTTATGCTGGCGGCTTCTAACCCGATTATGGCTGCTGCTATTGCAGGTGTCGCTTTGATCGCTGCCGGTATGTTGACTGTTTACAACAACACTAAAGCAGCCAATACGCAGATTGACGAATTCAATCGCCTCAACAGCATCAGAAACGCCACTAGTAACCCCTTGGCAACCCCAGAGCAAATCAACGCTGCGACTTATCAGGGAATTCTCAACGCACCTACCGGCAAGCCAACTACGACCACAACAGCGCCTAGAGGTGGAATTCCAACCGGCAACATTGTGATCAACAATCAAACTGTTGTAAACACCGCAAGCACAAACGCAAGCGGAGTTGTCAGCAGCCTTCAGGCTTACCAGAACCAGACCGTCGCTACCCTTCAGAAGTTGCTCAAATGAGTGATGTTCTAACCGACTTCGACATCGCCAGCGATCTAAAGGTTGAGTTCTTTCTGCCTGATGCTGAGGGAAACCTATTCATTCTGGGTATCTCGCTACTAGGGGGAGATGATGTTCTCGCGGGAGCTAATCAGTTTATTATCGGCGTATCCCTACTAAACGGGACAGATGTTCTCGCAGGCGATAGCCCAATTGCTTTTACCTGGCAAGCCTTTGAGTGCAGCACTTCTCAGGTGCAAACTTCTATCGGCGGACAGGTTCAAGACGCTCTCTACTTCCAACCGCAATCAGGGCAAGCGAGCATTACGCTTCAGAACCTAATCATTGACCCTACTCAGAACCCAGCGTTCAGACCCGGCGTTCCGGTAAGAGTCCGACTAGAGCGCGACCTATTGAATGTAACTCTGTTCAACGGGTTTATTGACACTATCCAGGTGAACTACGACAGCGACAGCAATCAGAACCTGATGCGCCTGACCGCTTATGACAGCTTCAAGAAGTTTGTGAATTCTCGCCTAGCCCTGCTAGACACCGCAGACACCGAGCTGTTTCCTGACGGGTATGCAACGCCTTATGAGGTTGTCGAAATCCTTGCTGATCAGTTCGGGACAGATATGCACAGCAGTAGCACCGCTACTAGAGGCAAAATCCCGGCAGAACTGCTAACAGACTTTATTCCTAATACCCCGTTGTATGACGCTATTCAGGTCGGCTTGGGGTTGTTCTGGGTTGACCCTGAAACTCAGGAATTTGTCTTTATCCCGCGCACAGCTCCCGATGTAACTGAAAGCACCTACTCAGTAGGCAACAATCACAGCGACCCGCTACACCTATGCATGAGTGATCTAGAGGTTGCTTCGGACATTGATGCGGTGTTCAACTCGCTAAAGGTGAGCCTAAAGTCTGACAGCGAAACATCGGTGCTAGTTCGCAACACCGACTCAATCGAACTTTACGGGGAGTTTGCTCTAGATGCTGACCTGAACACTACTGACGAAGCTGAGCTAACCAGCTGGGCGCAGGCGGTATTCAATCAGACTCAGAAGCAGTTGGTAAAGAGCGTAGAAACCCCTGCAATCAACCGACTAGGAAATCTGACTCACGCTGCTGTTCTTCTGCCAGGCGAAACTATTGCTGTGAAGTATCAAACACCTCAATTGAACATAGATCAGGGCTACACCATAACTAAGGTGAGTCACAACATAACTGTGAACCAATGGTTCACTACACTAGAGCTTTGGAAGGAATTCTAGCATGTCCTATAAAACTTTTGTCAACGGGTTTCCGCTCAACGCTTCAGAGCTAAACGAATACCTGATGTCGCAGGTCGTTGCGGTCTTTGTTGACTCAACTGCTCGCAGCGCTGCTATCGAAACACCGCTAGAGGGGCAGCTGACCTACCTCAGCGGGAGCAATACCTATCAGTGGTATAACGGAAGTGCTTGGACTGACCTGATCAGCACGGGGAGCGTTAGCAATAAGACCGCTAACTACACTACTGCTGCTACTGATGCTGGAAACACTATCAACAGCACCGGAAGCGCAATTACTGTAACTGTAAGCGACACGCTCAACGCAGGGCAGCGTATCGACTTTGTTCAGACAGGTTCAGGGCAGATTACTTTCGCAGCAGGTTCGGGTGTGACTCTCAACAGCAAGGGAAGCAAGCTAAAGACTGCCGGGCAATACGCAGCAGCTTCGGTGCTTTGTCTAGCCTCCGGAAGCTACCTGCTCGTAGGTGACTTGGGAGCGTAATAATGCTTTTTCCTTTGGGAACTCTTGCTGCCAGCGGTGCTGTATCAGAATTTAGCTTGGACTACCTTGTAATTGCTGGCGGTGGCGGTGGCGGAACTTTTGGTGGTGGAGGTGCTGGCGGTTACAGGACTTCTGCTGGAACTTCTGGTGGTGGAGCTAGTGCCGAAAGCGCATTGACTTTGCTAGCTGGCACGAATTACACAGTCACAGTTGGAGCTGGAGGAGCTGTCGCAGCAACAAACTCTGGGCTTCAAGGAAATGACGGTTCTAATTCAGTATTTAGCACTATTACTTCGATTGGTGGCGGTGGTGGTGGTGCTTACTCAAACACTTTGCTAAATGGTCGCTCTGGTGGTTCTGGTGGCGGTGGTGGTGGCAATACTGGAATAACCGGCGGTAATGGTGGAGCTGGCACTACATCGCAGGGTTATGCAGGTGGAAATACGGGCAGTTATTCTCAAGAAGCAGCTTCCGGTGGTGGAGGTGCTGGCAGTGTCGGTGGCGGTGGTGCTGGGCAGACTGGTGGTAATGGTGGAGCGGGTGTTTCATCGTCAATTACTGGCTCAGCGGTAACTCGCGCTGGTGGCGGTGGTGGTTCAGGTAACAACGTAAGAGGCACTGGCTCAGCTGGCGGTGGAAACGGTGCTACTGGCACATCAAACGGCTCTGCTGCTTCCGCAAACACTGGAAGCGGTGGTGGTGGTAACTTCGCTGGAAATGTTGGTGGAGCTGGTGGAAGCGGTGTTGTAATTCTGAGTTATCCGTCAAGTTTGACCATAACACTTGGAGCTGGTCTTACAGGATCTACGGCAACTGTCGGGAGCAACAAGGTCACAACTATCACCGCTGGCACTGGCAATGTAAGTTGGGCAGCATAATGGCGCATTACGCTTTTTTAGACAAAAACAACATTGTTACCGAAGTAATCGTTGGCATTGACGAAACCGAGCTAATTCAGGGCAAAGACCCCGAAGCCTGGTATTCCGAATTTAGAGGGCAGACCTGTAAGCGGACTAGCTATAACGGGAAGATTCGCAAGAACTATGCCGGTATCGGTTTCGCCTACGACTCCGAGCGTGACGCGTTTATTGCGCCTAAACCTTTTGAGTCTTGGGAGCTTGACGAGGACATCTGCCGTTGGGTTGCCCCAATTCCTTATCCGACTGACGGGCTTATCTATTCTTGGAATGAGGAAATTCTAGATTGGCAGCCTTTGATCTTTGAAAGCGAAGCCAGATAATGCCAGAGCTACCCGGACACGACTCAATCCTTTTTCAGCTTGCCCAAGACATTGCCGAAATCAAGGCAACTGTCAAGAACTATGCTGATCTAGAAACCCGCGTTCGCGAGCTAGAGCGGGCTAGGTGGAGTAGTGCCTGGGTGACTGCCTTCGCATCAGCAGCCCTAACAGCTGTCGCAGTAGTCCTAGTGAATCAGGCGTTGCTATGAGATTCCCTTTTGATTGGAAGAAGATTACCGGCAGGTTCGGGACTCTAAGCGAGTTCAGGCGAAAGAACGGAATGCAACCTCATTCGGGCGTCGATTGGGCTATGCCTGAGGGAACACCTATTCCTGCAATTGCCAACGGCACTATTGTGCTTCAGCAGTTCTCAAAAGTGCTAGGCAATGTTTCGGTGCAGCGAGTCATGGACAAAGAGGGCAAGCTCTGGTATGTCGGGTATTGTCACCTAAAGGCTGAAGGGCATGAAGTAGGGCAGAAAATAAAAGAGGGTGACACTATCGGCTTTGTAGGCAACACCGGAAGCGCAAGTTCTGGCGCTCACCTGCACCTGACTGTAAGCGCAAAGCTCAAGGGAGTATTCGGAGCTACCAGCGAAAAGATTGACCCTATTGAATTCATAAAGGCGAACAAATGAAAGAACACCTAAAGCAAATACTTATTAGATCACTAGGTCTAGTTTTGGCAACCTTCTTCGGCGGAACTGCCATCGGTGCTGTTGCTGGCAATTGGTGGATGGGCAGCCTAATCGGTGTCGGCTCGGCGTTCGCTGTTGTGCTGACTACTATTGGTGTTGCTGTTGCCTGGAAGGGCAGCCTAGAGCTAACAGACATTCAGAACGCTTACCGCGCTGCCGTAGCCAAGAGCGATAGCGAAGCTGTTGAAGATGCTTTGAAGGTGACTCAAGACGGCAACTATGACTTTGATGATCTGATTGACGATAACGATGCAGACCTTTTCGATGACGAGCAGGACAACGTAAAATAAAAAGTCTGAGTGCTGTGCTAGGTTCGCAGCATGACTATTACGCAGAAAATCGAACGATACAACAGCGCACGACTCTTTGGGAAGGCTGAAGCAGGTTCAGCTACCTGGCTAAAGTGGCGCAGGGAGTCAATCACCGGAAGCGATGTTTCAAGCATCACCGGGCTAAACCCTTGGAAAAGCGCTCTGACTCTCTACTACGAGAAAACAGGCGAGCTGCTAGAGCGTGAAGCGACTACGCGCATGATGTTGGGCAACTATCTTGAAGCCGGCATCGCTGAGATGTTTCAAGACCTAAACCCTAACCTGAAGGTTCACCGCGATCTGGGGACTTGGGCGAAGGTTGATGCTCCGGTTTACAAGGCAAACCTTGACGGAGTGATTGAAGATCAGCTAGGCAATCTGTCAATTCTGGAAATCAAGCACACCTCGCAATGGTGGAATGAAGTCCCGATTCACTATCAGTTGCAGGTGATGTGGTATCAGTATGTTTTAGGGCTAAAAAACCCTGCTACCCTCGTAGCGGTCACAGGTGGCGATTTCAGGGAGTTTATAGTCGAATACGATGAATCCCTAGTCAACAAGTCGTTAGAGGCTGTAAACCTCTTTCTAGGGCTTCTCAACCTAGGTGTAGCCCCAGACTATGACGGAAGCGCTTCAACACTAGAAACTATGCGCGAGCTGTCACCTGATCTGATTGACGATGCCAAAGAGTTGAGCTGCGCCAAAGACCTACTAGCAGCCAAGCAAATCTTCGATGCTGCTGAGCAAAATTTGAACAAGTATAAATCTCAGGCACTAGACGAGTTGCAGGGAATTAGAGTTGGATTGCTAGGCGGGGTTGAAATCGTTCGCCTGGCACAACGAGGCACAGGAAAGCCCTACCTCACATTCACGAAGGGAAACTAAATGTCATTTCTTGACAACTACGAACCGGTCGCTGACCGCATCAGCAAGTTTTGGGACAAATACCCCAACGGAAGATTGCACACCGAAATTGTGCTAATCAACGAAACCGAGATTGTTATCAAGGCTTCGGCTTATACAGATCGCGAGGATACGCGCCCAGCTGCAATTGACTTCGCTCAGGAAACCAGGGGAAGCAGCAACATCAACAAGCAGAGCTTTATTGAGAACTGTTCTACTTCTGCCCTAGGTCGCGTATTGGCAACCCTGAACTTTCAGCCTAAAAAAGACGGGAAAGCAATCAGACCTTCGCGCGAGGAAATGAAAGCCGTTTCTAGGGCTTCAGTTGACGAGTCTAAGGATTTACTCAACCGAGCCACTGTTGAGGCGTTAGCGGGCAACCTAGAGGCTCTCAGGGCTATCTACAAGGAAGCGCAGTCTGCAAAGTTGTCGGCGGAGGACTTGAAGAAGATTGCTGACCTGGCGAATTCTCTGAAATAATAAAAACCCCTGATAGGACACAGAAAACCTACCAGGGGCGAGCTAGGCTCTAACCATTCAACGAAAGGGTAAACACATGATAGCACCAGATCGCGGGAAAGTCACCATTGAAGATGTTCTATACAGGAACGGATATAGCGATGGGGAAAGCGACACCTTCAAGCGCATTTTGCATCAGCTTTGGGAAGAACACAGAAAACTGCACAAAATCTACCCAGAATTTGCAGAGGGCATCGGTCTTGCAATTGACGAAATCGAAAAGCTAAAACATTACTGATACATCTCTTATTTATATATATATAAATATCTATAGTTATTAATACCTAAAAATAGACATTAGTTAAATAACTCTTATTTTTAGACATTAATACCTATAGGCTTTCAGAGTTTCAAAAATAAAAACAGAAAGGAAACACAGAAATGGCACAGATCACAATTGGCGGAGAAGTCAACTCAATCGGCTGGGAGGGAAAGCGCATCTCAGTTTGGGAGAACATTCACGCTAACGGCAAGGATTACTCCAGGCTTTGGACAGCTTGGTTTTCAGAATCTCAGGCTATGAATCTGCAAGAGCAGGACTTTGTGGAGATCACCGGAGAACTGTCAACGAAAATCGGCGAATACACGAACAAGCAAGGCGAGCAGAAGGTCGTTGTTGAACATCACTTGCAGAACGCTCAGCTAAAGAAAGTCATTAGCAAGGCTCAGCAGGCAAGCAACGAAGCAGCCTTTGAGGAAATGCCCTTCTAATGAAAGTTCTTGTTGCTTGTGAGTATTCAGGCACAGTGCGAGATGCTTTCATAGCTAAAGGACATGAAGCTATTAGCTGTGACTTGCTTCCAACTGATTCCCCTGGACCTCACTATCAAGGTGATGTTTTTGACATCATTGAGCAAGGGTTCGACCTTATGATCGCGCATCCACCATGCACTTATCTAACCAACTCCGGTGTATCTTGGTTACACAAGCGACCAGAACGATGGGCACAGTTAGATGAAGGCGCTCAATTCTTCAAAAAACTGTTGGAAGCTGACATTCCAAAGATTGCAGTGGAGAACCCAATCATGCACAAATACGCAGTAGAGCGAATTGGAAGACGGCAAGATCAGGTTGTTCAGCCTTGGATGTTTGGACATGGAGAAACCAAAGGCACAGGCTTCTGGCTAAAGAACCTACCATTGTTGAAGCCAACCAACATTGTCGAAGGCAGAGAGCAAAGATTGCACAAGCTTCCGCCTAGCGCTGATCGCTGGAAAATTCGCAGCACTACATTCCAAGGCATAGCCAACGCTATGGCAGAACAGTGGGGTTAGTGTGATTCAGGTCTTTGTGCCAGGCGTAGCGCAACCTCAGGGCAGTAAGAATGCCTACAACAGAGGCGGGCGCTGCGTTCTGGTAGAAGCCAACAAGAATCTGCCGGTGTGGCGGGCTTTCGTTCAGGACAAGCTGGAGCAAGCCAACCTGGGCTGTGAACCTATGCTCGGAGCTGTATCCCTAACAGCTATCTTCTTCATGCCTAAGCCCAAAACCGCTACTAGGGCATTGCCTTCAGTGAAACCTGATCTAGACAAGCTCATAAGGGCAATCGGTGATGCGGCTACTAAAGCAGGTGTTATCGGTGATGATTCACAAATCTGCGAGATTGTCGCTCATAAGGTTTACGAAGCCGAAGGGCTGCCCAGAGGTGTGCTGATTACCCTTCATAAGTTCCTCGGCGAGTCGCTTCCCGAATCCTAACTTCAACCAATACTTTAGATTCAACACAGAGAAAGGAATCTAATGCTAGAAAGTCTAAGAATCCCAACCCGCAAATTCCCTTGCGCTGTCCGCACCTTTTGGGAAAGTCTGAGCGAAGCTGATCGCGAAATTCTAATGAGCAATCTGTCTGACCTGAGCATTCCTCACAAGACACTTGAAAAGGCGCTGCGCAATGTGGGGGTAGTGCTGTCAGATACCGCTATTGGCAAGCATCGCGCAGGGCAATGTTCATGCTCGAAAATCTAAAACCCGCAGCAAAGATTGAAGCTCCAAAAGACTTCCGCCCAGCACTAGAGTTTGACGGGCAAGAGGGTTGGGCTGTCACCCCGGCAATCCCAGAGGGACAAGTTCCCAACTTTGAGGAGTTTCTAGAGATTCAGGGCTTCGATTCTGACCAATACGAGGTCTAAGGAA
>JACCDR010256999.1_pt1 | contig 13074 bp, 20 predicted proteins | sample 7446431 | NCBI WGS metagenome assembly JACCDR01 (sample SAMN15323443, study PRJNA562643) | freshwater metagenome | isolation source: river surface water | place: USA:Blue River Watershed | collected 2017-08-17
CGCCAAGTGGGCCTGGATCGAAATCATGTATGAGGTTGATGAAGCATTCCGAGACGGACCAAAGGAGATCGGGAAGCTCAACCCCGAGCGTGAGTCGATGCTGTACGACACCCTGAACAGCATCATGCTTAGGCGGACCCGAAAAGAGGTTGCCAAGCATCTTCCCGAGCGAATGTATATCGGTCACCGGTATGACCAGGACGATGATGATTCTCCGGTCGGTATCTGGCTCCCGATGGAAGGTGCGCAGCTTAAGGCGTACAAACAGATGGAGCAGGATGCCATCGCCGAGGTGGCCGGGGGAGAAGTCGAGGCCCTGGGAGCCCTGGCAGAGTTGACTCGTTGCCAACAGTTCGCATCCTCCTACGGGAAGATGGAGGACGGGGAGTTCAAGCCCTCCCTCCCTAGCAATAAGTTTGACTATCTTGTTGATCTGCTCCACGAGCTAGGTTTCCCTGACGACCCAACGACAAAGGTTATCGTGGTATCTCGGTTCACTCAACTGCTTGAGCTATTCGCAACTGAGATCAAGCGGAAACACAAGATCGATTCTCTGATGCTAACGGGCAAAACTAGCATGAAGAAGCGGGAAGAGGTCAAGCGAGTCTTCAGCGACGCCGAGGCGCAACCGCACCTTCTGTTCCTCAATACAATAGCCGGAGGTACATCGATCACCCTGGACGCCGCCGATGAGATGGTGTTCTTGGATGAGACCTTCGTGGCCGATGACCAAGAGCAGGTAGAGGGGAGGAATGATAACCGCAGACCTGAAGAGAAAATCGTTCAGAGGCGCTACAGGTACCTGAGGTCAATGGATTCGGTTGAGGTTGGGATGGCGTACGTTAACCATGCGGCATCCGCCGAGGACAGGCGTCTGCTCGATGAGCGACGTGGAGTACAGTACGTTGTGAAAGTTCTGGAAGAGTCATTTCGGCAAGCCAAATCGGTAGGGTAAGGTTTGTCTCGCTGATCTGAAGAACAACAGTTCAAGCCAACCAACAGAGAGGTAATGCCTACAATGGCCAAGGACGAGGACGTCAAGGACTACACCGAGTACCCGGGCAAGGCCCCCACGGACCTCCAGCAGCGCATGGTCGAATGGCTCCAGGGTGACGAGGTCGGCGCGGACCCGGCGTCCTGCAAGAACAAGTCCGAGGCGTTCGCGCTCGGCGTGCAGCTGGGCGTCGCCCTGCGCATCCAGTTCCAGAAGTCCGACGCCAACCAGGCGGCGCGTGCGGCGGCGGCCGAGGAGCGGGAGGCCAAGCAGGCCGAGAAGCCGGCCAAGAAGGCCAAGAAGGCGGCCAAGGTCGAGGAGTCGGAGGAGGTCGAGGAGACCGAGGCCGACGAGGAGACCGAGGAGGAGGCCCCCAAGCCGACCAAGAAGGCCAAGAAGGCGGCGGCCAAGAAGCCGGCCAAGAAGCCGGCCAAGAAGGCCGCCAAGGCGGACGAGGACGACGACGAGGACGACGATTTCTGATCTTCGCCCACCGGCGATAATCGGGCGGATGAGAAGGTCGACAGCCTTTCTGCCCGAACCGGCGTGGACTTCGGGTCTGTAGCCGGGGTCCGGTGCTCCCTCCCCAAAAGGGATGAAGCGAGCGCCGGACCGGAGGGGGTTAGCTCAACTGGCAGAGCACAGGGTCGCTACCTGCGTGGAGGTTCAAGTCCTCCACCCCCTACGAGGTTCTGTAGCTCAGATGGGAGAGCGAGCGAGCAAGTCAAATGGCGACGCGCAGAGTACCCGGGGGCAAAGCGCGGCAGGCAGACCTCTGAGATTCGCTAGGTCGTTGGTTCAAGTCCAACCAGAGCCACGAGGTCAAAGCTGTACCAGCAGCCAAGGCTAGTCAAGATGGGTCCTCGATCTACACCCTAGCTAGACCTGCCTCTCAGGAGATCTGGACACGACTCCTGAATGGATTGCGCGGGCTCCGATAGAATCGGGGTCCGCGCAATTCTGTATTAGGAGGCCCTGTGTTGTTGAAAAGGGTTCTGCTGACCGGAGGCTCCGGCTTTGCCGGGTCACATGCAGTTCGACATATCTTGCTTCACACGGACTGGAAGTTGGTACTACCGATCCGCCAGGGAGAGTTGCCATATCGTCTGGCCGTCGCCCTCCGTTCCCTTGGGAGCAGGCGGGTAACAACCATCCAAGCTAACCTTTCGACCCCTTCCGGTCTCAAGGCGCTTGAATCGGTGGGTCGGGTAGACTATGTGTTGAACTTTGCATCGCTCTCGAACGGCGGGGCTGCGGTGGATGGCCCGGCCCCATTCATTCGGAACAACGTCGAAGTGATGCTGACAGCCCTGGAATATGCCCGGAGGAATCCGGTTGAGATGTTCCTTCACATCTCGACTGACGAGGTATACGGTCCTGCGCCCAGCGCCTACGCCCACCGAGAGTGGGAGCCGATCAATCCCAGCAACCCATACTCAGCTAGCAAGGCCGCGCAAGAGGCCATCGGGATCTCCTACTGGCGAACATACGGCGTTCCGTTTGTGATCGCAAACACAATGAACATCATCGGCGAGATGCAGCCTCATGAGAAGCTGATCCCTGTCGTCATCCGAAAGTTTCTCAGGGGTGAGCCGGTCCCGATCTATGGAACGTCTGATGGGAAGGTTGGTGTAAGAACCTACCTACACGCCAGGAGTCTCGCTGACGCCTGTCTGTTCCTGATCAACCGAGGGGCTGCTGCGGAATACAAGAAGGGGGCGGATCGACCGGATAGGTGGAATGTTGTTGGCAATGAAGAAGTCAGCAACGCACAAATGGCATTCCTGATCGCCAGGATTGTGCACGAAGAGACCGGCACAAACAAGCAGCTCAACCTTCAGTTGGTTGACCTTGCCTCAAGCCGGCCGGGTCACGACCTTCGGTTTGCTCTTGACGGGCATAAGCTGGCAGAGGCTGGTTGGATTCCCCCGATGAACCTCGAAGAATCTTTGCGCCAAACGATCCGATGGAACCTCAAGAACGAGCTGTGGATGAGAGAACTTCTCGGTTAGACCGCAGCGTCGACAACCGCTAGGTTTTCGTTCGGCCACAAAACCACCCATGAGAAGGGGCCATCAATGAAGAAGGCAATCATCCTCTCCGCTCTCGGGCTCGTCGCTGCCGGCGTCATCGTGTACCGTCGTCTGGCCAACCCGGAGACCTTCTGAGCTACCTACGCAAGCCCTGACAGGCTAGCGTATAAGGCACGTACCCGGACGCGGACAGACTCCTGGGCCTGGAGTCGATAAGTCCGGGGGAGCCCTGAAGCGGAGAGTGTGCACGCTCCCACGGATAGGCCCCGGACGCAACGGGGTCGCTGGTTCGATACCGGCCAGGGTTGCGTGGTAAACTGAATAAGCAGGGCCGCTTCGCAGCATTCGCCCACCTCCTCCCGGGCGCAACCCTTCAATGCTGCGGAGCGGCCCACCCCTCATATAAGGAGTCTGTGTGCCCGAGCAGATCCCGATGCTCCGCAACTCAGAGCGTGCAACCTTCAAACGTTGTCAGCAACAGTGGTGGTGGGCCTGGCATGAGGGACTGGAGAAGAGAGGAACCCCATCCACCCCTCTCTGGTTCGGTACCGGGATTCACCTGGCCCTCGCCGGTTGGTATTGCGGCCCCGGGACGAAGAGGGGGCCTCACCCCGCCGAGACTTGGGCTATGTACGCGGGTGAGTTCGTCGACACCGTGAAGATCCCCGGCCTCAACGAGGAGGATGAGGACAGGTACGTCAACGCCGCAGAGCTTGGCACGGCGATGATGGAGAACTACGTTGATGTTTACGGCAAGGATGAGCACATGTACATCATCCAGCCGGAACAGATCTTTGACATCGATGTACCATGGCCCAAGCTCTCGGAAGGTCACTTGCTGCTAGCCCTGGCCGAGCGCCGGAAGATCCTCACGAAGCTGGCCGGCACATACGACCTCGTGTACCGAGACCTGATCAGCGATCAGCTCTGGCTGGAGGAGCACAAGACTGCTGCGGCAATCAGTACTGGGCACTTGCCTCTCGATGACCAGGGCGGAACATACTTCGCCACAGCAGCTCGTGGTCTTGCCAAGAAGGGTTTGATCAGGCAGGGCGAAAGGCTGCGCGGAATCGAGTACAATTTCATGCGCAAGGGGCTGCTCGATCCCCGGCCTCGGAATTCTGAAGGGGCATACACAAACAAGCCAGGCAAGAAGCACTACTATGCTGCTCTTGACGGAGTTGGAATCAAGTACAAACTCTCCCTGAAGTTGTCGGACCTGGATGAGCTGGCTCGGGAAGCCGGCCTTACCGTACTCGGTGACATATCCAAACGTCAGCCTGCACCGCTACTCTTGCGAGAGAGGATTCACCGTACCTCCAAAGAGAGATCGTCGCAGCTCCGGAGAATCCAGAACGAGGCGGTGCAGATCGAGCTTGTCCGTTCCGGCGTGGTCCAGCCGTCCAAGACTCCAACTCGTGACTGTGTTCGCTTCTGTCAGTTCTATGACATGTGCGAGATGGATGAGCGTGGCATTGATATCACCGACTTCAAGCGCGGGGTCTTCAAGAAGCGCGATGTCTATGCCGACCACCGCAAGTCTACAGACGAGTAGGCTAGACGCAAACGATCTTACGCCGTACAGTTTTTGTGAACACGCCCCTCATCAGAACGGAAGCTAATGTCCAACAGCAGCAAGATTGAGAAGATCCGGAAGTTGTTCGGCGGCAAGGTCGAGGTCCAGGAGGAGATCGACCCGGACCAGCCCCAGTTGGTGCCGAACCGTAGGGAGAAGCGCTTGCACTACGGACAACACGGACACAAGGCGGGAACCGGGAAGGTCCATGACATCTTGCGCCTCGGCTCCCGACCGGGGCGGGCGAAGGGAAAGACTGGTCAGCCCAACTGGTTCCGGGTGATGAAGTACGAGGACGCTCGACGCAAGGCCCTCCTGAAGGTCGACATCTTGCGGCTGGAGTCGGCAGTCGGTTCGATCGCGGCCGATCTGCACGCGGCCGGCTTCAAGAACGTGTGGGACGTCACCCAAGTCGAGGACGTCAAGACCTTCCTGCTGCACGGGAAGTCCGGGGATCAGGGGCACGGTATCCGGGTCAACGACCTCAAGAAGCTCAGGGACTATCTGATCAAGCAGCGTGTTCCGGTCAAGTGGGACGCCTGAGGCTGAGCATCGGGTGGCGGCGGGTACTTCTCGCCTCGTGTAACAAGTGCGGCCACATCTTCCCGGGGGAGAAGTACCACCGCCACCGCCGCAACCGTAGGGACAGATTCGCTTACATTGACATGCGTTGTCCTAGCTGTAAGTGGAATGCGAAACTGAAGGGACGCCCGGCAACGTCGTAGGGCGGGGCTACGGTAGGGTTCAGATCTCACCCCTCAAGGAGCGCAGTGGCAACCGAACGCAAAGGCATGACGGCATCCGAGTTCGAGGATGGCCTGTTCGACATGGATGGTGCGAGCGAATTCGCAAACGTCCTGATCTATGGAGACCCGGGATCTCAGAAGACCAGACTACTCGGCACTGCACCGGGATACAACCTATTCCTGGCGGCTGAGCCCGGGTATATCTCTGCTGCGCGGAACGGGTTCAAGGGAAAGGCCCGGATGATCACTGACACTGCGTCGGCAAACGCAGCGGTCAGCTGGCTGGAGGACGGCAACGCCAGTAAGTTCGACTTCGTCATGGTCGACGGCGGAAGCTCGTTCATGAATAAGATCCTGCTGGAGTACGCAGCCGAGGCGTATGATCTCAGCAACGGTACCAAGCGAGCCCACCGGAACCTCCCGGACAAGCCGGACTACCTCAACGCCCAGAACTTCATGAAGGCGTGGACGGCTCGTCTCATCGACCTCCCGTGCCACCTCATCATGACAACGCACGTAATGGTCACGGAGGACCGCGAGGGAGATCCCTGGGTCAAGCCAAACTTCCAGGGCAAGAACGGAGAGGTCAGCGACTACATCGCTGGCCAGTTCCATGTCGTAGGGTATGTGAAGCCCGCGACGGTGAAGGTCCAGGGGGAAGGGGAAGAGAAGCCGAAGAATGTTCAGGTGATCAAGGCATTGTGGAATGCCTACAAGGACCCAAAGTCGGACATCACCTACTTCGCAAAGGACCAGTTCGGAGTCTTGGGACGGACGAGCACCAATCCGAATATGGTTGAGGTGATCGAACAGATCACTGGCACACCGTTCAAATCTCGGGTAGAGTCGGCGACTCCCGCCAAGAAAACCCGTAGCAAGAAGTAACAGGGAAGGGAAGGCAAATGCCCAAGGTAAAGTGGGGCGGCGACCTCGATCAGGCCGCCATCGACGAGGCCGAGAACAGAGGCGGGGAAACGTACTCAGGGGAGATCCCGCCCACCGGGACCTACCGCTTCAAGCTCCGGTTCAGCAAGCGGGACAAGAGCAAGGAGGGCAACCCGAAGCTGCTGTCCCTGCTCGTGCTCGACGGCTCCTGGAAGAAGGAGCACGCCAAGTACGACGGCTGCCCGCTGTGGGACCACATGCCAGTCAGCAAGAAGACGGCCTTCCGAGTTCGGGCGTACTGTGATGCGCTCAACGTCACCTCGGCCGACTTCATGAACAAGATGGTCGTGGACGACGAGGGCAACGTCCAGAAGATCGGCAAGTTGACGATCGCAGACGAGGACCGGCTGGTGGTCGTCAACGTCAAGCGTGACAGCAACGACGAGTACGGCGAGCGCCTCATCCTCGCTCGTGGCGGCGGTTACCTGCCGTTCAAGGACGAGGACGAGGACGAGGACGAGGACGACAAGGACGAAACCGAGGACGAGGACGACGACGGTGATGAGCCGCCGTTCTGACAGTTGCCAATCCCGGTGCCCGGAGGGGTAGAGGGTACCCCTAAGTAGCGTTGGCAGCCCGATAGAGGCGGCCTGGCCCCGGCGGCTGGGCCGCCTCTCCCGTAAGACCCGGACAAGAATCGATCCGAGGAGGCCGCAATGTTCAAGATTGATGAGTACACCGAAGAGCAGGGCTGGGTTACCGTCCGCACCGACGTTCCGGAGTCCGAGCGTGAGGGGCTGGCGCTGGCGAACGCCGATATGATGTTCAATGGTGAAGGGGAGCCACAGATCGGTGCGGTGCGGTTCGTGGACTTGCCGTGAAAGATCAGCACGGCGGACGCCTCAAGCGCATCAAGCCCGTCAGCGAGATGGATGACGAAACATTCATGAAGCATCTTGAGCTTCGTCATGGGCATGAGCTGAAGATGAAGTTCACTGTGGAGCCCGGGAGCGAGGGGCGCAAGATGCGGGAGCGGAAGGCATGGGCTGCCTTCCACAAGGCGCTACACAGGATCACAACTACCCAGAACAACCACTGGCACGGAACCAAGGAGGAGGAAGAGGATGGCGTCTGATCTGCCATCGGACGATGATGCCTTCAAGCAGTACGTCAATGTGACAGCCACCCCTCCGTGCACCCTCGATGTCCAGGTTTCGTGTGAGCACGAGTTGGAGTTTCGCTTCGATGCGACGGGGCACGTCACCGAGGTCTCTTGTTCTTGCGGAAAGAATGGCCGGGTGGAGATGCTGTGAAGAGACAGAACCCTCCCCTCACTTTCGCCGGGCCATCGATCTTGGAAACGGCGCTGAACCGTCTTGATGAAGCGACTGACGCTGCGATGGAGCCCGACGCTACCGACCGGGTTAAGGGGGAGGCAACCGGAATGAGCGCCATTGTCGCCATTTTCCTAAACCCGACCAACCCCGACCCCAAGTCTGTACGCCGAGAGGCAAAGCGCCGTTACCGCGAGAGGCAAGGGAAGTGACCAAGGTAGCAATCTTTGGGTGCGGGCCATCGGGGCTGTTCGCTGCTTGGGCTGCGGTTCAGAACGGAGCAACCCATGTCAGCATAATCTCCAAGAAGCGTCGCAGTGAGTTGTTCGGTGCGCAGTACCTCCACATGCCGATCCCATGGATTGATGCCGAGCATCGAGAGATTGAGTACAAGCTGCTGGGCTCGGTCGACGGCTACCGAAAGAGGGTGTACGGGTCGGGCTACGAGGGTGAAACCTCGGTGGAGCAGTTCATCGGGTGCCAGGATGCCTGGGACATTCGATCGACCTACAACATCCTCTACACAAGCTTGGAGGATAAGATCAACGGGGTGCGCGGGAGCCTCGACGGGGCCTCAATGCAGAAGATGGTCAAGTCAAAGGCAATGGCTGAGTATGATCTAATATTCAGCACAATCCCGCTCCCGTCGATCTGCCTCAAGCCGGAGGTGCACAAGTTCCGATCTCAGCGCATCTGGGCCATCGGCGACGCACCGGAACGAGGGCAGTCTTGCCCCATCCAAGGCGATCCGGAGAAGATCCTCTGCAACGGACTGGAGAAGTCCGGGGTAGACGGAGACTCGCCCGAATGGTACCGTCTGAGCAACGTTTTCGGCCACACAACGGCCGAGTGGCCGGCTTGGTATTATCCGAACTTCAAGGTGCCGGCCGCCGAGGTTCGCAAGCCGATCTCGACCAACTGTGACTGCCATCCGGAGCTGAGGATGCTCGGACGGTACGGTAAGTGGGAGAAGGGCATCCTGTCCCACCAGTCGTACACCGAGGTAGAAGGGATCATGCACTAACAATGGGAGATCAGAAGCCGACCCCGGGTCCGATCGTCTGTCCGCGTGAGGGCTGTGGTACCAATACGGAGGTGAACTTGTACGGCAACCTTCGGGCACACAAGCTCCCTGACGGATGGAGGACTTGCGCAGCCAGCGGAAAGCAACCGACGTATGCCGCAGGCATGGAGCCTCCCCTTCCACCACGACCCGCCCTCGGCTGATGAAAGACGCCATCCGCACCAACGGTCACGGTCTTCCAGTTGTGGCACTTGACATCGACAACACACTTGGCAACTATCACGCGCATTTCTTGGACTTTGCTGAGAAGTGGTTCGATCGAAAGATGCCAGATCCACAAGAGATCAACCCCGGCCTTCCCCTCTACCGCTTCATGGGGACTACAAAGACCAAGTATCGAGAGGCAAAGCTCGCATACCGCCAGGGCGGGTGGAAGCGTTGGATGCCGGCCTATCCGGGAGCGGCCGAGCTAACCCGCGACATTCAGCGAGCAGGCGGACAGGTGTGGATCTGCACCACTCGTCCGTACCTTCGGCTGGACAATATCGACCCGGATACCCGGGAGTGGCTACGGCGCAACCGCATCAAGTACAACGCGGTACTCTTTGGTGAAGACAAGTACAAAGAGCTGAGGCGGCAGGCCGGCGACCGAGTTGTTGCGGTCGTTGACGACCTACCGGAGATGCTCAAGGCAGCAGGCAAGAACGGATTCACCAATCTCTACATGCGAGAGCAGCCGTACAACCTGATCATGCTGGGCGAGGTAACCACATTCAACCATCTCGATCAGCTGTGGAACTGCCTCAAAAAGGATCTTCTCGAATGGAAGGGCAAGCTGTGACCACCCCGTTTCCTCGCGACATCCCTGACGAACTGAAGAAGGGCGTCCTGGACGAACCGCTCGCCTTCGCTGAGTTCGGCCTCGACCGCGCCAACCCGCTCTGGGTCGAGATCGACTGGGCGATGCCGGTCCTTCACCTCGGCCCTGGCGAGAAGCACATCCCGGACACCATCGAGTTCGACTGGCCTGACTGGGATTTCGATGCCTTCGACCTCAACAGAGGGTATAGCATTGACTACGGAAAGCGGACCGCAGAAGATCTCCCATTCATCGGCAGGGCTCGTCTTCCCTTCCGGGATGGTGAGTGCGGTGGCGTGATCGCCACCCACGTCCTGGAACATCTCCACGACCCTCGTCCGTTGCTCCGCGAGGTTTCTCGCATTCTCTCCCCCGGCGCTCCGTTCAATATCCTCGTACCGCACGGCGAGAGCCTGATGTTCAAGCAGGACCTGGACCATCGTACGCCGTTCGTCATCGAGACGTGGAAGACCCTCCTGTCCAACCCGTACTACACCAAGGGCAAGGACGGCTTCAGCTTCCGGCTCGGGGCGAACTTCGTGTACGGCGTCAAGGAGGCAAACCTCGCGCTCGTCACGCAGCTCATCAAGGAGTAGGCTTCGGCCTTACACACAAACGTGGGGTCGCGCTCTCCTCCCGAGGCGCGGCCCCACCCGCCTCTCTCCCCTCGAAAGGCAATAGACAAGTGGATAAACCCCTCAGCCCCGACGCGCAGTATGTCGTGGAGAAGTTGTTCCCGGAACTGGAGCAGAGTTTCCGGGAGTGGAGTCAGGAGTACCAGCAGGAACGTGACCTGGGCAAGCTCGGTGAGTTCGTCGGCCTGTACCGAAAGGCGCGCAAGCTCAAGACCGTCTTCATCAACGGCGTTGACCCGAGGAACTGGCGCGAGTCCGTACGCACGATCGCTTTGGAGGTGGCGGCTCACGCCCTACTTCTGGTACGTGACATCGACTTCGAGGGGGACAGCTGCCCTCGTGAGTGCAGCGAAGGGCATACATACGAACCTGGGTGTGCTCGTTATATCATTCAGCGCGACAAGCAGTTAATCGGAAAGCCCCCGGCATGATGGATCTCATCGACCTGCGCGAGGCGTATGAGGAGGCGGGTGAGTTCGCTCACCTCAAGGAGCCTCACATCAAGTACGTACCGGGGCGGGGGAGCGAGAAGCCCGTTGCCATGCTTCTCGGGGAGGCCCCGGGGGCTACGGAGAACCTTGAGGGCAAGCCGTTCGTCGGTCGATCGGGGCGGGTTCTCGATCAGCTAATGGCCCTCGCCGGCCTATCGGCCGATCCGGACGACGAGGCGCGTGCGTATAACGCATACATCACCAACACAGTGAAGTACCGTCCGCCGGGCAACCGAACCCCGACGCGAGCTGAGATCGAGAAGTCACTGTCCTGGATTCGCAAGGAGTGGAAGATCCTTGGTCGTCCGCCGATAATCGTCACAATCGGCGCTGTGCCAACCAGATGCATACTCAAGGATCGATACTCCATGACCGAACTGGCCGGTCAGCCACAGCCTATTGCGGCAGGAGGGCCGATTGTCTGGCCGATGTTTCACCCGGCCCATGCACTACGGAATCCATCAATGCGCCCCGTTTGCGAAGAGGACTGGCAGGCGCTCGGGGCATGGCTCAAGGAGGAGGGACTAGCATGACCGCACCAGCACAGAGGAAGCCGGTAGAGGATCAGCCGGGATTCGGGCTCGATGGGTTCAATCCGGGCCTGCTGAACTACATCTGGCCGAGGCTCGACCAGAGCCAGCGCAGCTACATCACCATGTACTACCACAAGCTGCGCAAGCTCAACATGCAGGCAACCGAGGCATGGACCAAGCGAGCTAACCGGCTCTCGTACATTCTGGCATACTGCGAGAAGAACAAGTACACCGAGCACAACACTCGTGAGAAGATCACCAACGACTGGGTGTTCAACGACGCGAATGACGACTGGCTGAGGTACTGCCGGGAGATCAAGCGTTGCGAGGCCGCGATGAGGACTGAGCTTCAGTTCGGTCTCCTGATCCGGACGGATGGGCTCAATGCTGGCTGACAGTGTCATCTCGATGCTCTACATCGAGGGCGATCTGGGGATCTGGACCCCGCCCGAGATGCCGATCCATGGCGACCAGTTTCAGCCGGCCTCCTTCGAGGTACGGCTGGGGAATACCTTGATCCGTCGCCATCGTCACGGAGACACTGCCTTCACCCTCGGGTATGGAGAGCAGCTGGCCCTCCCGGTCGGAGCCTGCTACTTGGGATCGACTGTCGAGAAGTTCAAGATCCCAAAGAACATGTACGCAAGAGTGGAGGGGAAGTCAACCTGGGGTAGGCAGTTCATTCAGATCCACTCGACGGCCGGCTTCATTGACCCGGGCTTCGAGGGGGAGATCACCTTGGAGATCAAGAACATCGGTGAACAGCAGGTCATGATGCGACCCGGTGACAGGATCGGACAAGTCAGCTTCGGATGGATGGAGGGGAAGGTTGATCGCCCCTACGGCCACCCCCAACTCCGAAGCCACTACAACGGACAGACCGGACCTACCATGCCCCACAAGGAGGCCCTTCAGTGAGAGAGCACTTCACCCCCGAGGACGTTAGCCAGTGGACCGAGAGCGACTTGGAGACGCTCATCGGCAACTATGTCGTTGTGGAGGTGGAGGCTTCCGAGTGGTTCAAGGAGCACAACCCCGATGGCGGAGACTGGGAGGGCGGCGCTGGCGTTTGCGAGGACGCTGGTGTCAGGTCGGCTGTCGACCGCGACAACAAGACCATTGAGATCCGTTTCGTTCACTGGGACTACGGCATGGGCTGGTCCTGGCGTCCGGACCAGATCGTACACATCCACGTCTGCGACGAACACGGCGACCACCGTGACGAGAGCGACAAGAAGACGCAGAAGTGCCTCCGTACGCTAGGGGTTCGATCGGCTCTGAACGGAGGGCATGGTGGGGAAGAGGCGTCTCCCCGGTCCAAAGCATAAGATTGACCGCCTCTATATCCGGGATGGAGGCTATTGTTGGATCTGTGGGGAGTGGGGGCCGGTGGTTGCGTTCAATCGTGACCACCTCATCCCCCGCTCCCTCGGGGGTCCGAACGGCATGTGGAACTTAAGGCTGGCGCATCCGAAGTGCAACGTCAAGCGTGACTTGTCTCCTCCCCCTCTGGAGCTGGTCCTGCAATACTGCGCCACGCCGGGTATGGTGAAGCGGGCAATACGCCTCTTCGTATCCGCGTATCCTCGGGGCTCCGAATCCGAAAGGGTGACGGTCCCGGGAAGGGTGGCCCCTAAGTTCCAGATGCCGGAAGAATTGGCTCCGGCTCGACACAAGCGATACCCCTCTCATGTTTGTGCTCATTGCAGTGCCTGGTGCGACGTCTGCCGATCGTGCTGGTGTACTGCCACCGAGCACGACCATGACGTTGTGAAGATCAGGAGAGCAAACGTTGCGCTGGGTATCCACGCATCACCATAGCACTTGCTCCTATATGGATGGGTACCAGTCCCCGGGCCACCATGCAAAGAGAGCTGCCGAGTTGGGGATGTCGGCGATGGCGTTGACCGAACATGGTAACGTCTCGTCGCATCCCCAGCTTGAGAAGGCCGCCAAGAAGTACG
>JACCDR010253063.1_pt1 | contig 13073 bp, 13 predicted proteins | sample 7446431 | NCBI WGS metagenome assembly JACCDR01 (sample SAMN15323443, study PRJNA562643) | freshwater metagenome | isolation source: river surface water | place: USA:Blue River Watershed | collected 2017-08-17
AAAATAGATAGAGATATAAATGCCTCAATAAATATCTATAAAAATAGGACTCTATCCCGTTCTGGTCCTTCAAAAAAAGTTGAAAAGCCTTTAGTATTATAAAGAAATATCAACTTTTCAGTAACGGTAGACACAATTTTTTATATGGATTAAAATATTTCATTTCACCAGACTGTAAATCTTTAACATATAACCATTCTCCTATTTTAATCGGTACAGGCATATCGAGAGGTGGGCGAATAGACGTTCTATATTGTGTAGGAGTATGTTCATAGTATGATTGTCTATTATGTTTTTCGGTACAATTTAATAATACATTTGGATGCATTTCAGATGCATTTACTAATTTCCAATTTGGAGGTAAATCATCAAATGTTTTATTATATATATTTTTTGCGAGCCATGGATTACTTGAATTAAGTTCTTCAAGATATGTTTTATTTCGTTCGCGAGCTTCTTTTTGACTTCTCAAAATCTCAATAGGGTATGGAAATTTTGCATAATATTCTTCAAGTGTAGTTATCCTTTTAGTCATATATATAATATAATATAAAAAAAAAATGTGGTTGTCGTAATAATCGCAACCAGTTATGTTCACTAATAGACAAGTTTGCACTTGTCTATTACGACGCGCACATATATATCATCATAATAGGCAAGTCTATTACGGCGCGTACATTTAACTTTTTAATAAGTTGAGCCAGAAATAATATAAAGTGTTTTATAATATAAAAATATATAGTTTTTTAAATATTTTTTATATTATATTATATATATGACTGAAAGGATAACTACACTTGAAGACTATTATAAAAGATTCCCATACCCTCGTGATATTTTAGATAATCAAAAACTAGCTCGCGAAAATCAAAAGAGCTATTTAGATGCGCTAAGTAAAAATAACCCATGGCTCGCACAAAATATATATAATAAAACACCTAGTGCTGGATCTACAGTGCACAGTACTGTAGATGAAGATACTCGTGTAAAAGAGATTAAACGTCTAGCGGAAGAATTAGAACAAGCTATGGCAAAAGTACAGAAGGAGGAAAAAGACGTAGTTGTTATTCAACAAAAAATAAATGAACTACGTGATGCTCTTGATAAAATTACAGATTCATCTAAACGACAAGCAGTCGAACAAGATATTAAAAAACTAGAAAAAGCACTGCAAAAAGAAAAAGATGATGTTGCAAAAGCGAAGAATCAGGTAGGAACAGTAGGAAGGTTCTACAATATTGCTAAAGGTATGGGAAGTTCATTATTATACAATGCCGATCAATTTGCACAGGCGCTTGCCTCTAATTTCACGGATCAGGATCATTAAATGGCGGGTCTCGCATTTGGTCAAAACCTTCAGGATTTTATCAAGGTCCGCAGTGATTCGAAAAACGTTTTTCGAATCACCTGAGACACCACAAATATTGAATAATATATATTTTATAAATACAACTATAATATTTATAAAATGTTAGTACCATCGATTATTAGTTCAGTAATTGAAGTTATTATAACTCACCCTATAGATGTTTATAAAACTAATTTACAATTAAATAAACCGACTCATCTTAATAATATTTATAAAGGGTTCATTCAAAGGGCTCTTGGTAATATACCATCCCGTTCCACCTTCTTATTTACATCAGATTATTTAAAACAAAAAAAAATAAATATATTTATGATCCCATTTATATCTGGTATTATACAAACTATTATAGATACACCTGTTGAGAATCTTAAAATAAAAGCGATTAATAATCACAAAGAATTAAACTTGTTTCATGGATATATTCCTCATTCAGCACGTAATATTATCTTTATTGGGAGTGTAATTACTATGAAAGAAAATTATGAGTCAATTTATAGTGGGGCAATTGGTGGAGTGATTGGGAGTTATATGTCTCATCCACTTGATACAATTAAAACAAGAATTCAATCCTATCAACCTTATAAGATTACAATAAAAGAATTATTTATTGGTGCACATCCTCGGGCAATTATGGCATTTATTAATATGCTGATTAGTTTGAACTGCTATGATTATTTAAAGAATCAACAATGGTATTAAAGTTATGATTTTTATTTATGAACATCATATCAATTTGCATAACGAAATTATTGACATAATGTTTTTCCATAATATCATATGGTATAAAACCAATACTGTCCATAAATATAATATGATCCTGGAATGATCTAACCCCCTCATTATATTGACCGAATAAAGGTAATTCCATTATAATAAAGTCAGTATTTTTTAATATATTTGATGCACCTTTTAATATTGGTATTTCCGCCCCTTGACAATCTATTTTTATAAGTATTTTTTTTGAAGTTAATTTATTTAATATGAATGTATTTAAGTCAATCGTTTCTTTTTTAATTATTTCACAATTATTGAAAAAATGTGTTTTTTCTCTGAACATTGAATCACCTGTGTTTTTCATTTGATACCAATTAACAGTGTCAATTTTATCATTTAAAACTACATTATATACAAAAGTATTTGATACATTATTAAATCTTTTTAATTCCGGATAATCAATCGCCTCAAATAAATAATAACTTGCGTCAGGATAAATTGTTTTCATAGTATCAGTCCAATGACCGTGATAGGCGCCTATATCCAATATAGTATCAGGAACATAACCTAATTTTTTTAAATTAATAATACAATCAAACATTATAATAGATAAAATAACTTTGTTTAAATAAGTTCAGGAAGATCAGAAAGGTCATCATCAACAGGGGTAATTTCGGACTTGGAAATTGGTTGTTCAATTGGTTCATCTGCAGGTTGTTCTGTTGATTCCTCAGTTGGTTGTTCAGATGGTTGTTCAGATGGTTGTTCTGTTGATTCCTCAGTTGGTTGTTCAAATGGTTGTTCAGAAGGTTGTTCTATTGATTCCTCAGTTGGTTGTTCAGATGGTTGTTCAGAAGGTTGTTCTGTTGATTCCTCAGTTGGTTGTTCAGATGGTTGTTCAGATGGTTGTTCTGTTGATTCCTCAGTTGGTTGTTCTGTTGATTCCTCAGTAGGTTGTTCTGTTGATTCCTCAGTTGGTTGTTCTGTTGATTCCTCAGTTGGTTGTTCAGATGGTTGTTCTGTTGATTCATCAGTTGGTTGTTCAGATGGTTGTTCAGATGATTGTTCATCAGATTCTTCCTCAGAATGTTCTTCTGTTGGTTCCTCAACATATTCATCAATCTCGTCGTGCATTTGTTCATCATTTTCAAGAATCAGATTGATAAAATTATGAAAATCATTATTCGTAACAATTGACTTGAACACAAGAATGGTTGTGTAAATAATTTCAACACCTGTTGCAATAGTCACAAATACCATAATGTACACAATGGAATCGTATGATAGTTTAAAAAAGCTATCCAGGATAAAGGTAGTTGGTACTTGGAAGAAATATATATTGGACCTGTTATATAGATAAGCACAGCAACAAAATGTAAGATAAATATGGCTAAAATTCTTAATTAGGAAATATGGGTCCGCATATAGGTAAAATGGCATGAGACCTATAAAGAGGTAAGAATAAAAATTAACCACCGTTGTATATCTAGTAGCAATATTTTGAAGTACTGGAATGTAGGTCAGAAGATCATTGAACATATCTGTGAAAAAACTTGTATCAATACTAGTCATTAATAATATAATTCTATGTATTTAATGTGTATATAAATCAATTTTTTTATAAAATGCTTTTATGCATTTTATAGGGAAATTAATAATTGTGCGCGTCGTAAAAGGCAAGTCTATTCGAAGAATAATACTTGCCTTTTAGCGAACAAAACTGGTTGCGATTATTACGACAACCATAATTGCATATTTACCAATTAAGACCTTGATCGAGGTCATTTTTGCTTTTTTTACTTTTGCTTTCAACTGATACAGTTGGGGCAACTGTTGTATTAATGCTATCATTATAATGAGCATTCTTAGTAGATGGGTCATATCCAGTACCCATTTCCTTGTACCAATCGTGATTAGGAATACGGCTTTCAATCTTGTCAATAAATACCACGGTCTCATCCTTCTCTCTAAAGTTCATAAAACCGTCATCATTTGGTACAACAACTTCATTGGTGAAACGATATGACACATCATTAATCTTGACATAGCGCAGGAGAGAAACGAGAGAGCAGAACAGTGCAGACTTGTAGAGCATCTTGCCGTCCTTCATACTCTTCTTTTCCAGTTTCTCAATCGACTTGAGTTTGTCCTCAATGTGGCTATTGTGGTCAACCATAATATTATATCCATTAATATTGTTAATCTTGAAAGTAAGTTTCTCAATCTTAAACTTGGGTTGTCCTGAAAGTTTCTTCATATCCAGCCGAGGCAGGACAATGTTAAAGCCATAACTAAAGTATTTACCCAGACGATGATTGTATAGATCACTGTAGTTATTTTCATTCACAATGTTAATCATATACTTGAATGCTTTGGCAGACTTTTCAGTAAAAAGGGTTGTCTTGCCGTCCCAAGCCACACGGCAAGGATACATATCAAAGTTATTAAAAATATTCTCTATACCCTGATTGCGGGTAAGAATAAATTGCAGACGGTAGCACATACGAATACCCGTGATATCACCATCTTCAAAGTAGTTGCTAAAATCCTTGTTCTCAATTCGGGCATCATCAATAGCAATAACTTCGGGCTTTGTCCACTTGCTACGGTTCTTCTTGCGGTAAATCTTGCCAGTTTCTGGATCAATTACGGTGAATTGGTCGAAACGATGAAGGGACTTGAACTTGTATTGCTTGTAGTTATCAAGCTTGTATTCGTCTTGGAAGAAATCATTTGGATCACTCACCACGACTACTTCAAATACATTGAAAAGATGCTTGTACATCATCAGGAATTTGTACTTGGGATTAAGAGCCTTGAGGCGACTCATAATGTCTCTCAATACTCGCGAAAAGTTGACATTGTGATTATCCCCGTACATGAAAAAGTCAAGGTCCTTCACACGTTGGCGAAGTAGAATGGAACGACAGAATCCACCAGCCAGGCAGACACCTTCCATATTTAAATCCTTGAGGAACGGATAACGGTTAAAGACGATTCGATTGAATTCATCTTGTGTTTTGACTTCAACTGAGCGACCATTTACTGCTTCCTGAATATAGGGAGCTTCAACCGTATAGGCAATCGTGTTAAAATTACACACGCTCATAGGAATAAGAGTCTGGTCATTATCCTTAGTGTATTCATCTTCGGTAATAATAACCCTATCTACCAGTCGGTTGTCATAGACATTATCTGTTATAACAGGTTCCATATTATCAGCTCCAGTAAATTGTGCTTTGTAATCATTGTAATTTGGTACCGGTACAAAACTGTCCGTAATATTCTTGTAGCAAACTGGGCAGTTGATGGTATTTTGCTTTAGCATATCATAACCCTCCGCTGATACTACATAACGAGGTGCGCATACAACCGTCTTACTGAGACGATGGGGAGGAACCACAAAACCACCCGTATTAGTGGTGTCCTTCATAGTAACATAACAATTGTAGTTATATTCAGTTGGTTGTGCCTTGCGCTCATAGTATGAAACTGGCTTGAGCTTTGATTTAACAAACTTAACCACATTATCGGGTGTAACACCGTTGATACGCATATCTTCCTCGCAATAAGGAAGTTGTGCTTCAATCAGATTATTATCGCCAAACACCTTGATAAATGCATACCAAAAGGTCATTGGGCGAATCTTGCTATCATATACTGTATTAGGAAATTCACTGAGAATATCCTTAACAGTTGTCGCTAAATCGGGGTTAGTTGCTTCAGTTAGAGTTAGTCCAGAGACTGGTTCATCTGTAGGCGCAGTTACCTCACCCGTTTCAGGATTATCAATATCATCCACATCAGTTGTTTCGTTATTGATAACAACTTCGCTAATATCATTAAATCCACCGTGCTTGAGTGCACGATAAAGAAGATACTGCATCTGTGATGTAATATAATTTGGATTTCCCTTTACTGGTGCAGGTGGATTGTTCATCAGATATTCATATTCAGACTTGTCAGTACCGAATCGTTTCCTGTCCATACTCAGCCGAGCCATCTCACGATAGCTAGTCTTGACACTTTCAGGAACATCTGACATGCAAACTCTGACCATATCACTAAAAAAGCAATACATAATCATATCTGATGCTGGATTCATACCATATTTCTTGGCATAATTTGCACGACACCATTGTCTGACACATTGATCAAACTCACCGTGATCCATTGTTACCTTGCGAGGAAACATTGGCACACTATGATTACCCATCTTGATGCTTGAATTGTTATACGTCTTATCATTAATAGTAAGACTATTAATGACACTTGCATCAACATCACCGACAATTATATCACCAATACTTGATCCAACAATGAAACTTACGTATTCATTTTGTGGGATGTTAGTGATTGCTTTCTTGGTGTCATTATAAAGAGCAATTTGTGCCTTTTCAAATACCTTTTCACGACGGTTCTTATAACCTTGAAAGGTAGATGCAGTACCCTTTGCTACATTATCAACTTCATTTAGAAGGAGAGCGCGGATTTGTTTGTACATTCCGACATCAACAAAGAGCCCGCAAAAAATATCAATGGTAGCACGCTTAGCCATATGGGACTTGTCCTTGGTAAGATAATGCAGTGTTGCTACAATATCATACGATAGGCGCAGATAGGCATTATTCTTGTCCTCCATTGTCTCAGTACCATTCTTAATAATCTCAATCAGATTTTCAACATATGCAATAAATTCGTGAGTTTTATCAACTCGGAATACGCGATCCCTAAAGGCAGCCATATTTGGACCGACATCAGGATTGCTGTGATTGACAAATGGATTCGCAACGTCATTGTGGAACCGGTTAAAGCAGATGAACTGCTTAATCATATGAGACAGTTTCGCCTCACTAACACGTGTAAAAATAGTATTACCAGCGGTAACATTATCCTTCATATAATTGGAACTATTGTTTTCAACCGTCACAATATAGAGCTTCTTATTATCGCGGAAAAACTTGTTAATGTGATTTGATACATCATTAACATAGTCGCCAATTTCACCATCGGTAATAACATAAATATCATGTGAAGTGGCTAGCCATTCAGCTGGGAGTTTATCCCAGGCACGGCAGACATAAGTGCCACCACCGCTTGTTTTATGAATAGAGTGCATTGTATCGACGCTTGTCTTATTAGTACCATTAGGAAAATTTACCGTATCATCCCAAAACATCATATAACACTCTGTGATATTACGACGTTTAAGAATATTTTGGGCAAATATTACTTCATTCTCAAGTACCCACCCGCTGGTGGACCCCGAATTATCAATCATAACAATGGGGCAAGTATCATATATAATCGCATTACCTTGTTCAAAAAGGTCCGAGAATTCGTTACTATAAACAGACATCATATTGCTATAATATGAAAAAATGGATTTTAAACGCATTTTTAATCAATTTTTTTTATTTTCCTCATTCAATGAGGAAAATAAAAAGGTTAATCGGAAATGATAGAATACGCAACCGGAGGTGTGTATTCTAACCCACGATCAATTTTTTTATGAAAATACATCCAAAATTATATGGGTGGATTTTGTCCCCAATTTGATAAAAAAATGAAAAAATAGTTTAAATATATATGTGAGCATCGCTATTTGAAAACGGTCATTTTTAAATAACATTTAAAAATGCTGTGAAAAAGGTTAAGCCTTTTTCAAGGTCTTACCGTTTTCGCAGATAATTTATATTGGCTTTGCCAAATTAATAGCGCCGAACACATATTCTATTGATTTGTATACAAAACAATAGCCACTATCAAATAAACAGTAATTGTGAGCATCGCTATTTGAAAACGGTCTGACCGTTTATATTGGCTTCACCAAAAGATATACGGGCTCTCTTCTGGTTCGCGAATATTCGAAAACCGTTTTCGAATAGCGCCGAACACAATTGGGGAATATAAAATTTTTATTCCCTAATTAATTTTTATACTATAATAGTTTTACATTCACTTAAATTCCCAAGTGATGTTTTATATCTATTTCCTCTACTAGGAAATTTAATAGAAAAATTATAAATATTTATATGCATTTTAATATTTGGATAATATTTAATAATTCTACATAGTTTTAATATTAATTTAGTAAAATAATAATAATATAATTGATTAACCCTCCAATGATTCATTAACAATTGTAATCTATTAACTGTATTTTTATTTAATAAAGGGATGTATTTTTTATGCAATAATAAATATTTTAATATATTAAATTTAATTGATAGACGTCTATTATATGAAGCATAACAAGAATAACTGTTTATGTAAAAACAAAAATCATCAATATTATGATGTAATATTACATTATCCATATAATATTTTGCTAATTCTATATTATCACTTGAAATAATATGTGATATTTTAATTTTATTTATATGAATTAATTGATCTGGATACATGTTATAATACATTTTAATGGTATCAACATGACCTCTTTTAAAGATTCTACTAAATAATTTTATATTATTATTTAATTCAATTGGTATATATTGATATAATAATTTTATTATTTTTATATTTCCATAAATACACGCATTATATGCTATTTTTTTAAGGTCATATAATGGTGGATTATCATTTAACCATTTAATAACGATATTATTTCTTGATAATACGACACAACAACAAATAATATCTAACCAAACCATTTTATATTTTTCTTTTAATTCATCATATGTTAATATATTAAAATCGTTCTCTATTGGATCTCTTTTATGTTCGCCGTATAATAAATTATCAGTCCAAAAATGTTGCTGATAGTTAAAATAATACATTATTTATTATAAATTATTTATTCTTTAATCTTTTTTCACTGGCATATGAGAAAAACTACTACTACGCTGTCTACAAGAACACGACGTATTTCTACATACACGACACACAACAATTGGTGGGGCAGATGGTTCATATTCATTGTGTAAAGCAGGAGCAGAATAACTATAATTATAAGGTGATATATAATTATTCATTGCAGGAGACGGCGTGTGTGAATTGTAGAAATTTGTTATAAGAGTTCTCATATTCTCTCTTCCGTATTTTATTATAAACTCTTTTATAAATGAACAATCATCACAAATCAATTTCCCATTTTTTTTATTGGTAGTCGAACAAAGGGCGCAACGTTTGTCGAACATTAAAATAATTAAGATATTTTTTTATTAGAATTGTTCAGGCGATCTTTTGGTTCGCGAAGATTCGAAAACCGTTTTTATTGACTTTGTCAAAAGATCGCACGAGACACAAATATTTATAAATTATACCCTATTTGTGTTCGGCGCTATTAATTTGGCTTTGCCAATATGCTCACATTTATATTGCAGAGCAATCGATAATAAGATCCCAAATATAAATAAAAATAATTAGAACTAATTATTTTTATTTAATTTTAAGGCTCTTTAAGTGGAACCGGGAATAATAATCGATTTTGGTTTTTCCTTATAAACAATTAATTGATTTACTTGTTTATGGAGTCTTTCAATATTTTCCTTATTATTACTAATTTCATTTTTAATATTAATATAATACATCATTTCTTTTATACGTTGTTTCTCACTCATAAGCATACGATGGATTGCGTAAAACCGGGACATTATATATATTTATTATAATTTAAACATTTTAATTATCAATTTTTATTAGATGTTTCTTATTCCCGGTTCCACTTATTAAGAGCCTTAAAATTAAATAAAAATAATTATTCCTAATTATTTTTATTTATATTTGGGATCTTATTATCGATTGCTCTGCAATATAAATAGAAAATAAGAATAAAATAAATTTGGTTGTTCGTAAGTGTATTTACAAGAAAAAAAAAAGAAATAAACCTGCTGGACCCAATAGAATGCAGGCAGCGAATATAATTGCAGCATCATTATCTTGCTCTGTTAAATTATTTTCATTATCATAATAACGTCTACAACGATTTGAATACCGTCTAGGTTTTGTTGGTACCAGGATGCTATAATTAGTTTCAGTATTATCTTTAGAATTATTTAGTTGTATTATGTGATTTATTTGAGTAGTATCATCTTTTTGTAATGTATTATTTTCGGACGACGGAATAATATTATGTATTTGATTTTCTTTAGTACTATATCGCATCATATTATTGAAATAGTATATGTTGTGTGTGCGATTCAAAAGTGTATTATTTCTAAGTACATTTAGACGAAACATTTTAAATTTTCAATGAAGTAGAATCAAATAATTAAATTATCAATTTTTATTTATCAATTTTAATTTATCTATAAAAATTGATAATTTAATTAAATAAATAATAATCCTTAATATTAATGCCTAACTATGTTTATAATCAACTGACAATTCTTGGTAATAATATTGAAGCTTTTTATAATGCCAATAAACCAAGCCAATCTGAGCGTGAACTATCATTTAATATGCTTGTTCCTGAACCGAAGGAATGTAACTGGTATAAGTGGCGATGTGACAACTGGGGTTGTAAATGGGATGCCAGTGAAGTATCCTATACATTTTATAATAATAAGAAATGTGGATATGTTTTTTCAACCCCGTGGAATTACCCCCTTGTTTGGCTTAAGACCGTATCAAAAAAATATCCTGAATTGATTTTTAATATTAAATATGAAGACGAGGGGTTTAACTTTTTCGGTACAAGTATTATTAAAAATGGTATTGAAAGACAGGTCGAAGTATATGATTATCAAGATATTATCACTTATTTAACAGCAACTTGTGATTGTAATATGGATGATTTACTTGCTATTGCTAAAAAATATAATTATACTTATTCTGGACCGTGTGCAGAATATAATAAATTTATTAATGAACTAGATAATTATATATTATCAAAGGATTTTAAATATGGCTTTGATTCATCGTTATTTGAAGGAATTATTATTAATCTTTTGGAAGATGAAAAAACAGAAGAAAATACTGAATCTGATAAATAAAAATTATTCGCATTTTGTTTTATAGATATTCTCAATTTCTAACATTAACCGTAAATATTCAGGCTTAGATGTGTCCACTTTCCTCATCGCATATTCTTTATCTTGGAGGAGAGTAAATAGGTTGTAAATTTGTTTACAGTCTAATTTATTAAAATGATTCTTCGAATTATCCTGTGAATGATCCTTTAAATTATCATCTTCCAAAGGACATCCTAGTGCGAAATAGGCACTTTCATAAATATGCTTGTCTTTATTTAGTTCTTTAATCATTTTATTCAAATGGTTTTCTTTTCTATATTCTCTGTCTAGTTCCTCAAAATTAGCAATTTTATAGTGAGCCCAGAAAATGGATTGAAAATTAATTCTTTTTTTATTTTTAACATTATTGATATCATTATTTATAATGTCAATATAGTTATGAATAAGATTACAATAAGACATTAATATTAGTAATATAATAGTAATAAATTAATTTATCAATTTTTATGGAAAAGGATATGTGTTCGGCGCTATTAATTTGGCTTTGCCAAATTATATTCGCGAACCAGAAGAGAGCCCGTATATTTTTTGGCGAAGCCAATATAAACGGTCAGACCGTTTTCAAATAGCGATGCTCACATATCATCCTTGTCTATTACGACGCGCACATATGTGTTCGGCGCTATTAATTTGGCAAAGCCAAATAATATTCGCGAACCAGAAGAGTGCCCGTATATTTTTTGGCGAAGCCAATATAAACGGTCATTTTTAAATAACATTTAAAAATGCTGTGAAAAAGGCTAAGCCTTTTTCAAGGTCTTACCGTTTTCAAATATCGATGCTCACAAATGTTAATTGGCAATCAATTTTTATGAAAACAATTCCGATAGACTCTCAGTAGGGTGTGTTTCAATTCGTTGAATAATATCAAAAATTAACCCAGACAAATCAACAGTTTTAATTTTAGGACATTTTTTCATATTCTCATTTTGGTTGATGGTATTGGTACAAATAATATATTTAATCTTGTCATGATTATTAATTCGTTCTAATGCCTCACCACTAAAGTATCCGTGAGTGACAATTACAATACAATCTTTAATATTATATTTAGATAGTTCATCAATAGTTGCACACATTGTTCCCATTGTATCTGCCATATCATCAACCAATACGACTGTTTTATCTACTAGACTTGCAGGGTCGCCAATCAATTTGGTTGATGAAATCTTATTCTTTGTTTTATAATCTCGTTGTTTATGCATAACCACATAATCCATTTTAAGAAGATTAGCCCACGCCTCTACTCTCTTAATACCACCTGCATCGGGAGAACATAGAACCAATTTTTCATCTGGTTCATTATAATGTTTCTTCAATCCTTTAATCAATTCACGAATACAATAAATATTATCACACGGGATATCGTGAAAGAAACCTTGAATTTGCCCAGAGTGCAAATCAAATGTGATAACCCGATTAACACCTGCTGATTCAATCATATGTGCGATATCAGATGAACCGATAGTTCCACGATGATCTTTCTTATCACTCCTAGCATATGGAAATGCACCATAAATAATAGTAATACTTTTAGCTGCTGAACGCTCGCACGCTCGGGCGATAAAAAGACTATTAAGAAGATTAGTATTAACATCACCTGCGCCTGTTGAAATAATATAGGCATTCTTCCCACGAATACTTGTTTTTAGTTTAATATTAGTTTCCCCATTTGCAAAAATAGATTCCTCAATATCAAAAAGACTTAGTTTAAATTTTTCATTTGAACGCAATACAATATCTTGTGCCAAAATAGGATGCGCGATTGTTGGGATGATAACAATATCATTTGTTGCCATTAATATTAATGGAAATAATAATAGAGTATAAATAAATCAATTTTTATTATTAAAATGTGAGCATCGCTATTTGAAAACGGTCATTTTGGCTTCGCCAAAAGATATACCTTCGGTGAACTGGTTCGCGAATATTATTTGGCAAAGCCAATATAAACCGTTTTCGCAGATAATTTATATTGGCTTTGCCAAATTAATAGCGCCGAACACATTTAT